>WNFG01000498.1_pt1 | contig 59596 bp, 57 predicted proteins | sample 5400431 | NCBI WGS metagenome assembly WNFG01 (sample SAMN13153346, study PRJNA577476) | soil metagenome | isolation source: 120 cm saprolite under Douglas fir tree site 2 hole 3 replicate 2 | place: USA:California | collected 2015-04-18
TATAACCGTGCCTGGCGGCTGCGGTACAGCCGTACCGGGTGGTTGCGGTACGGGCATCGCATAGATGGTCTTGTCTTCGAGGCCCTCTTTGCTGCCTGCTGCCGCTACCAAGCGCTCCACGATGCTACCGCCCAGCACCGTAAACGCCCGATGAGCGATGGTTTCCCCCACCGCCGAAGCGATCGCCGCGTTCACCGCTAATTGAATTTCCGGATCTGAAGGTGAGGCTGTTTTGGCATGCTGCAGGAGACTGGCCAAGAGCGTCCGCTCCTGCGGACTGAGTATCCGCTCATCGCGCATCAATGTTTCGGAAAAACCGTCGAGAATCTGCTTCGGTGTCATTGGAGACACGCCTCCCTGCGTGTACTTGGAATTAACTGTAGGGGCCCAATTCAGGGGAAGTAACGTGTGACCGCGCCAATATACTGACTCCCGTCGAAAGAGCCAAGGAAAATTTTGAAGTTTATTTGGGAGGCTTAACGGATCACTTTGTGGCTAGAGCGCCAACCATCGAATGGAATATCTTGAGGCCGTCTGTGCAGCCCAGTTCAGGCTCAGCGGCTCTTTCCGGATGGGGCATCATACCCACGACATTACCGCCCGGACTGCAGATGCCCGCAATGTTTTCCACAGAGCCGTTGGGATTAGCAGATGAGGTAATCTCTCCCGCGCTGGTGGTATAACGAAACACAATTCGATTGTCCCGGTTCAACTCTTCCAGCGTCAACTGATCGCAGAAATAGTTCCCTTCCATATGACCGATCGGGATAGTCAGCACATCTCCCTGAGCACAGGCGTTGGTGAAGGGAGTCTCCGTGTTCTCCACTCTGACCTGGACCGGCTTGCAGACATACTTCAGGCCAACATTGCGCATCAGAGCTCCCGGCAAGAGAGCGGATTCGCAGAGGATTTGGAAGCCATTGCAGATTCCGAGGACCAGTCCGCCGCCAGCGGCAAACTTTCGCACCGAATCCATCACCGGGGAAAACTTCGCAATCGCTCCCGTCCGAAGATAATCCCCGTAAGCAAATCCTCCGGGAACGATGACGGCATCGCAATTTTGCAGATCGTGCGACTCGTGCCAGAGAAACGTGACTGGCTGCTTGGCCACCTGCTGAATCGTCCAAAACGCGTCGTGATCACAGTTGGAACCAGGGAAAATGATGACGCCGAATTTCATGGACCTCCTGAGCAGGCTAACTTTTTCGCTTAGTTTAGCATGATGGCGATCCAGACAGCGTGGCTCCCGAAAACGAGGGAACCACGCTGTGCCACGCGGAGCGCCCTCAGAACGGATCGTCGGGGGCGGGACCACCGGGTGGAAGCGGCGGCATGTTCGCCGGCAAGGAACTCCCGGGCTGCAGCTTCTTGTAAAAGAATACGCGATCGGTGCTGCGCTCTCCGCGAATGGTCTTCAGTTGCCGCCACTGCTCCACCGAAAGCACCTTCCGCAGGTCGAGGTTCATGGTAGTGAATTCGCGTTCCAGTTTGCCCCTGGCGGCGAGCACCTGGTCGACCTCAGTTCCGACTTGGCCTTCGTTGGGTACGTCGGCATCGAGAAGGCTTTGCAGTTTAAGGTCTTCCTTCTCCATCTCGGCTTGATAGTCGATCAGCTTCATGCGATGGTCGTAGAAAATTTGGTCCAGCTGCCCGAGCTGGCTGTCGCTGAGCTGCAGCTTTTTTGCTACGTCAGAGTCTTGCCACCACTTGCCCATTTCGTGACGCACCAACATCTTTCCTGGACCCGAGTCCGATCTAACAACCATCCCGCCCGCTGACGGCCCTTGAGTTGAAATCTGCCCCATGCTGGGCAGCGCAAACAAAAACGCGAAAACTAAATACAACCTACTGATTTTCATTCGGACTCTCCTTGGTGAAGTGTGAAGACGAATTGTTTTGCACCGGATTGGCAATCTGCTCCGCAAGTAGGGCGGCGGGTTCGAGCGATGCTGGGCCATCACTTTGTACAGCCTGCTCGATGGCGACCAGCAACTCCTGATCGGGATCTGGCGAAAATTGAGTTTGAGAAGGACCCGGCACCGGGCTCGGGCCGGTCCTAAGCAGCGCGAGCGCAAAGAGCGCCAGAGCTAGAGCGCACGCTTGACCCAGCGCTCCTATTGAGAACAACGGTGCCTTGTTTTCGGACGCAATTCTGGTCTGAATCGCAGCTTGTTGACGCTGCCAGAAGGTCTCGGGCCGTTGAACAGCGGACTGAAGCGCATCCGGTAGATCGCCGAATTGCCGCTGCGGATACCGCTCGTCGCTGCCGCGAATTAGCTCCGGCAGTTCCTCATTGTTAAGTTGTTGGACTATCCTCATATTCTTTCCTTCAAGGCGGCCCGGACTTTCTCTGTGGCCCGGAACAAGTGTGCCTTCACGGTGCCAGTCTTCAGTCGAAGCACAGCGGCAATCTCTGCCAGCGACATCTCCTCGGCAAATCGTAGGAGAAAGATGGTCCGTTGCTGCTCCGAAAGGGATGCTGCCACGTCCCACACAGCCTGAAGCTCTTCCCTCACAAGTAATTGACGTTCCGGAGAGATCTGTTCGGAAGCGACCCGCGACGGGCCGCTCTCACTCTCTCCATCTTCCAGGCCAACCAGCTTTTTCCAAAATTGCGCTCGTCGATTCTTGCCCTGGTCGCGGACCAGGTTGACCGCAATCCGCAGCAGCCATGTATCGAGGCGGCATTCGCCGCGGAAAGTGTCACGCTTCCTGTAGGCCCGCAGAAAGCATTCCTGAGTAAGGGTGTCGGCTACATCGTGATCTCGAACCAACAAGAAGATCACACGGTAAACCCGACGCTGGTTCTGTTGAATCATCTCGCCAAACCTTTCGGACGAGACCTCAACCGTTTCCGCGACTGGCTCCAAGGGTGTGGTCAGTGCTGTGGTCAGTGCAGTCTCCACCTGTATTCTCTGCCGCTATGGATATGGACGAGTTTGGCTGAAGAGGGTTTACATGCGGCGGGTTCCGTCTGGCAAGATGCGGGTTTCAGACGACAGGTGAACCAATTTCAACGATGTGACGGTGGTAGATTCTCAGTGACGCCAGCACCCGAAGAATAGCTTGGGTCTGGTGTAAGCGCCGACGGCTGCTCGGGAATTTCCCGCGCCGGAGCTAGAACGGACTGTGCCGGGTCTTGCGGCGGAGGAATCGGCCCAGCCGGAGACTGCGGAGGATATCCCCGGGCCTGCACGATTGCCCAGTGCCACTCCTGATCGGGACCAATTTCCACATTCAGCGGCGCGCGGAAAACGGTGGTCGCTGAAGGAGCTGCAGCGGCCCTCATCCGGTAAATGACAGTCATGTCGGACCGTTTTTCAGCCCGGCTCTCGGGTACCTGAGACGTATCTCCTGCCACTGCCGGAATCAGTTTCGCGGCTCCGTAGTCGGAGACCGTATCGTGAATGTCAGTCCGTTTCAGGAGCGTAAGCGCGACCGCCACCTCGCTCACATGCCAATCGGTACCGTTGAAAACCGAGACCTGCAATGCGTCACCATCAATGGTAGCCGGACCATCGAGCTTGAGCAGTTCACCGGCTGGAAGGTCGACCTGCACGTATTGAGTGGCCAGCAAAGACTTGGTGTTGGCACTAAACGCCAGGCTGCACGTAACGTCGGGGGCGGAGACTTGAATGCTTTTCCCTCCCGCATCGACTGAATAGCGAAGAGAAGCAGCGGAAGCGCGGTGGCTTTCAACCTGATCCATCACCTTCGAAAAATTGTCGTTGTCGATCACTTCCTGAGCCGGAGGGTTCTTCTTACGGAACGTGCGTGCCACATCTCCCAGAGGCGTATCGCCATCCTCTTGAGCCGTAAGAAACGCAGGCAATAATGCCGCCACAGCAATCGTGGCGACTGCCAGTCGAATCCGCGTTCTGCAAGCTATTCTCACTGCACTCCAAGAACTGCGATGAGGGCGCACCAAGCGAGACGATCCCAAGCAAATTGTAGTGAGAAATAGAAGCGAAGAAGAGATGACCGTGGCAAACCTTGGTACTAGCCCTTTGGTACTTAGGTGGGAAATGGGCGCGCGCTGACGAAATGGAAGCGCAACGGGGCGCACGCCCAAAGTTACGAACGGATCTCTACAGAAGGCCCGAAGAGCGAAAACGCGTGACCGGATCGGCTAAAGGCATTGCCTGTCGCCGGAAAATCCAGCGAGCCACCGCAAATCCAATCGCCGCATAGCACAAATGCATGACGCGCATATCATCCCCCAATGGATCGGCTGGTACTTTCTGAGGGGAGGAACAACATTAGACTCTATCGGCACAATAGCAACAGGCGCGAGGCCCAACAAGGCCCGACCGTGCCATGGCGATGGCACGGAAGTAATAGCCGTAATAGGCGCATCGGTGGCGCCCTGCTGCAGCGAGCCGAGTTTCAATGGGTCTCTACGTCGCCGACTTCGCCAGCCTTGCCTGCAGGGGGAACCACCACCGTTGACAGGCTGCCCTCCGCTGTAAGTTTTTGAAAGGCCGCCAAGTCACCGTGCTGTAACTCGGTCCATCGAGCCGTGATTTCTTCATTCTGCCGCTTCAGCTTCTCGAATTGCAGTTGCTCCGCCTCAGTGGGAGCTGAATCCGCGCTGCCCACATCGATGGCCAGGTACGCCCACTTGGCATCCAGTTGCGGAGGATATGCCAAAGAATCCTCGTTTGCGCTGATGGCCAGGTTCACCAGTTGTTCGCGAACTGCTACGAGTTTCTTTTCGAGATCGTCCGCCGAGGCAGAGATCGTTTTCGCGCTGGCATTTTGCGGCAAACGCTTTTTTAGTCCCGACAGTTGTAAGCGAACATCCTGAATCTGGTTCACCATGCCGTAGAGCCGATTCAGCTCTTCGTGTATCTGCATGAGCAGGCTGAATTGCTGGTCCAGATCAGCCTGACTGACCTTGACTCGGGGATCGAGAGCTACATCGAGCGGCACAGTCTGGCTTTGGCTTCCCACGGTCAGGCGCACTTGATAGTGACCGGGAGCCGCTACCGGGCCTTGCGCTCCGTGGTTGTACTCCCAGAGGTAGTAACCGGGGACGCGATGGGCCTCCTCGTAGCGCAGGTCCCAGACAAAGCGATTCAAACCAGCTTCCGGCTTTATTTCCTTTTCGGGTTTCTTGTCATCGGGATCGAGCGGCTCTTCCGGTTGCTTAACCTCTGCACTTGAGTACTTGCGGATCACCTTACCTGTGCCATCAAGAATTTCGATCTTCGCTTCTGTCTCCGCCTTGGGCGCGTCCTTCAGGAAGTAGTAAATCACTGCGCCTACTGGAGGATTTTGCGCGGTCCGTTTCGACGGATGCAGTTCGCCGCTGGCTCCGGCCTGAATGCGGTAGGCCGTTGCCGGTGTGTAAAGGAAGGCATCCTTCTGCGTGATCTCGTCCTTGAACTGGCGAATCGGGCTGAGGTCATCAAGAATCCAGAAGGCTCGTCCGTGGGTCCCCACCACAAGGTCGTTATTTTTGACGACCAGATCGTGCACGGGGGTTGTCGGCAAGTTCAACTTCAAAGGACGCCAGTTCGATCCTTCGTCGAACGACACATAAACACCGTCTTCCGTCCCGGCATAAAGTAATCCTCGCTTCTTGGGGTCTTCCCGAACCACGCGAACGAAGCTTGTATCTGGAATCCCGTTCGTAACCTTAGTCCAAGTCTTGCCATAGTCGGCAGTCTTGTAGACGTAGGGATGCAGGTCGTCACTTTGATGGCGATCAGCGGCCACGAACGCGGTACCGGCGTCGAAGGACGACGCGTCGATCTGGCTGATGCGGCTCCATTCCGGCAAATCCTTCGGCGTGATGTTCGCCCAGGTCTTCCCTTCGTCGCGTGTGATCTGGATCAAACCGTCATCGGTACCGACCCAGAGCAGGCCTCTGGTAACAGGAGATTCAGCCAGCGCAAATATTGTGTCGTAATATTCCGTACCGGAGTCATCCAGCGTAATCTCGCCGCCCGAAACTTTTTGCTTGCTCTTGTCATTGCGCGTCAAGTCCGGACTGATTGCCTGCCAGTGCACTCCGCCGTCTGTGGTCTTAAACAAACGTTCACCGGCGTGGTACAACGTGTTGGGATCATGCGGGGAGAGCATTACCGGCGCGGTCCACTGGAAGCGATGTTCGAGGTTCGCGGCCCCGTGCGCATCGGAAAGTTCAGGCTGCTCCGTGATCGCTTTCACCTGCCCGATCCGTTTGTCGAAACGAGTAATGTTTCCCTGGTAGTCGGCCGCGTAAACAATATTGGGGTCAGGTGGATATGGAGCAATATAGCCGGCCTCGCCTCCACCTACGTCATACCAGTCTGATCGGTCGATCGCACCGTCATCGCTGCGGCTCGCAATCGCCACGGTTCCCGTGTCCTGCTGCGGTCCGTAGACGCGGTAGGGCGTGCTCGTATCCGTAATCACGTGATAAAACTGCGCCGTAGGCTGGTTGTCCTGGGGAGTCCAGTTCTTCCCGCCATCAAGCGTTACCGTAACTCCGCCGTCGTTGGCTGCAATCATCCTGCGCGTGTTCTGCGGATCGATCCAAAGGCCGTGGTTATCGCCGTGCGGAATTTTTACTTTGTTGAACAGATGGCCGCCGTCTGTGGACTTATACGCATCGACGTTCATGATGTAGAGCGCGTTCTCATCCTTAGGGTCGGCAATTACGTGCATGTAGTACCAGGGACGCTGCCACAGGCTGTGGCTGGGATTGATCAGCTGCCACGTCTCGCCACCGTCGTCGGAGCGGTAGAGTCCGCCGTCCGGATTGTGGGCCTCGATCAGGGCATAGACGCGTTCGGAGTTGGCGGCGACGGCCACGCCAATTTTTCCGTATGGCCCTTTCGGAAGTCCATGTTCTTCTATCCGCTTCCAGGTTGTGCCCCCATCGGCTGAGCGGTAGAGCCCGCTGCCGGGACCGCCGCTGGAAAAACTCCACGACGTGCGCCGCGCCTGCCAAAGAGCGGCAAACAAAATGTTCGGGTTGTGCGGATCAAATGCAACATCAATGCCGCCAGTGTTCTCGTCTTTGTAAAGAACCTTCTCCCAGGTTTTGCCGCCGTCGCTGGTGCGGAAAATACCGCGCTCGGGATTCGGACCGTAGGGATGGCCGAGGGCTGCGACGAAAGCAATATCCGCATTCGTGGGGTTGATGATGACCTTGCCGATGGCGCGACTGTCACGCAGGCCAACATTCTTCCAGGTCTTGCCACCATCCAGCGACTTGTACACCCCATCGCCGTGAGAGATATTGCCGCGGATGCAGGCCTCTCCCGTGCCCACATAAATTACGTTCGGATTTGAATTGGCCAATGCGATGCTGCCGATCGATGAAGTGCCTTCCTTGTCAAATAATGACGACCAGGTCATCGCCCCGTCGACCGATTTCCAGACTCCGCCTCCGGTTCCTCCGAAATAATAGGTCGTCGGGTCGCCCGGAATTCCGGCTGCAGTCAGCGATCGCCCGCCCCGGAAGGGACCGATCAGACGGTATTTCATCCCTTTAAAGGGCTTCTCCTCCGGCTTGGCGGGCTCGGATGCGGCAGTTGCGGCATTCTGATCTACGGATGCGGCGGTCGGTGGCGTGGCCGGAGTCGGATTGACTGCCTTCGATTGCCGCTCGGGCTTTGTCTGTCCAAAACCCGCGACAACAAGCAGGATCGTCAGTGTGAACGCGAAACAGATAACGCGGATGGTTCGAACAGTCTTAGATCCCTTCCTGCGCGAAGTAGTTCGATCAGCCATGTTGACGTTTCCCCCGGGGTCAATTGATTATGGTAATCCTGAATCTGAATACCGCAAAGTTTCGTATCAGGCTTCGTATCAGGGTATGCCTTCAGGCATACCGTAGGCCGTAACTCAGTCCGCCTTCAGGCGCTGCGCCTCCAATAACAGGTGGACAGGTTTTCTGTTGTCCACACGCCATTACTTCTTAAGCAGCTGTTTCTTTGCCTCTTCGAGTTCTTTTCTTTTAGACGCGTCAACCTTGGGATATGACAGCTTGAGTCCCTCCAGTGTATCCACGAGCACTGCCGACACCACCAGCCGGGTGAACCATTTGTTATCTGCCGGCACGACATACCAGGGAGCATCGTCGGTCGCCGTATTGCGGATCATCTCTTCGTAAGCTTCGTGATAGTCGTCCCAGTACTCACGCTCGCGAATATCCGCAGCGGAGAATTTCCAGTTCTTCGCGGGCTCCTCCAGCCGAGCCAGGAAGCGATTCTTCTGTTCCTTCTTCGAGAGGTAGAGAAAGAATTTCCGAATCACGGTTCCATTTCGCCCCATGTGCTTTTCAAAGTTTACGATGTCTTCGAAACGCTCCTCCCAAATGTTCTTGGTAACCAGAGCAGGCGGAATCCTCTCGCTTTTGAGTATCTCGGGATGGACCCGTGCCACCAGCACCTCTTCGTAATAAGACCGGTTGAATATCCCAATGTGGCCGCGCTCGGGCAAGCAGCGCGTGGTGCGCCACAGAAAATCGTGCTGAAGCTCCTGCTCCGATGGCGCCTTGAACGAATAGACCTGGCAGCCCTGGGGATTTACCCCCGACATCACATGCTTGATGACTCCGTCTTTTCCGGCCGCGTCCATGGCCTGGAAGATCAGCAGCACCGCCCATCGGTCCTGGGCATAGAGCCTGTCCTGCATCTGAGCCAGGCGGAGATTGCCCTCTCGCAGCGCCTGTTCTGCGTGCTCTCTGGAGTGCCAATGTCTCGTGTCCGCCGGATCGAAATCTTTCAGTCGAAAATCCTTCCCACTGGCCACGCGGTAGGACTTCGCGAGCTTCCCTGTCTTCATCTACGTTGCTCCGGGTACGCCTGATCGGCAACCTCCGAGTGTACACCGAGCTCCGAGCGCCTTTCGGAGAGTGCTGCACGACTCACACTGTGATACATGATTCGTGTGGGAAATGCCGTCAGTCCGACCGCACGAACAGAAAGGAAGGAAAAGAGAATTGCGAAGCGTCAGCGCGGTCAGGAAGGGAGTGGGGCGATGAATTCCAACCCAAAGCAAAAGCCATTGCGAGAACGAACAATGGCGGTCATCCGCGACTGAGTAGGAGTGTCGAATTCAACTTCAAGTAGATCACCTGGATTCAGCAAAATTCCGGCGTACAGCACCATACCGCCCTCGCTGATTTCGGTGCCGCGCCCGGGTACCACGACAGCGGAGAATCCTTTGGCCGTCACCACACGCACGGGTAGATCGACGGGAACTCGCGGCCAGCGACGTTCTTTGGGGGAACCCGACATTAAAACCGATCATTGTCCTTTACGCAGTCGGATTCAAATTACGAAGGTGCAAGCACTCTCCTTGCTGGGGTAGACCGCTTGTCCCTCAAGGGCTTAGCCGTGTCTGCTTTGAATTTTCCCAAGCCGTAACTGTAAATAGTTACAGAATGTAGGGACAGCCGCCTCGGCTGTCCGGCCGGGTCGAAGACCGGCAGTAATTGTACGGAGCCGGCAAATCGAAAGCCGGTCGAGCTTCGCTCGACGGGACAGCCGAGGCGGCTGTCCCTACATTCTGTAACGAGCGACCTGGATTTCTTCGTATGCCGGCGAGTTCAAATGAGTTCTTTCCAAGGTTCGGATACACTTTATTCTTGATTGGCTTAGCGTGTCTTGTCTCATGCCTCCCATCACAGCCTTGCTGCACACGGCCAACGATGCCCTGCGCCTTGGGCGTGCTCTTGAGACCTTGCGCGCTTGTGAAGAAATCATCATCGTCGATCAGGATTCATCTGACGCGACGTTACGCATCGCGCGCGAATACGGTGTGCGAATTCTCTCCCGGAAAAGCAGCGGAGACCTCCACGACTTCCTTCAGTCCGCTCGTTACAACTGGATTCTCTGCCTCGACCCGAAGGAAACAATTTCAGAAGGCCTGGAGGCGACGCTCTATGAATGGAGATCGGCGACGGATGTAGTTAGCGCGGCGGCTTTTGCCGTTTCCATCCGCGAGGAAACGTCCGACGGCTGGCTGGACCTTACCACTCCCCAAACGCGTCTCGTCCCCAAGACTTGGAATCGCTGGAACGGCCGCCTCCCTGCCGACGATCCCTCCGCCAGCACGTTAGACGGCAAAATTCTTCGTTTTATTCTTCCCTGAAATAGACGATGGGCCTCTGCTTACCGGCTGCCATTTCCCGGAGACACCACTCGTCCGTATTCCGTGGCGCGGCTCAGGCGATCGAACATGCGCCATGCGGCGAGGGAAATCTTGCTGATGGCTTCCTCACCGTCGCGCTCGTTGCGAAGGAATGAAGTCATCACACAGATCACGTAGGGACGGCCTTCGACAAAGACGATTCCGGAATCGTTGCGGACGGCTTCGAGCGCGCCTGGCTTGTCGGCAACTCTGATGTCGGCAGGCAAGTCACGGGGAATCCACGAGGCCTTATTCGTGCTCAAGACTTTGAAGAAATCGGCGGTTGATTCCCGATTGAGCATCTTGCCTCGGTAGATAGCCTCGAGCAGGCTCATCATCTCGCGCGGGGTTGAGATGTTTTCGCGGCCGTTTTTGGCGGCGTCAAGGTCCATCATCTTGCGGCGCAAGCGGGTGTGCGAAAGTCCGAGCGAGTCGAGCATGGAGTTGACGTTGTCCATGCCAACGCGATCGATAAGAACGTTCGTGGCGGAGTTATCGCTGACGGCGACCATCATGGTGGCGAGATCGCGCAGCGTGATGCGCGTAACGCCGGGAGTGAGTCCGCCCATAATGTCGCTGTCGGGAACCAGGTCGGACGCTTGCACGGTATAGAGATCGGTGAGTTTGAGCTTGCCTTGCTGTGCCTGGCGGTAGAGTTCGGAGAGGACCGCGATCTTGATCGAGCTGGCCTGGGCAAAGACCTCATTCTCGTGGAGAAAAAAGTGATCGCCGGTCGTGAGGTCTTCGATGGCGATGCCTGCAACTCCGTCGAGATGCTGATCGACATCGCGAATCGCGGATTCCAGTTTTTGCCAGAGGACCTGGCGCTTTTCGGCGGAGGGTGCAGCGGGCTGACTGGGAGTCGTCTGAGCAGCGGATACCGCAAGGAGTAAGACAAGGCAAGCCAAATATTTCAAGGGCATGATCTCCTGAGCGGATGGATTGTAGCAGGCTGGAAACTGGATGACTCAGCTTTCGCCGCTAGATCGAAACGATGGCATCAGGCTGCTTGAGTGTGGGACCATCTCAACCATCGATTTTCGCCTCCCGCAGTTGCTTCACGGCTGTTTCCGAACTGACGGGCGAATAGTAAACCTCTTTGAAGGTGTAGGACCGCGCCTTGGACCCGAGGACGGGAAGGATTTCGATGTGCCAATGGTAATCCTCGTCGATGGTCTTCCAATATCCGAGAGTATTCGAGGGGTGAAGGCTATTCGGTGAAGTGTGTAGTACGAGATGAAATTCTTCGGTTACAGCGCGCACCCGCTGCAGGGTGCGCCGCAAAAGCGCTGCGAGATTCACCCGCAGTCCGGGCTGCGCTAATCCGGTGCGCTCGAACGAGGCTTCATGGTTGCGGGGAAGAATCCAGGCTTCGTAGGGGACACGGGGCGCATAGGGACACAGCGCCACATAATCGCCGCGCGTCTCGATGACGCGCAGGGCCTGGCGCTCCTCCTGCTGCAAAATGTCGCAGAAGACGCAGCGCTCCTTGCTTACGAAGTATTCGCGGCCGGCGCGCAATTCGTAAAGCACGCGCCGGGGAACGAACATGGTGGCGGTCATCTGGGAAGTGGGATGGCTGAACTCCTGGCCGGCGTGCGGACCGTAGTCCTTGAAGAGGCTGACATACTTGATGCGAGCATCGTGCTTGAGATCGAGGATGCGCTCGGCGGCCAGACGCAGGAAGTGTCCGATCTCGTCGTCGCTGGCGTTCCAAAGATGGCGGTCGTGGCGAGGATTCTCCACCAGCACTTCATGCGCGCCGACAGAATGCATCCGGTCGTAAAGACCGTCACCGCGGCGACCAGGCTCGCCCTCAATGTGGTAAAGCGGTGTGGGATGCACCACGGCACGAGCGGACCAAGGAGTTCCGCCGGTGTTTGGCACTGTTGCTATGACTTGCGCGGGCGCAGGAGAATCCGCGCAAAACAGACAAGTGGATTCAGGACGTGGCGCGCTCTCGGCGGGATCATCTCCCGTGATGACCCAGGATCGAGTGATGGGATCCTTGCGGAGTTCCATGCGACAGGAGAACACCGCGGCAGAACGCGCGTCAACTGCGTTTTCCACCGCGGGGCTGTGAGTACTGTCGCAGAAGATGAGCAACTCGCTTTGTTATAATCCGCGCCACAGCCAGCAGATGACCGAGCCGTCCACTCCGCTGATGCGGCAATACGCCGCCGTCAAGAAAGATCATCCGACCGCGCTGCTATTTTTTCGTCTGGGCGACTTTTACGAACTCTTCTTCGACGATGCGATCGTGGCGGCCAAAGAACTGCAAATCACATTGACCTCGCGCAACAAAGAAAAAGGCATCGCCGTGCCCATGTGTGGAGTGCCGCACCATGCGGCCGAAGGCTATATCGGCAAGCTCATCCGCAAAGGATACAAAGTTGCCGTGTGTGAGCAGATGGAGGATCCACGCCTGACCAAGAAGATTGTGCGCCGGGAGGTGACGCGTGTGGTCACACCGGGGACAGCGGCGGATTCGATGTTGGGATCGGAAGAGAATAATTTTCTGGCGGCGCTGGCGCAAGTGGGAGATCGCGTGGGTTTCGCGGCGCTGGATCTCTCGACTGGCGAATTCCGGGCAACGGAATTTTCGGGCGAAACAGCCATGCGGCGGGTGCAGGACGAACTGGAGCAACTTCGACCGAAGGAATTGTTGTATGGGTCCTCAGCGCCGCTGTTTGAGGTGAAGAGCGGTCGAGCCTCGCTCGGCCCCACCTTGCCGGCACAATCTCCTCAGCCTCGGGCGCCCGGCACTGCTTGCACTGAGACTCCTCTTGATGACTGGATCTTCGCGCCGGATCACGCCATTCCGCTGCTCGAGAATCACTTTGGAGTTTTATCACTGGAGGGATTTGGGCTGGCTGGGCACACGGCAGCCGCAGCCGCGGCGGGAGCGATTCTTTACTACGTACGGTCGACGCAACGCGGCTCGCTCGATCACGTCGATCGCATCGGAGTCTATGAGCGGCAGAACTGTCTGGTGCTCGATGCGGTTACGGTTCGGAATCTGGAACTGATCGAGCCTCTCTTTGCTGGCACCGACGCAGGCGTTACTTTGTTCCGGTCGATCGATTGCGCGGTTACGCCCATGGGCAAGCGGCTGCTGCGATCGTGGCTGCTACGGCCTTCGCTCGATTTGGGCGAAATCAACGCCCGGCTGGATGCGGTGGAAGCGGGCGCCAAGGATGTTGTTTCGCGTGAAGAGTTGCGGCGAGCACTCGATGGCGTATTGGATCTGGAGCGGTTGTTGAGCCGCGTCACGCTGGAGACCGCGAATCCGCGGGATGTACTTGCACTGGCGGCGTCTCTGGCGAAGATTCCCGCGATAAAGGCTGCCGTGGGACGGTTGGCCGCGGAGAGGCTGAAGACACTTTACGGATCACTCGATGAACTCGCGGACCTGCGTGTGCGCATTGACCAGACGATTGTGCCCGAGCCCCCACTGAGTTTTGCCGATGGAGGAGTAATCGCCGCAGGCGTAGATCGAGAACTCGACGAACTCCGGGAACTTTCGCGCAACAGCAAGCAAGTGCTGGCCCAGATCGAGCAACGGGAGCGCGGACGCACGGGCATCGGCTCGCTCAAAGTCAAGTTCAATTCCATCTTCGGCTACTACCTTGAAGTATCGAAGCCGAATCTGCACTTGGTCCCGCAAGATTACGAGCGCAAGCAGACCCTGGTTGGTGCGGAACGTTTCACCACTCCCGAACTGAAGGAGTACGAAGCCAAGATTCTCGACGCGCAGGAGAAAATTGTCGAGATCGAGCGGCGACTGTTTACGGAATTGCGGACTGCGATTGCAGGCGAGGCAAAGCGTATCCGGCAAACCGCTCTGGCTCTGGCCGAGGTGGACGTGCTGGCGTCGATGGCGCACATTGCCGCGCTACGAAATTATTGCCGGCCCCAACTTCTTCGTTCTGGCGGGCAGGAAGTGAATGAGGGCAACACTGGCGAGTTAGAAATTATCGAAGGCCGGCATCCGGTAATCGAGCAACAGGAGATGGCAGGCGGAAGCGAGCGCTTCGTCCCCAACGACCTTTATCTGAATGCGAGCACGCACACCATTCTGCTGCTGACCGGCCCCAACATGGGCGGCAAGTCCACATACCTGAGGCAAACGGCGCTGATCGTGATCCTGGCGCAGATGGGCTCGTTCGTTCCGGCACGCTCGGCGCGTCTGAGCGTGGTGGACCGCGTCTTTACTCGCATCGGCGCCAGCGACAATCTCGCGCGCGGCCGGTCGACGTTCATGGTCGAGATGACGGAGACGGCGGCAATCCTGCATACCGCGACGGCACGATCTTTGATTCTGTTGGATGAAGTTGGTCGCGGAACTTCGACTTATGACGGCCTGGCAATTGCCTGGGCCGCGATCGAATATCTGCACGCACGTGTGCGGGCCAAGACTCTGTTCGCCACCCACTACTTCGAGCTGACCGAACTTGCCGAACAGCTCTCGGGCGTGAAGAATTATCACGTTTCGGTGAAAGAGACCGGCGGCGGAATCGTCTTTCTGCGGAAGGTTGAGCCTGGCGCGGCCGACCGCAGCTATGGCATCGAAGTCGCCAAGTTGGCGGGCTTGCCGAATGAGGTCATCGTGCGGGCCAGAGAAGTGCTGACTGAGCACGAATCTGCGGAGCGCGCATTGACGGAGCATCTTTCGCCCGGCTCAGAACCTCCGACGACTCAGTTGACGATCTTTACACCAATTTCGCAACCCGTGCTGGAGAAACTGCGCGAAGTTGATTTGAACCGGCTCACGCCGCTGGAGGCGCTGAATCTGCTAGCAGCGTTGAAAAAGGAGATCTGATGAGCCGTTCAATAGAGGTACGCCCGAAGGCTCGACGGTTTTGGCCTTACGCTCTGGCCGGTGCGTTCATCCTTGTTTTGGGATTTCACTCGTTTTGCGCGAATAGATCGTTCGTACCGTTGCCGCGGGAACTTCGGGCGGGAATACTTCGTAGAATTTGAGTGGGATTCGGTCGAGGGATTCAAGACATTTCGTGTGGTCGGCTTCAATCGAAGCCAGGTTGGGGGCGTGCTCTGGCAGTCCCTGGTAACTGTTCAAGTCAAGCCGCGGGTGGATGCCTACTTGAAGCCGTCCAAATTGCGTCGGGTTAAAGGAGGAGCAATGGTGTTTGTGACAAGGTTCATCCCCCTCACCTACCCGGACTCATGGGGAAGTGATGGGTCCGTCATCCATCAGCGAACTGACATCGGACTCCGCCCAGTCGGCCTATGAGGCGCAACACAGCTCGAGTTGGATTGACGCACAAGAACAAGTCTCGCAACGTATTGGGGCAACTAGGCCAACTCCTGATCATCGGTTTCGACGGCACGGAGATTACGGCGAATCTCAGATCCCTACTCACACGGCTGCAGCCGGCGGGTGTGATTCTGTTCGCGCGGAACATAAAAAGCGCGGACCAAACGTGGCGGCTACTGCGCGACTGCCAAAAGTGCGTTTCGACGCCGCTGTTTACCTGCGTCGATCTCGAGGGCGGACGCGTGGACCGCTTTCGCGACGTGCTCGGGCCAGCTCCATCGGCGGCGGAGGTGTTCGCTACCGGCGATCGCAAACTCCTTCGCAAGCACGGGCAGGTGATTGGAGACAATTGCCGCGTGCTGGGATTCAACGTTGATTTTGCTCCCGCGCTCGACCTGGCGTTCGAGGCATCGCGGAGTGTGATGAGTTCGCGATCTGTCTCCGCGGACCCGAAAGAAGTTGTGAAGTACGCGCGCGAGTTTCTTGCCGGCTTACAGGCGGCGAATGTGCTGGGATGTGGCAAGCACTTTCCCGGCCTCGGCGAGGGCACGCTCGACAGCCATCACGAACTGCCAGTGATCGAAAAACCGCTGAAGAAACTTTGGACAGAAGACCTTGTTCCCTACCGCATGCTCCGTCAGAAGTTGCCGTTTGTGATGATTTCGCACGCCGCGTATCCGCAAGTCACGCATGATCGGACTCCGGCGTCGTTGTCGAAGATTTGGATTACGGACATTCTGCGCAAGCGCATGGGATACCGCAACCTGATCGTGTCCGATGATCTTGAGATGGGCGGAGTCCTGGCGGCGGCCTCGGTCGGAGAAGCCGCGGTCGAGCACATTCGCGCGGGCGGTGATCTCTGCCTGGTGTGCCATCGCGAGGATTACGTTGAGCAGGCTTTCGAGGCGCTGACCGCCGCAGTCGCGCGAGATCGCAAGTTCGCCAAGCGGGTCGAAGAATCGGCGCGGCGAGTGCTGGGGCTTAAAAAGAAGTGGGCGAAGATGATGCGCCGGGCAAAAGCTCCCTCTCAGGCAACGGTTGCAAACCTATCGCGAAAGCTGTGGGAGTTTGGAGAGCAGGTCCGGATTGAAGCTATGATTCGCGCAGAGAAAGCACAGCGGCGGCCGCGTAGATGAAGAAACAAGAAATCGTTGTAGCCGGAGTGATGAGCGGGACTTCCGCCGATGGCATCAACGTGGCGTTCGTTCGCCTGAGCGACCGTCCTCGTTCGGGCTCACGCTCGGCATCAATTTCGGTTTCGGCATTTCGCGGACAGGAGTGTCCGCGCCACATTGAGCTGCTCGGGCATGTTGAATATTCCTACGCAAAGAATGTGCGTGCGGCGGTGCTGGGTGCGATGAATACTTCGCGGGCAAGTGTGGCGGACTTGGCGCGGCTAAATTTTCTTCTGGGCGAGCTTTACGCGGCCGCGGTGCTGGCGGCGCAGAGGCAGTTCAAAGTGAAGGTCGATCTGATCGCCTGCCATGGGCAAACGCTCTATCACCAGGGAGAGGCCCTGCACTTTCTCGGGCGCAAAGTGGCAGCTACGTGGCAGACAGGCGAGGCTGCCATCATTGCATCACGGGTCGGCGTACCCGTAGTCTCGGATTTCCGTCCCTCCGACATGGCCGCAGGAGGCAAAGGAGCGCCGCTAGTTCCCTTCCTCGACTATCTGCTCTTTCGCGATGCCAGCGCAGCCAGGATCGTTCAGAATATCGGCGGCATTGCCAATCTCACTTCAATTCCGGCACACGCCGCTGCAAGTGCTGTAATGGCATTCGATACGGGGCCGGGAAACATGGTGATCGACGCTGTCACAGAAAAACTTTTCGGCAAGCCTTTCGATCATCGCGGGAAGATTGCGGCTTCGGGGAACGTACTCGAACCAATCGTCGGCAAATTGTTGAAGCGGGAGTTCTTCCGCAGGAAACCGCCAAAGACCGCGGGCCGCGAGGAGTTCGGCCGCGAGTTTGTGCGGGAGTTTTTGCGAAGCTGCGGGCGTGCCAGGAAACAGGACGTCGTGGCCACGGCGACTGCATTGACCGCGGCTTCGATTGCAGATGCGATCCAGCGATTTGTCTTGAACAACCCGGCCGAGCGAAAGCAACCGCTTTGCGAGATGATTCTGTCCGGCGGCGGCGCGAAGAATTCTACGCTCGTGACCATGTTAGCTAACGGACTGGCGTCCCTTGATGTCCACCTGCGATTTTCAGATGAATTTGGCCTTCCCGCGGACGCGAAGGAAGCAGTTGCATTTGCCGTGCTGGGCTACCAGACGTGGCACCGGAGGCCATCGAACGTTCCTTCGGCCACTGGCGCAAAAAGGGCGGCAGTGCTAGGCAAGATTTCTTTTCCCTAGTCAGCCTGCAGTTTCTACGGTTACTCGGGATTCAGGAATTCGATCTGAGTGGTGATCGTCGCGGTCTTCTCCAGCATTGCAGAGACGGAACAATACTTTTCCTTCGAGAGGCGAACCGCATCCTCGACCGCTTTGCGAGACACATTGCCCCCGACGCTGTACGTAAGCTTAATTTGTGTATAGACGGATGGCGGATCCGGAGCACGCTCGGCTTGGGCGCGAACCTCGAGGCTGGTGAAGGGCTCGCGCTTTTTCCCCAAGATGGAGACGACATCGTAGGCCGTGCAACCGCACAAGCCGATGAGAACCAGTTCCATGGGACTGTTGCCTGCAGCTTTATCTCCGTCGACGACTAGGGTGTGTCCACTGCTGGCAGTGCCATCAAAGCGATGATTTTGAACCCAGCTAGTTTTGGCTTCAGTCATGGTGAACCCCGATTGACGATCTTCGATTAAGGCCTTGGCCTCTTGAGTCTTCGACGGCTGCGTCATTCATGAGTGTAGTCTCCAGGCGGGGATCAGGGAGTCGTAATGGAACAGTGCGCTGAGCACGACATGGAGCACGACGTAGATCGCCCAGATTGCGGGGTAGGCCAAGAGCATCTTCCGCGGTTTCCTTAAGACGTACCAGAGAAGCAAAATGTCCAGAGGAATCGGTGCGGCGACGACCGCCCATAAAGGCGCGCCCAAGCTTTCGACGCTATACCCGAACAGGCAGACGAAGCAACCGATTGCGAGGGAAGCGAAAAGGTGCACTTTCCTGTCCACGAGATACATTCCCAAACCCCACGACAACGCGGTAAAGATGATAGCGATATCAAGCAGAATGGGCGCGGGCAACGTACCGAGCATGTTCTTCTCCCCCTTCGAGTGACAAATCCGCATCCGCAGTTGCGCGAAGGTCTGTGAATCGCTATCCCTTTATGAGCCTTTATCACCTCCGGTTGTCCGTGCTCGGCTCGGGGTGGATCAGGACCCGAAAAAGTTCCGGCGCATCCTGCTTGAATCGGATTTCGAGTTCGGTTTGGATATCGTGTACGCGCGAAAGAGGAAGATCGTCGGACAGCGTGCAATGGCAGGAGACGTAAAGACGACCGCGAACGCGCTTGATGATGAAATCGTGAACGTCGAGGATCTCGGGAAATTCCACAGCGACGGCTCGCAAACGGTGCTCACGCTCGGCGTCGCTGACCAACTCTTCAGGAGTCTCAATGGTGGCAGGCTCGCTCTCGATGTGGGTAAGAATGTCGGCGATCTCGGGCACGTCACGGCTGATGTCCGCTTCGAGTTCGGTGACCTGGTCGTGGGCCTCGATCAGGGTCATGCGTTCGTCCAGCTCGACGTGCTGCTCGACGTGGAGATGTCCGGCTAAATCCTGCACGCTGATGTCGTGCACGTTGAGGTTATGGCGAGTGGCTACTGCTCGAATTCGATCGAAGACATTTTCGGATCGCTGGGCCCGCGGCAGAGGCTGCACGGTAACGTCGGCATCGGGAAGGACACGCTGGACTGCGGCGGTCACTGCCGCGACGAGTTGCCCCGAGCGTTGGAAGGTAACCGTGCGTGCCAGGCCGACCGCAAGATCGGCAAAGTACCGGTTGCCAGCGCGGCGAATGCGCACGCGGTCGACTTCGAGTACGCCATCCACTCGCGAGACGGCCTCGGTGATCTCAGAGCGAACACCTGTGGGAGCAGCGTCGAGCAAGGCGTCGATGGTGCGGCGGGCCAGTCGCCAACTCACCGACACGACTACGCCGGCTACGAAGAGAGCGGCGACCGGATCAGCGTCGCGCAACAATTGGATGTCGAATTTCCGGCCCAGCAGCACGAGCAGGAGGCCAATGACTACCACTCCTGCAGACCAGATGTCGGTGGAGAAGTGCAAGGCATCGGCTTCCAGGGCCTGGCTGTCGAATTTGTTGGCGATCCGCCCCAGGGCGCGAGAGCGCCACCAGTCGACGCCCATGGAAAAAAGCATGACAGCAAAGGCCGCGAGCGAAGGCTCGATTTCTACGCGCAGGAAAAACATGCGCAGAATGGCCTCGTAGACTACCCAGACGCAAGTAATCAGAAGCAGACCGGTCTCGACGAAGGCAGAAAAATTCTCTATCTTGCCATGGCCATATTGATGGTCGGCGTCGGCCGGCTTGTCGGAGATGCTTACGGAAAAGAAAGTGATCAGGGCCGCAATCAGATCGAGGCCGGAGTGCGCGGCTTCGGAAAGAATGCCGAGACTGCCGGTGGTGATTCCCACCGCGATCTTGAGGCCGGTAATGACGACGGCAGCGAGGACGGAATATCCGGCAGCGGAGCGCTTTTCCGTGCGCATCGATTCCGGTGAATAGACCGCGGAGTTCCCTGCCATGCAGGAATTATCGCTGCTGAGGCACGAATGCGCCAAGCGAATACACGGGCATAGCCATTGCTGTGGTTCCGGTATGGGGTGCTCCCCGGCTACTACGGGGGCATCATGTGCTAGGATTTCATGTTTAGGACTTCTGACTTTCTGAAGGAAACAATCCTGGAGGGATCTATTTATGCGTAAGAGTTGGCTGGTGTGTGTGTTGCTCGGGACCCTTGCATGGGGACAAGCTCCGCCAGCAGCACCACCGCCGGCGCAAGCGGGACAGGCGCCGGGGAATCCGGCAGCCGCCCAAACGCCGCCTGCGGCCCCGGTGGACAAATCTGCGTCGGTTCCGCCCGATGCGCCCGTATTGACGATCAAGGGTGTATGCCCGGTTCCGGCCAAGACAACTACAGCGGCATCGAGCAAGACGGCTTCGGACAAAGCCGGGGCCGAGAAGACCACGGCACAGGGTTCCAAGGCGTCCCCACCCGATTGCAAAACGGTTATCACGAAGGCCGAGTTCGAGCGGCTGGCGAACGGCCTCGCGCCCAATGTCACTCCCCAACTGAAGCACCAATTGGCGGCGGTGTATCCGCGGTTGCTAGCGATGTCGCAAGCCGCCGAGAAGAAGGGGCTGGAGAACAGTCCGCGCTTCAAAGAGACCATCAAATTTGCGAAGATGCAGATTCTGACTAACGAACTGCAGCGCAACATTCAAGAAGAGGCCGCGAAAGTTCCCGAGCAAGACATTGCCGATTACTACAAGAAGAATCCTGAAGCTTACGAGCAATACAATGTGGACCGTCTGTTCGTCCCCCGGTTGAAGCAGGCCGAGCCTGACGCAAAGGAAAGTGACAGCGATAAGGACGAGAAGTTGACCCCGGAACAGCAGAAGGCAAAGGAAGAGCAGGACAAAGCCAAGGAAGCGCAAGGCGAGGAGGCAATGACCAAGTTGGCGGAGAGTCTGCGGGCCCGTGCTGCCGCCGGCGAAGACTTCATGAAGCTGCAGAAGGAAGCTTTCGAGGCTGCGGGAATGAAGATTGAATCGCCGACGATCAACCTGCCCAAGACACGGCGCACCGGTCTGCCGCCGGCGCATGCTGCGGTATTCGATTTGAAGCCCGGCGAGGTGTCGCAGGTGATCAGCGACACTGGCGGGCACTACATTTACAAGGTGAATAACAAGGAGCAGGTTCCCTTGGACCAGGTGAAGGACGAGATCAAGGCCAGTCTGCAGAACCAGCGCACACGTGATGCGATGGATAAGTACCAGAACTCGTTCCAGGTAGAAACGAATGAGACGTATTTCGGGCCCCCGGGACCGGCGGGACCGGCAGGAATGCGTCCCGGGCCACCGCCCCCGCACTCGGCTCCGCGCCCGAGACTTGCCCCTTCTCCGACAGCGCCCCAGGCACAACCACAGGCGCCGCCGCCCGATTCGAAACCGAACTGATGAAACCTGTTGTCGTAGTGACCGGCATTTCCGGAAATCTCGGTGCCAGGCTGCTTCCGCTCTTGAAGGGCTTTTCGGTGATCGGGGTGGACGTGAGTCCGCCCCACACCGATTTGCCGCTGCAGTTTGAGCGTATGGACTTGGGCGAGGAATCGTCGACACGCGCTCTTTTTGAGTTGCTCCGGGAGACGCAAGCGTTTTCAATGGTGCATCTTGCGTTTGTGCTCGACCCGGTACGCGCCGGAGTGCTCGACGTCGAGCGCATGTGGCAGATCAACGTAGCGGGAACGGCTCGCGTGATGGAAGCGGTCACGGAAGCCAACCGCTCGGCTGACGAGGGTGTAAAACAGTTTATTTTCCCCAGCAGTGTTTCTGCGTATGGACCAGATCTGCCCGCCCCGGCCACAGAAGAGTCTCCTTTAGCGGCGCACACTCTGCCCTACGCGATCCACAAGAAGCAGGCGGATGAAGTGGTACGGCAACGCTCGCCTGCCCTGCGTGGATGCAGCGCTTACATTTTGCGGCCACACATTTTTGCCGGCGCCAGCGTCGAAAACTACATGATGGGAGCATTTCGCGGTACTCCGAACGGCACGGGTGCGCGGGCGGAGAAGATGCGGCGTGAAGGCAAACGGCTGCCTTGCATGCTCCCGCATGGGCAACAATATCTGGATAACAAGATTCAGTTCATTCACGTAGACGATATGGCGCGCCTGATACTGCACATTCTGCAGCGGGAACCGGAGACGCAACGCTTGACCGTGCTGAATGTTGCCGGACGCGGAGAGCCGCTCACCTTCGGGCAGTGCGTAGAAATGGCGCAGGCAAAACTGTTGCGTGTCCCCGGACGGTCGGCCATGCGGCTGATCCTGCAACTTTTGTGGAAATGGAAGATCTCGGCGATTCCGCCCGAGGCTGTGCCCTACATGACGAGTGAGTATGTGATGGATACAAGCCGCCTGCGCCGTTTCCTGGGGCCGGAATACGAGCACGTGATCCACTACACAATCGCGGATGCGTTCGCTGACAGCTTCAAGTCGACTCCGGTTGCCGCCCGGAGCGCGGAAGCGGGATAGGTTTCTCTTTTTTGCCTCACTTCCCTTTCTTGTCTTGAGGCTTTTGCGGCAGACCCTCTCCGCCGTACACTACGGGTTCCCCCAGACTTCCTTTGGGCGGTAAATGGCGGATGTAGGTCACCATCTGCCAGATCTCGTCATCGCGAAAAACCCCTTTCGATGCGGGCATGCCCGAGGGAAAGATACCGTTCCGAATGATCCAGTGAAGTTGGCCATCGGTGTAAGCCTGCACGGACGGCGAGTTGAGCTGCGGCACGGGAGGAGACATTTTGTCAGCGAAGGGCACACCGGTATTTTGGCCATCCAGCCCGTGACAGACCATGCAATAGGACTCGAAGTTGCGCTGCCCGGCGTGAATATTTTCTTCGTCGGCGGAAAGTGGATTCACGTCCGAGCGCCCGCCGATAGTGAGGCGGCGCTTTGCGCTCTGCATGAAACTGGTTTCAAATTTGCCAGGGGAGCGCACGCTGCAACCCACAAAAACGAGCAGGGTCACCGCAGTGAGAGCGGCGGCGGATCCCCGCCCGACGCGGAGGAGAGTGCTGCGATAAAATTGCATGGCTACTCCACGACAATCGTCATATTCATGTTGCCGTGATTCGCGCCACAGAAGTGATCGCAGATCGTCGTGAATGTGCCGGCAGCCTCCGGAGTGACCGTGACTTCCGCAGTCTGGCCTGCGGGAATTTCTTCGTCGAGCTTAAGCGGGCGCAGAAAGAAGCCATGCGTGACGTCTTCACTGTGCAGGCGAATCTTTACGGTTTGTCCTTTCTTCAGTGTGATCTTGTCGGGGCTGAAGGCGAAGCGCTTGGCGGTGATTTCGACCACCGGCACGTCATCCGCTTGCGCGCGTCTGGCCGAAGATGCTGTGAGGAATGCGGCGAGCACTAGCGGCAGGGTGGTCGCGCAGGCGGTTCGGAGGAAGTTTGTTATGGTCATGAGTCTTGAGTCCTAAACTGATTCTTGAATCTAAACGTTGGGATTCTTTAGCAGCTGCTGAACGCCGTTGATGCCGGAAAATTCACGCGCCGTCAGTTCCACGTCGTCTATGGCCACCGAGTTTGCTCCCGGTGCGGCTTTTCCGTTGACGGTTACCGAGCGAATACCAAGGTTCTTAAAAGGATGCTCCTTATCGAACGGAATCGGTTTTCTGGGCCCAGAAGCGCCTGTCGGGTCGGGGAAGGCGAAGATCAAAGAGCGCGCCGCGTAGTGATGGACCTTACCGATTTCGTGCTCGTCGTCACGATGAATATGGCCGTAGAGAACGGTAACGTTGTCGTACGGTGTGAAGACATTCATCACATCGTCCCCGTCGCTGGTGAACCACTCCCAATCGGGCCTCAGATCAAATAGCGGCCGGTGCGTGAAGACCACGATCGGGGCGGACTTCGGGAATCGCGACAGATCCTTTTTCAACCAGGCCAGCTGTTCGGCGCCAATCTCCGGCTTGGCACGGGAAACATTGTCGAGCGCAATGAAGTGCACGCCGCGATGGTCGAATGAGTAATGACTGTCGCCGAAGAATTCGCGGTAGAGTGCGCCACCATCAAGGCCGGCATCGTGTTCGCCGGGGACGTGCTTGATCAAAGGCACGTTCAGCTTCTTCGAAATTTCCTGGAACTGCTTCATGCGCTGAACGTGGACATCTCTGTCCTCGGTGTCATGTGTAAGATCGCCGGTAAACAGGATGAGATCGGGCCGCTGGGGCAAAGCGTTGACCATATCGACGGCGCGCTCGAAGGCCTTTGTCCCCAATGGGTCCGGCGGCCCATTGAATCCAACGTGGGCGTCGCTGAGTTGCACGAAAGAAAACGGAGTCACCTTTTCGCCATTGCTGCGGCCCAGGGAAGCGAAAATATTTCCCACCTCGCCCTTAGCCAATGCGGCGGGATAGGCAGAATAGAGCACGCCGATGCCGAGCGACGTACCAGCGATCTTTAGGAATGACCTGCGATCAGGGGCTTTCATGGCTTCTCCTGAGTTGCGTTGTTGGGTTGCTGGAGTGGAAAACGGCGGATGCGAGGTTTTATTCCCCGCCTTCCGAGAAAACAATTTGTCGTTCACCTGGGAATAAAACGGCGGATTCGGAGTTTATGCTATGGAGGTGCCAGACCAGCGCTTGTCCGCCGCCGCATTTGAAGATCTGGCAATGCCTCTGTTCGATCAGCTCTACAACTTCGCCCGCTGGCTGACGCAAGACACGGCCGAGGCTGAAGATTTGGTGCAGGAGACCTACGCCAAGGCGTTGCGGGGATTTTCCTCGTTCCAGGCCGGAACTAATTTTCGGGCCTGGATGTATCGAATTCTGCGGAATTCTTTTTTGAGCTCACGAACCGGGCTCAAGATCACCGTTGCGCTCGATCCGGATAACGAAGAGGACATTCTTCCGGCGGAAACCACTACGCCAGAAAGCATCCTGGTGGAGGAAGCCGACCGCGAGATGGTGCGGCAAGCTTTGGTAGAACTTCCTGTGCATTTCCGCGAGATTCTGTTGCTATGCGACGTGGAGGAGATGTCTTACCAGGAAATTTCTGAAACGCTGGCAATTCCAGCGGGTACGGTCATGTCGCGCCTGTTTCGCGCGCGAAAGGCGCTTCGGGAATTATTGCGCAAGAAAATCCAGGGAGGACGTCATGGCCTGTGAGGAGTGGAGCGGGAAAGTTGAGCTTTACCTGGATGGCGAACTCGCATCCGCCGAGGCCAGCGCCCTGAGTGCTCATTTGCGTGGATGCGCGGCATGCGCGGGGCAGATGATCGAGCGAGCGCAGCTAAAACGTACGGTGCATTTCGCCGGCAAGAGGTACGAGCCCAGCCCGCAGCTGCGAAACAAGATTGTGAAGAGCATTGCCGCGAGGTCGCGGACGCGATTCGGTTGGTGGAAACTGGGGGCGGTGGCGGCTGCGATTTTGCTGGTAGCATCCGGCGTGTTGTATTCGCATATTGGCCGCGAGAACGCGCGCCAGCAGAGGATTTACAGCGAACTGGCTGATCTGCACGTCGCGACACTTGCCAGCTCTGCGCCCGTCGACGTCATCTCCTCCGACCGGCACACGGTGAAGCCCTGGTTCCAGGGGAAGGTTCCTTTCACCTTCAATCTGCCGGAACTGCAAGGCACGCAGTTTAGTCTGCTGGGGGGCCGCGTAACCTATCTGCAGCAGACGCCAGGAGCGCACTTAATTTATCAGGTGAGGAAGCACGAGGTTTCCGTTTTCATTTTTCCCGAGCGCTCAGGCCCTAGTCTTCCTTCCGGGCAGGCGAACGAAGTGACTTTCAACGTCGAGACCTGGGCACAGAATGGGCTTCGCTACTTTGTTCTAGGAGACGCCAGCCGCGACGATATTCAGGCTTTGAGCAGATTGCTGCGGGATGCGGGATGAACATTCGGCGGTTCTCCTCACGCGACTTCGATTCATTTCACGTTGGACACTATTTCCTGGCGCGGTAGAGACCCGCAATTCCAAAGGTGTATGGCGTCCAGCTGACTTCAGCGAAGCCGGCACGGCGCATCCGAGCCAACATCTCTTTGGGCTCGGGGAACCGCTCGACCGAGGCTGGAAGATATGCGTAGGGGCCGGACACACCGGAGATTAAAGTCCCTACGCGCGGAAGAATTCGTTTGAAGTAGATGCGGTAGAGACTGCCCGTAAGTCCTCCGGGCTCGCTGAAGTCGAGAATGCCGCACTCGCCTCCTGGACGCAGGACACGCGCGATTTCGCGAAGTCCGGCATCGTAGTCGGCGAGATTGCGGAATCCGAACGCTGACGTCACCAGATTAAAGTGGCCATCGGGAAAGGGCAGACTCAGGGCGTCGGCCTCGACCCATCCCGGAGCGGGATACGGGCTGCTCTCTGAGGATTTCTGCGCCGACTTCGCCAGGGCGCGTTGCAGCATGGCATGGGAGAAATCGGCGCCGAGAATCTGCGGACCGGCGTTCGCTGCTTGCTGGCGCAGAGCAAAAGTCATGTCGCCGGTGCCGCAGCAGAGATCAAGTATCCGGGATTCGGGTCTGGACAAAATCGAACGGAACTTGCGGGCTGTGCGGTGCCACCAGAGACGGTCGATGTTGAACGACAGAACGTGGTTGAGCAGGTCGTAGCGGGGAGCGATCGCGGTGAACATTTCGCGCACGGCGCGCGCGGCAGAGCGGGCGTCGCTGGCGCCTTCGGGGGCGGCGCCAATCACCGGCGATTTGGTCGATTCGCTCATCATGGGCTAAAAGCAAAATGACCTGCGTTAAGAGGCTGCCAAAAACGAGACCTGAAAACGCAGCGCCTGAAGGCGAACAAGTTTTGCGTTCTTGCGGTATGCCTGAAGGCATACCCTGATACGAATCATTCGGTACGAATCATTTGATACGAATTATTTTAGGCACGGCTGAAGCGTGCTCCAGTCTTACTTTCCCCAGACCCAGCCGCCGCGCGAAAGGCGGCGGAGTTCTTCGACAGCGTCGATGACCGAACTTTCCGGTACGTCACTCGCTACTTCGACCTTGCCAATCTCACGGGGCAGAACGAAATGCACTACGCCATTTTGCGTTTTCTTGTCAGACTGCAGGCGAGCGACAATCTTGCGAGCGCTGACATTCAACTCGGGAAGCCGGCCCAGGCCCAGCACGGCGTCGACGATGCGGCCGGCGGTGACGCTGTCCGTGCGGCCTACGCTGAGAGCGATGTTAGTGGCGGCGATCATGCCCCAGGCCACCGCTTCGCCGTGTAGCAGGCGCGTGTAGCCGGTTTCGGCCTCTAGGGCGTGACCGATGGTGTGTCCGAAATTTAATACCCGGCGCAGGCCCTCCTCGCGTTCATCGGCGGACACAACTTCGGCTTTCAGCTTCACCGATTGGGCGATGAGCCACTCCAATTCAACGGGGTCCCGCTTGAGAATCTTTGCCCGGTTCAGTTCGAAGCGCAGGAAGAGGTCAATATCCCCGATGATGCCGCACTTCAGGGCTTCGTAAAGTCCGGCGCGAAACCCCCGATCGGGAAGCGTCTTCAGTACCGTGGGATCGATCAAAACCGTGCGTGGGTGATAGAACGTCCCTAACAAATTCTTCCCAGCAGTGAGATTCACACCGGTCTTGCCCCCGATGGAAGCATCTACTTGCGCGAGCACCGTAGTGGGGATCTGCACCAGTTCAACGCCGCGCATGTAGAGCGAAGCGAGCAGGCCGCTGACGTCCCCAACCACGCCACCGCCCAGAGCGATGATTACCGCTTTGCGGTCGGCGCCCCGGCGTGCCAGTTTCTCGGCCAACGCTTCCACCGTGGCGAGCCGCTTCGAGGGTTCGCCGTCGGGCATGGGAATAACTTGCGGCTTGAAGCCGCTGGAGGTGAGCGAGCGGACCAGTTTCGTTCCCCAGCGCTTGCGTACGGGCGGGACGGTCACGACAAATATCTGGCTGGCTTGGGGAAGTAACTCGCTGAGAACGGACCCGGCTCGCGTGAGCAGACCGTTTTCGATGCGCGCCTGATAGGGGCGCGGGGGCACGTGGATGGTCACTTGCGGCATGCGATTCCATCATAGCGTAAGCTCAAAACGTCCGAAGCTCGGTCTACGCGCTCGCGCGGGAGCGATTGCCCGCGGAACTGAACCACGCCCAGCCGAAATCGAGCATAGGCACGCCTGCCGCTGGATGCTAAAATCGTGAATGGTGAAGCCTTTCAAGCCTCCCATTCGACTGCTGGCGACCGATATCGACGGTACGCTGCTGAATCCACAATTTGAAATCTCCAAAGGTGATTTGACCGCCTTGCGGCGGGCGCACGCTTCAGGCATCGAGATTGTGCTGGTAACGGGGCGGCGCCATGCGTTTGCCTTACCTATTGCGCAGCAATTGGGGTTTGATCTGTGGTTGATCAGCTCAAACGGGGCGGTCACACGCTCATTGGCAGGGGAGACCTTTCATCGCGACATGATGCCGGCCGAGACCTGCCGGCGTCTGTGCGCAGCGATGCAAGAATTCCGCGGCAACACCGTCCTGACATTTGATAAAGAGACCAAGGGCGCGATTGTGCTGGAAGGGCTGGATGAGTTGAGTACGAGCATCCGGCGCTGGCTGGAAAAGAATATTGAGTACATTGAATTCGTGGTGCCCATTGAGAATGCGCTGGTCAGCGATCCGGTGCAGGCCATGTTCTGCGGATCGATGCAGCGGATGAAAGTGGTTCGGCGCGCAATCGAAGGCTGCGGGCTGGATGGGGCAATTACGATGTTGCGAACGGAGTATCCGGCACGGGATCTCTCGATGATTGATGTGCTGAATGGCGGCTGCTCGAAGGGCCATGCATTGGAACGCTGGGCCAATCACCGCGGCATAGCACGCGCGGAGGTCATGGCCATCGGTGATAATCATAATGATGTCGAGATGCTTGAGTTCGCCGGGCATCCGGTTATCATGGGGAATGCGTGTGAGGAGTTGCGCGGGCGCGGTTGGACGCTGACGCTCGGCAATGATCGGTGCGGAGTGGCTGCGGCGGTGGAGAAGGTGCTGAGCGAAAACTTGGAGCCGGCGTTGGATCGCTAGCTTGGCGTGTTGCAGCGGAACCTCAACGCTACAAAGAAAGAATGACGACATCGAGAAAACTCGACTCTGTTCTGATCGCCATCTTCGCGATCGTTACGTTGGCGGCAGCTCCCTTGTTCGCTAGCCAGGACGCGGTGCTGCGGAATGGGTTTTCGATCCGGCATGAGCGCCGCGCAGTCATCGGCGCAGTCACTCGCCTCTACGTGAACGCGGAGGGTTCCAGCTACATCGACATCCCAACCGACGAGATAGAACACTTCGAGGACGCTCCGGCGCAGATCAAAACCGATTCCGCCATCGCTGAGAATCGCGCGATGCCGAAGCAGAACGTGAATCCCGTGGATTTGAATCAGGTTGTGAACATAGCGAGCGGGCGCTATCGTCTGGATCCGGACCTCGTAAACAGCGTGATCCGGGCGGAGAGCGGCTTCAATGTGCGGGCAGTTTCGCGCAAAGGGGCGCAAGGATTGATGCAGTTGATGCCGGGCACGGCATCCAAGCTCGGCGTGCCGAATGCGTTTGATCCCGAGGCGAATGTCGAGGGCGGAACGAAGTATCTGCGGGAACTTCTGGAGCGCTACAACTTTGATTTGGTGAAAGCGCTGGCAGCCTACAACGCCGGGCCGCTACGAGTGGAACAGTATGGGGGCGTACCGCCGTATTATGAGACGCGCGCGTATGTGGCGCGGATCGTCAGGGATTTCAACCGGAAGAAATTGGCGGCAAAGAGCGCAGCGAAGCAACCGGTGGCGTTGCCGAAACAACCGAAGAAGTTGAGTGCGGGCCCAGCGCACCAGAATCCTGTCTCAGCCGTTCAGGCTAAAGCAAATTCCGCGAGCGAGTAGAGCCCAAGTCACAGCAACCGTCCGATCCAGGAGTTAGCCGTTCGCCCGGTCGTTCAGTCTGGTCTGTCCCACATTTTACCGCGACTTTGTTCTTTGCCTCTTCGCGCCTAATTCCCTCCCAGCATCGTTCAGTGGCCGGACTTGGCGAAGCTTTCTTTGTCACGCGGCACGAAAGACGATTCTCTCGTTTGACCGTTCTCGCAGTGTCATTTACCGTTGTGAAGCCGTTTCCCGCTTCGCGTTGCGAGGATCGCGGCGCGAGGGTTGTCATAGGAATGGACAAGAAGCGTGTCATCGCCAGTGCGGTAGTGTTCCTCATCCTCGCCCTTCTGGTTTACCTGCAATACCGGCATTGGCAAAGCTTTGACTGGGGAACGTTCTGGGCCCAGATCCACCGTATCAAAAAGATTCATGTGCTGCATGCGCTGGCTTTGGTGTATGCGGCCTACGTGCTGCGCGCTTTGCGCTGGAAGATTTTTCTGAAACCAATAAGACCGAAGGTGCGCACCATCGAACTGGTGGCCCCCATGGTGATCGGTTTTACCGGCCTGGCGCTGTTAGGGCGAGCTGGCGAATTTATCCGCCCCTATCTGGTGGCGCGGCGCACAGACCTTTCTTTCTCTTCCCAACTCGCGGTGTGGGCCGTAGAGCGCACCTTCGACGTGGGTGCATTTGCAGTGCTGATCGCCCTCGCTATTTTTCTGCCCAGCGCGTTGCAGTCGATCCCGCACCCGGAATATTACCGGCAGTTTCGCAATGCGGGATTCTTGCTGATAGTGGGAGTAACTGCGGCGGGGGTGATCGCCGTGTTAATCAGCCGTAGCGGGGAAGCAATTGCGCAGTGGATCGAGAAAAGGTTCTCCCACTTATCTTCCGGATTCGGCCATCGCCTGGCGCAGAAAGTGCGCGAGTTCGGGACCGGATTGAATACGATCCATGGGCCACTGTCTCTGTTGTGGCTGACGCTGTTGTCGCTTGTCATCTGGTATGTCACGGCACTGGCCTACAAGGAAGTGACACACTCGTATGGTGTGGATGCTCTGGAGATCCCGATCTCACAGCTCCTGATTCTGATGGGAGCGAGCATGGCGGGATCGATGCTTCAGTTGCCAGCGGTGGGTGGCGGGTCGCAGATGGCGACCATTGCGACTTTGTCCAGCGTGTTTGACGTACCTCCGGAGATGGCGGCAAGTTGCGGGATATTGCTTTGGCTGGTGACCTTTGCCGGAGTGGTGCCATTCGGGTTGATACTGGCGCATCGTGAGAGATTGTCCTTGCGGAAGTTGTCGGAAGAGAGTCATCGTGCGGAGGACGCCACGAAGACGTGATACTGGATAGCGATTTTCCTGCGTCGCTTTCTGTACGCCTCAGGAGATTGCCGAGCTTCGCTCGGTTGGACAGCCGAGGCGGCTGTCCCTACACAGGATGTATCAGGCGGGGAACTCCCAGCCTTCTTCCTTCATCTTTCTGTTGGTCCAGTGTTGAAGTTGCTCGAAGAGAGCGGGCTCGATGACCGCGAAGCGAATGCCGACTCTGCCTTCGTCGCCGATCCAGACCAGGCGAGCCTTCGCCTGGAAGAGGTTTTCACTTTCCGGAAGGACGAAGCTTACGTCGAGAAGTCCGGCGAAGCGCAGCGGCTCGTCAAGGCCGTCGAGGCCCATGCCTCCAGTGCTGAGGTTAACGCCATTCAGGCAGATCTCGTCGCCTTTCGAGTTCCTCAGGGTGACGGGAAGTTGAACGCGGGCCCTAAAGAACTTCTGCTGCTCGGTGCTGATGAAGCCGAGTGAGGCCGCGCTGTCACTGGGAGCGACGTTGATGCTGTACTCCTTCAACTTGCGGCTGAGCGTGCGGCGGGAGATGCCAAGCTGTTCAGCGGCTAGCGTACGCTGGCCGCCGGTGCGCTCGAGGGCCTTGATGATCATCTGCTCTTCCATGCTATCGAGATTTCCGACCGGCATGGATGCGGTTTGACGAAGGGTCGCGGGTTCTCCGGAGAGCACGGAACCGATTTTGGCGACATCAACTTGGGACCCCGGCGATTCCATGGCTACCTTCGCGATCAGGTTACGCAGTTCACGAATGTTGCCTGGCCAAGAGTGCGCAAGCAGAGCAGAGATCGCATCGGCAGCGAAATGTTTGGTGGGAGCCTTCAAGTTCAGGAAATGTTCCGCCAACGCGACGATATCCTCTGGGCGCTCGCGTAGCGGCGGAACGCGAAGTTGAAACTGGCCCAGGCGGTGGAAGAGATCCCTGCGGAAGCGGCCCGCCTCGACGGCGGCTTCGAGCTCCTGGTTGGTGGCGGCAACGATGCGGACATCAACCTTAATTTTGCGATGGCCTCCGAGGCGGTAGAAGGGCTGGCCGTCGAGCACGCGCAAGAGCTTGACCTGAGTTTGTATTTGCAGTTCGCCGATTTCGTCGAGGAAGAGCGTGCCCTTTTCGGCCAATTCGAACAGGCCAGGCTTGGAAGAGTCGGCGCCGCTGAATGCGCCTTTTTCGTAGCCGAACAATTCGCTCTCGACCAGGTTTTCAGGAAGCGCGGCACAGTTGATATCGACCCAGGGACGACCGCGCCGGTGCGACGATTCGTGAATCGTGCGGGCGATGAGTTCTTTCCCAGTTCCAGTTTCTCCGGTGATTAGAACAGTTTCCGTGTGACCTGCTACTCGATCGACCAGGCCCATGAATTTGTGCATCACGGGACTGGCGAGAATGAATTGTGTTCCATCGATGACTCGAGAGGCGGACCGTGAGTTATCGACCGGGGCAGAAGGCTCATCTTCGAGTTCGATGGTCGAAGAGACTGCTCGATCAACGGCTGGCGTGACCAACGCGACAAATCCCACGGGGGTCGATCCTTCGCCATTCATGGGAGTCATGGAAAAGTTGACGTTGAAGGGCGCGCCGGATTTTGGTTTAGCGTATAGCTCCGATTGGTAGTGTCCCTGGCCAGAGACTAAGGCAAGGATGGTTGCATCCGGCTGCTGAAAGCCTGATTGCACGCAAGGAAATTTCCTTGTCTGTCGGCAGAGAAAACTCCAATTTCGGACTTCCCACCACCCTCCGTGCCTGTGGGCTGGCCCTTTTCCATTGATGACCGGAGTCCCGAATTGCGGTTCGTAATCTGCATAGTCGGACGTTTGGGGTGATCTTTACACAGTGGAGCGCCTAGTAGAGACAAAGGGTTGACTCCAGCGGTGACGGAGGTAACCTGCGCGGGGCTCGCAGGCAAACGACGCGCGTCAGCAGTCACGCAAAATGCCAGAGGACGCCAGACAGCTTGGCCACTCAATTACCTCGGTAAGCTTCTGATGTCCTTGTCCTTGCCATACGATTCTGGGAGCCCAACACTTTGGCAGCAATGTGCATGAGCCGCAGTGTGTCTCTTGCGGGCGTGGTAGTTAGGAGAAGCGCCGGTCATGCTGGGATGGAAAATCGCGCGGCACGTGTCGGCCATGCTGGCAACAATTCTTCTGGGTGGGCTGCTTTCGGTCACTCTGGTGCGGCTGGCGCCTGGATTTGGCGCGGATGAAGAGCTACTCGATCCGCATCTGAATGCGGACAGCGTGCGAGCTCTACGCCAATCGCGAGACCAGCAGCAAAATATTTTCAGGTTTTATCTTCATTCCATGCAGCGGGCCCTGCACGGAGACCTCGGGACTTCAATTTCCCTGGGACAACCGGTAACCAAGCTCCTGCGGGAGCGGACGCCGTTAACGGTGCGGCTGGTTGCGATTGGGCTGCTCCTGAGCTGGGCGGTGGCGATGGCACTCGCGCTCAGCGCCGCATGGCTTAGAGTCTCCGCTTACGATGCCGTGACAACGCTGGTCAGCGGAACGTTCCTGTGTATTCCGGCTGCGGTGCTGGCGCTGCTTTCGGTGCTGTGGAATGTTCCCGGCTCCCTCGCGATTGGGTTGATCGTATTCCCGCGCGTCTATCGTTACGCGCGCAATCTTTTGGCCAAGGCTTATTCCCTGCCCCACCTCATAACAGCGCGCGCCAAGGGGTTGAGCGAAATGCGGATTCTTTTCTGGCATGTGGTTCCGGTGGTAGGACCGCAGTTGCTGGCGGTAGCCGGAGTATCGGTGAGTGTCGCCATCGGCGCTGCAATTCCGGTAGAGGCCTTGTGCGGGTTGGCCGGAATCGGGCAACTGGCATGGCAGGCAGCGCTCGGACGAGATTTGCCGCTGCTGATGAACATCACCATCCTGGTGACGCTCGTAACCTTGTTGGCCAATTCAGGGGCAGATGTAATCAGTTATATGCTGCGAGGCCACGAAGCTTGAGCATCTGGCGCAAGGTGGCGTGGGTGGTTTTGCTGCTCGTGGCGGGAGTGTCGCTGGCGGCGAACTGGCTGGCGCCGGCGGGCTATGCCAGGCAGTACCGGGAGGCGGTCAATGCGCCTCCTTCGCATGAACACTTGTTAGGAACGGATGAGATTGGCCGAGACCGCTTCGCGCGCGTTCTTTATGGAACACGAATCTCATTGCTTCTCGCGCCGGCTGCGGCGCTGCTTTCGACTTTGATGGCCGCGTTCGTGGGAGGAGTGGCGGGATACCTGGGCGGTGTGTGGTTGCGGATCGCGATGGCGGTGACGGATCTGTTCCTGTCGCTGCCGTGGTTGTTCTTGCTGATTACGGTGCGAGCATTGATGCCGCTCAATGTATCGCCATTGGTCTCGGTGCTTGTGACCTTCTTGCTGCTGGGGCTTCTCGGTTGGACAAGCTCTGCGCGAGTGCTGTGCGCCACGGCAGGATCCTTCCGGAATTCTGATTTCGTGCGGCAGGCACGAGCATCAGGTATCCGGGGCGGGCGTCTGTTCTGGGTCCATGTGATGCCGAATTTGAGGCCGGCGCTTTATGCGCAGTTCTGGATTTCGATTCCCGCGTTCATCTTGAGCGAAGCGAACCTTGGAATTTTGGGATTGGGAGTGGCGGAGCCGATGCCTTCGTGGGGAAGTCTGCTGAAGGAATTGGAAGGCTTGGTTTCCCTGGGCGAAGAGTCCTGGAAGTTTGTGCCACTGATTTTGCTGGTGATTGTGGTTACGGCGTTTCAGCTTGTGCTTTCGAAGCAAGAGGAGGTGGCCGCATGACGTGCCGCCCGAGTATTTCTCTCGTCCCGTTCGGGGTTGGCCTTTCAACATCGTCAACCCGCGGAATTGTTTTCCGTGACGCGCTCCTTCGATCTCTACTGTTCACCCTGGTGTGCTTGGGCGTGGCCGGCGCCGCGGCGGCACAAGGCGGAGGCGAACTGCGGTTCTGTTTGCACGCGGAGCCGAAGACATTTGATCCGCTGAAAGTAGAGGATGACGCGTCGGTGTCGATCCGGTATCTGACGGGAGGTGTGCTGATTCGCCTGAACCGGCAGACGCAGGCTGTGGAACCAGAGCTGGCGCAGTCGTGGAAGCTCTCGAAAGATGGGAAGCAAATCACGTTTAAGTTGCGAAGCGGCGTTTCGTTCTCTGATGGCACACCGTTTTCCGCAGAAGACGTTGCGTTCACGGTGCAGCAACTGATGGACCCCGCCTTGCATTCGCCGACCGGCGACGCCTTCAGAACCGGTCCCGGCAATGTGGAGACCAAGATCCTATCGCCCATCCAAATCTCGATCACATTCCCGGCGCCAGTAGCCGGACTCGACCGTTTGTTTGATCAGGTCGCAATGCTGTCTGCGCACTCGCCGAAGAAGGAAATGGCGGTGCTGGGGCCCTTCGTCGTGGCCGATTACAAAGCTGGCTCAACCGTGCTGCTGAAGCGCAATCCGAACTATTGGAAGTCGGATGCGCAGGGGCGCAAGCTGCCTTATTTGGACTCGATCCGTCTGGACATTCAGCCGAACCGCGACGTGGAAATGCTGCGCTTCAAGCGTGGCGAAATCGACCTGATTAATTCTCTAGACAGCGAGTACTTCGACAAACTGGCCGCAACCTCGCCTCAACTGGTGCATGACGCGGGGTCATCGTTGGACAGCGAGCAGATGTGGTTTAACGAAGTGGCAAAGGCACCTATTCCCGGCTACAAAAAAACATGGTTCCGATCGGCAAGTTTCCGGCGAGCCATTTCCGCGGCGATCAATCGCGCGGACTTAAGCCGCGTAGTTTTTCACGGACACGCACAACCCGCAGCCGGTCCATTTTCTCCAGCGAATAAATTCTGGTTCAACAGCAAGCTGAAACCTGAAGCCTACAGTCCGGATGCCGCACTCAAAGCGCTTCAGGGAGAAGGATTCCGTCTGGAGAACGGCGCGCTGAAGGACCGTGACGGAAACGGAGTGGTGTTTTCCATCATCACAAATTCCGGGAATAAATATCGCGAGCGCATGGCAGTATTGATCCAGGAGGATCTGCAGAAGATTGGCATCCATGTAAACGTCGTAACGCTTGATTTCCCTTCTCTCATCGAGCGCATGACGCAGACTTTCGACTACGAAGCAGTCCTGCTAGGGCTCACCAACGTGGATCTGGATCCGAATGGTGAGATGAACGTGTGGTTGAGTTCGTCAGAGAACCATCAGTGGAATCCGCAGCAGAAGACTCCAGAGACCGCATGGGAAGCCGAGATTGACCGGCTAATGCGGGCTCAAGCCTCGTCGGGTGATGCCAGAAAACGCAAGGAAAGTTTTGACCGGGTGCAGGAAATTGTTGTGGAGCAGGCGCCGTTCATCTTTTTGATCAATAAGAACGCGCTGTCGGCCGTCTCGCCCGCGGTGTTGGGGGCGAGCCCGGTCATCCTGCATCCCCAGACATTTTGGAATGCGGAGCGCCTGACAGTGAGCGCGAAGTAGCCGCTCCAGGCGGACGCAGGGCAATAACCACGAAGGGCACAAAGGGTATACGAAGGATGACGGCACGAGTCTTGCAAACTGACGTTTTATTGGCCGCGCACTTTTCCGTTCGGTACGCGGGGAAGCCGCCCGTGCTGCGCGACGTCGCATTGGAGATTCGGCAAGGCGAAATCCTAGGCCTGGTTGGACAGAGCGGATCGGGCAAGAGCACCCTGGCGATGGCCGTTCTCGGCCTCCTGGATCGGAAACGGGCGCAGGTGGAAGGGACAATCAAGTTTCAGGACTGCGAACTGCTGCAACTTCGCGAACGCCAGTTGCGCGGGATGCGTGGGCGGGCACTAGCACTGGTGCTGCAAAGTCCGCTGTCGTCGCTCAATCCGGCGTTAAGAATACGTACTCAGCTCAAGGAGGCGTGGCGGGCGCACATTTCCGGCAACAGAGTGGACTGTGACGCTGCGATCCGGGCGGCGCTCGAGAGCGTGAGCCTGCCTTCGAGCGATGAGTTCTTGCGGAAGTATCCGTCGCAAATGAGTGTTGGCCAGGCGCAGCGCGTGCTGATTGCCATGGCCGTGATGCACCGTCCGGCTCTGCTCATTGCCGACGAGGCTACCAGCGCGCTCGACGTGATCACGCAGTCTGAGATTCTTGCTCTCTTTGCGCGACTCAACCGGGAGACCGGGACCGCGATTCTCTATATCTCTCATGATCTCGCATCAGTGGCCGGGATCTGCGACCGGATTGCGATTCTCCACGACGGTCAGATTGTGGAGTGTGGCACCGGAAGTCAGATCTTTGAGAATCCGCGGCACGATTACACGCGGCGGTTGATCGCGGCGATGCCGCGTGTGCCGCAGAGAATCGCACCCTCGCCATTGGCGAAAGATGCGGCTGCGGGGGCTCTGTAATTCCACAGATTCCGTATCCCCCTTTTGCTTAACGCTCCAGTCCTCATTGTCGCGGCCCGCGCCTTTCCTGTATCGTGTGTTTTCAACTTCGAATTTCGAAGTAGCGAAAGCTCAATATCTTCATGCGATCTCTCCAGCTTGCAGCAGTTGTCCTACTCGGAGCATCTACCTGCCTCGCCCAGATCGGTCCCGAAGAAGACGGCCGCGAAGTCCAATTGTGGGTGGCCGGCGGTCACTCCGTGGCTGGTGGCACGAAGAACATTGGCCTATTCAACGCCGGCCTACGCTATGGATGGATTCTTACAGGGCCGCACCTCCCCGGCTTCCTCCGAGGACGCTTTGAGTACGCCCTCGACGCCACCCCCGTCTTTCTCGTCTTCCAGCCCGCGAATACTGCCTATGGAGTAGGATTCAGTCCGCTCGGACTGAAGTGGAATTTCGAGCGCCACGGACGCTTCTCGCCCTACTTCGAACTCAACGGTGGACTGCTCGTCACCAACCACAACGTACCCACGGGAACGAACAACGTGAACTTCACCTCCGCGGCCGCGCTCGGCACGCACATCCTCGCGGCGAAATATAACTGGAGTCTGGAAGCGCGCTACCTGCACATCTCGAATGCCGGGCTTGGGAATTACAATCCCGGACTCAACACGGTGGAAGTCAGACTCGGCATCGGAAGATTCTTTGGCGGACGTAGACACTAAAGTCTGTGTCTCGGTCTCACTTGACTGCGCACGCGGTGGAGCACCTTTCACTTCGTCCACGGTTCTGAAATCGCAAATGGTTCCAAGCCAAACTTGCGGGTTCAAGGAAGCGCCAGCTATTCTTCTTCTTTATGTCCACTCTCGTCGAATGCGTTCCTAATTTTTCTGAAGGCCGCGACAAAGCCAAAGTCGATGCCATCGTCGACGCCATGAAAATGCCGGGCGTCTACCTGCTCGATCGCGAAATGGACGCCGACCACAACCGGTCGGTTATCACGCTGGTGGGCGAACGAGAAGCCATTCAGGAAGCCGCCATTCGCGGCGTGGGCAAGGCCGCTGAGTTGATCGATCTGAATCTTCATACGGGAGCGCATCCCCGCATGGGCGCAGCCGATGTTGTTCCTTTCATCCCCATCGACGGGGTCACCATTGAAGACTGCGTGAACATGGCGCGTCATGTCGCCGAACAAATCTGGAAGCGCCATCAGATTCCGGTTTATCTGTACGAGTCCGCTGCCACCACGCCCGAGCGCCAGAATTTGGAAAACATTCGCCGCGGCCAATTCGAAGGTATTCGCGCTGACATAGCCATCAACCCCGCCCGCCGCCCCGACTTTGGCGAGACGAGGGTCCATCCCACTGCGGGCGCAACAGTGGTGGGCGCGCGCAAATTCCTCATCGCATACAACGTATTCCTCAACACGCCTAACGTGGACGTCGCCAAGAAAATCGCCAAGGCCGTACGTTTTTCAACCGGCGGCATGCGCTTCGTAAAGGGTGCCGGATTTCTCGTACGCGGATTGGCTCAAGTGTCGATGAATCTCACCGATTTCGAGCAGACGCCCATCCACCGCGTGTTTGAGATGGTGAAGCGCGAGGCCGCGCGCTACGGAGTCGTACCAATTTCCAGCGAAATTGTCGGCCTGATTCCCAAGAAGGCGCTAGAGCAGGCGGCCGAGTGGTTCCTGCAAGTCGAAAACTTCGATTCTTCCCTGATTTTGGAGAACCGCCTTGCCGCCGTCATGGGCGGCAAGACGGCTGTAGGCGGCCTGCGCGCCGGTGTCGAGCCATTCGTAGAGCAACTTGCGGCCCCTACCGCCACTCCTGGAGGGGGAAGTGCCGCCGCCGCCGCCGCCGCGATGGCTGCAGGCCTGGCCACCATGGTTGCATCCATGTCTCGGGGCAAGAAAGCTTATCTGCAGTACGAGTCGCAACTCAGCGCCGCCATCGCCCGGCTCACGCCTCTGCGCGAAGAGCTGAAGGCTGCCATCGATGCCGATGCGGAGTCTTACAACTCGGTCATGAAGGCCTACAAAGACTCCAAGACTGCCTCCGATGAAAAAACTGCTGAGGCCCTTATTGAGGCTGCGCTAAAGCAGGCCACGGCCGTTCCGCTCAGCGTTGCCGAGAAAGCGCACGAGATCATCCGGATCACGCACAGCCTTGAACCCATCACCAATCCCAACATGAGGTCGGACCTGGCAACCGCAGTGGCCTTGGCTAGTGCCGCAATTACAGGTGCACTGGCCAACGTTGACATCAACCTGGCGTCGTTAAAGGACGAGGCCTTCGCGACCAGCATGCGAAAGAAGGCTGAGGCCATTAGGGCAGCGCCCTAGATCTCGAGTGGAACACACATTACAAACGTCGGTGTTTCCTGCCACGTTTCGTCCCACTCCAGGGACTCCAACTAATCACTCGGGCAGTGTACTTCTGGTTCTCTCGCGAACCGTTGCAAGTAAAATAGAATGGAACGATCTATAGATGGAACGATCCATAAAACGACAGGGCAAGAATCTGCATCCAAGTACAAAGGTCATTCGCTCTATTCTTGTGCTCGTCAACTCTGAGGCTGTTATGAAAATTGTGAAGATTTGCCTGGCTTCTCTTTTGCTGGTCACCATCGCTTATGCCATGCCGCTGAACTCGTCGGCGCGCGCGGTTGTTCCCGGCGATCTGCTGCAACTGATCTCCGTCGACTACCGGGCTCTGAAAGACTCATCCACGGCGATGGCCCTCAAGCAGCAGGTGTTGCCCGATAACCTGAAGCAGTTCGAGGCCGCGCTCAAGGGCATAGGTATCGATCCGGAGAAAGACGTCGACACGCTCGCTTTCGCCTCGTTCCATGCCGGCAAGCAGGGGGTAAAGGGTATCGGCGTGGCCAGCGGGCCCTTCAACATGAAGGCCGTCCTCAAAAAAATGAAGCTGCAGAAATTCACGCCCAAGAAGTATCGCAACGCGGACCTTTATCCCATGGATGGCGGCATGTTGATGAGTTTCCTCGATGACAGCACTTTGCTCTTCGGCGAACCTTCCGCTGTGCGCCTGGCGCTTGATGCGCGCGACGGCCAGATCCTGAATGTCGACACCAATTCGAGCATGGCCGACATGATGTCGAGCGTTGACGGCGCCCCGGTTTGGAGCATCCTTGATCAGGAGGGCACGCAAAATATGATGCGCTCTGCCCTCGGGGACGCGGCCAAGGTTGCCGATTACGACACGGTTAAGAAGCGCCTCGTCGGCTCCCGCTACACCATGAATTTCAATAGCGGCGTGAACTTCGACCTGACTGTCGTTACCTCCGATTCAATGACCGCCGCTACGCTGTCGTCGTTGGTCAAGGCCGGTCTGCTTTACAAGAAAATGAGTGCCACCCCCGCCGAGAAGATGGCCATGGACAATACCACAGTCGATTCCGACAGCTCGAACCTGATGATGCATTTCAAATCCAGCGACCAGCAGTTCCAGTCGCTGATGCATTCGGAATTGTTCGCCGCAGTCTCGCACTAAGAGAGAGCTATTCACCACGGAGGCACTGAGACACCGAAAAAAATCTTGGTCTCAGTGCCTTTCGCTTTCAGTTCGGATTTCCTTCAGTGGCGGAGCCGGTCAGAAATTTGGTTGCTTCGTTGCAGACGCTACTTCGTGGATCCTACTTCTTTCGCGCGGCCGCTTTTTCCCGCGCCCAGCCTTCTTTCACAATTTGCCGCGAGCGTCCAATGGCTAGCGCCTCTGCGGGAACGTCCTCGGTAATGCACGAGGCCGCCCCTACGTACGCACCTTTGCCCACGCGCACCGGCGCTACCAGCGTGCTGTCGCTGCCGATAAAGACCTCGTCCTCGATCACGGTCTTGTGTTTGTTTACGCCATCGTAGTTGCAGGTGATGGTGCCTGCTCCAATGTTCACACCCGCGCCAATCTCCGCGTCGCCCAGGTAGGTAAGGTGATTCGCCTTCGAGCCCTTCCCCAGCCTGATCTTCTTGGTCTCCACAAAATTCCCCACATGGGCGCCCTCGCCGATCTCGCTTCCCGTCCGCAAGTGCGAGTAAGGACCAATCATCGCTCCCGCTGCAACCCGGGCCTCTTCCATCACACAGCCCGGACGGATGGTCACGCCATCCCCAATCTCTGAATCACGAATTACGCTGTACGACCGCACGCGGCAGGCAGTGCCAATCCGCGTGTTGCCGAGCAACTGTACGAAGGGCTCGATCACCGTGTCCGGAGCGACTTGCACGTCGGCGTCAATCACGCATGTCGACGGGTAGAAAATGGTCACGCCCTCTTCCATCAACTGGCGGCATTTCGAAAGGCGCATCTGCTGATCGATGTGAGCCAGTTCCGCGCCTAGCACTTCGCTGGCATTGGCCGTTTTCCATGCCACTACACGTTGCTTCGCCCGGCGTAGAACAGCGGCCATGTCGGTCAGATAGAACTCCCCATGTGGATTCGCGGTCGAAAGCTTTCCGATATTCGCGTAAAGAGGTTTCACTGCAAAAACATAAAATCCCGAGTTAATCTCCCGGATCTTCCGCTGTTCTGCGTTCGCAGACTTTTCTTCGACGATCGCTTGTACTTCCGAGCTCCGTGGATTCTTCCGCACGATTCGGCCATAGCCAGTAGGAATCTCCAGGTCAGCGCTCAACAGCGTCATCGCCGCGCGCTCTTCCAGGTGAAAATTGCGCAGCCGCCCGATTGTTTCCGCTGTGATGAGCGGAGCATCGCCCGACAGAACGATCACATGGTCGTAACCGCCCAGCGCCTCTTGCGCAACCATGAGCGCTTGCCCCGTTCCACGCTGCTCTGCCTGGAGCACAAATTGAACACCGGTGTGCTCTAGAGCTGACCGGACCCGCTCTGCTTCGTGCCCGACGATGGCGTACACATCTCTTGCCGGCACCACACGCGCGGCAGCAGTGATCGCGTGTGCCAAAAGCGGCTTGCCCCCAACTTCATGTAACACTTTAGGTAGCTGGGATTTTAGCCGGGTTCCCTTGCCCGCTGCCATGATGGCTACGGCGAAGCGCGGACCCGTTTCCAGGGGACCGGTGTTCTCTGAATGAGACGGCGCGCGGCCAGAGATTCTCGAACTGGTAGAAGCTTTCCTGAGTTTCTTCATCCGCCCTCAATATACCTTGACCAGGAACAAGTACAGAAGTGGAGGGATTACAGCCAAGGTGGAAATTTCTCGGCCTGCGGCCTAGAATCTTCTTCCTGCAACCCGGTCCTCGCAACCAGACCGGGAGCAGAGGAGGAAAGCATGCCGAAGTACGTCATCGAGCGCGATATTCCAGGGATAGGAAATGTAACCCCGCAAGAAGTCGTCGCAATTTCACAGAAATCCTGCAGCGTGCTTCAGAATCTAGGACCACAAATTCAGTGGCTCCACAGTTATGTAACTGGGGACAAAATCTACTGCGTCTACATTGCTCCCAATGAGGAGATGGTCCGCGAACACGCGAAGCAAGGTGGCTTCCCGGCAAACCGCGTATCCGAGATTAAGCTTGTAATCGACCCGACTTCGGCTGAAGCTTAAGCATCGCAGGTTAGAGCCCGAGCCCCCCATCCACCGCTAGAATCTGTCCCGTAATGAACTGCGGTGCGGTCGCGAAGAACAATACCGCGGCGGCAATCTCTTCCCTCCTGCCGTTCCTGCGCATTGGCGTCTGTGTCGCCATACGCCGCATGAAGGCAGCCGCTGATTTCTCTCCCAATTCAATCATTCCCGGAGCCACGGCGTTAACTGCGATCTCTGGCGCCAGGGCCTTAGCCATGACTTGGGTGAGCATGTGCAGCGCAGCCTTGGACGAGCAATAGTGCGCATGGGTAGCCCAGGGACGAAGCCCTCCCAGCGACCCCATGTTAATGATCTTCGCATGGTCCTCGCTTGCCTTTTTACTATTGCTCCGGCCGCGCCGCATCCATTTCAGAGCCTCGCGTGAAACCAGAAAGGGTCCCCGGGTATTCGAGGCAAACATCGCATCCCATTGCCGGACCGTTAGGCGCTCGAACTCTGCCGTTTCGTAGTTCGCGGCATTGTTCACCAGGATGTCAATCCTGCCCAGCTCTCGCCCGGCTTCTTTCATCATGGCCTTCACGCCGGCCTCGTCAGTTACATCGCAGCGGAAAGCAAACGCCCGAACGCCAAGCCCAGACAAATCCACAACCGTCTCGCGTGCTTCCTTGTTGGAATTGAGAAACGTGATAGCCACATCGGCGCCTGCGCGGGCCAGCGCGAGTGCCGACGCCCGACCCAACCTCCGGGCCGCACCGGTAACAAGCGCGGTTCTTCCGAGAAGCGGCCGATTCTCAATAGTGTGCATTCGGGAATTCTACTTTACGCTTTCCCTCGCGGTGGTCCCAAACCGAAACTCGACCTTCTCTCCAGCAAGCGGCCTGTGCTCACTGATGACTTGGCTCTCATTTATGCCAATGCGTCCCAAGATACCGCCCGTCCTGCACGGTTTTTGCTTGACGTTTCGTTTCATTTCTTGCTAATTTCCCGCTAGAATCCGGCCGCAAGGAACGCTAGAATCCTCACATGTCGCTACTTCGTCAAGTCGTGGTCTATTCCCGCAAAGGGTGCCATCTCTGCGAGGTCGTCAAGGAGAGCCTGACTAAGCTCTCCCGTCGCGGCAGCTTCACTTGGCGGGAGGTTGACGTCGATGCTGACACCGAGCTCCGCCGCCAGTTCAACGATGAAGTCCCTGTCGTCTTTATCGACGGCCGCAAAGCCTTCAAATACCGCATGGACGAACAGGAGTTCCTGCGCAAACTCGCGAGCTAGCGGGTTCTCACCGTTTGGCTCCGGGACATTTTGCGACGGGATATCGATCATCGATCAGCGCCGTTGTTTCGTCAGCCGTTCATTGAAGTTCCCCAGCTTTCGGCTAGAATTGCGCTCGCATGCTTCGCACGCAGCTCTATGCCGATCCGCAAAACCTCTTCCTGCACGACGTAATCCTCGACTCCTGTCGCCGCCACCCGACAAAAACCGCACTGATAGACACTTCCTGCAACCGCCGTCTCACGTACGCCGAATACGGAGACGCAGTCGAATCCACGGCTCGCGGCCTGGTCGCGTCGGGCGTCACGCCCGGTGAAGTCGTTGCTATCTTCCTTGCCAACTCCTGGGAATTCTGCGCCGCCTATCACGCTTCCACACTTGCTGGAGCGATACCTACGTTGCTCAATCCCACGTACCGCGAGCGAGAAGTCCGCTATCAGCTTGAGAACTCCGGTGCTGTCGTGCTTATCACCGACGGTCCCAATATCGAAGGCGTCAACCTCGGTGGGCTTCCCAATCTGCGCCGGATTTACACGACTCGCCAATGCGCATCCGGCGCCGAACCCTTCACCAGTTTGCTCAAACCGAGCACTGCCACTCTGCCCTTTCCGGGTCAGTCTTCCAAGCAAGCTCTGGCCTCTCTGCCTTATTCCAGCGGCACCACCGGATTGCCCAAGGGCGTAATGCTCTCGCACCACAACCTTGTCGCAAACGTATTTCAGCTCTTGGGCCCTCAGGCTGCACAACTCTCGAGCGCGGATCGCATTCTCTGCTTTCTGCCGCTTTACCACATTTACGGTCTAAATGTGATTCTCAACCCCGCTCTGATACTGGGAGCCACTCTGGTGTTGATGCCGCGTTTCAATGTCCAGCACCTTACCGCGCTACTGATCGCAGAAGCCATCACCATGATGCCGCTGGTCCCGCCTGCCATGAACGCACTCTGCCAGGCCGCCGAAGCTGGACAATTCCCTCGCGACCACCAGGTGCGGTGGGTCAAGTCGGGTGCCGCGCCTCTCGCCCCCGAGCTTCCGCGCCGATTTACCTCTCTGACCGACATCCTGGTTTGTCAGGGATACGGCATGACCGAAGCCTCTCCCGTCACTCATGTCGGATTTCTGACACCCGAACTTTATCGCCCTGACTCGATCGGCCATCCCCTGACACAAACGGAGTGTCGAGTGATCGCTTCCTCGAGCCCCGATGTCGATGCCACCAACGTCGTAGAGACCGCGGCGAACGAACCCGGCGAACTGGTCATGCGCGGCCCACAGTTCATGCTCGGTTACTGGAAAGAGCCCCAAGCCACGGCTGCGGTACTCCGTGACGGCTGGTATTGGTCCGGTGACATTGTCACGCGGGACTCGGAAGGCTTCTTTCGCGTGGTTGACCGTCGGAAGGAAATGATCAAGTACAAGGGTTTCCCGGTAGCGCCTGCAGAAGTTGAGGCTGTCTTGCTCGAACATCCCGCCGTACGCGAATGCGGAGTCGTCGGACGGCCTGATGCTTGCGCCGGCGAAATCCCCGTGGCCTTCATCGCCCTGCGTGACGGCTTTGTTACTGGAAAGAAGCTGGAAGAAGAACTGTGTATCTTCGTGGCTGACCGCCTGGCCCCCTATAAGCAACCACGCCAGGTGTACTTCGTGGATGCCGTCCCAAAGACAGCCTCGGGAAAGATCCTGCGCCGCGAACTCAGACAGGCGATCCGCTGAGAACATTCCTATAGAGCCGGATGTCGCGGCAAAAGTCAAAACTGAAAACCCGCATCAACCTCCAGGCCGCGAAGTGACATCCTTTTGACAATTCCCTGACAAACCTTTCATAACAGCACATCACCATAAGGCTTCGGTACGGCCACGGAATGCTTTGTATTTCGCGGTAGCGATCAGACAATGTCGCGCGCTGGTGACCCCCGATTCGCACTCGTCACCAATCTCGTCAATGAAACTCGTTATGAAAGACCCAGGAGGATTGTCATGAAATTGTCATCACCACTCAAGATCGCTGCATGCGTTCTATTGGCCGCATGCTCCGTGTCTGCTTTTGCCCAGGGAAATGACTTCAACACCCGCGGCAACATTCTGATTTCCGACCAGTTCAACAACCGTGTCATCGAAGTGAACCCTAACAATCACAGGGTGGTTTGGCACTTCGGAAACGGCTCAAGCGTTGCCGGGCCGCATTCCGTGGTTGGCGTAAATGATGCGCAGCGGGTCGCCTTTCTCACCCTCATCGCGGGTACGGGAGCTCCCGCGGGCAGCGAGCCCACGTGTCCCAACGGCTGTCCCGACAATCGCGTCATGCTGGTCGACCCGGCGGGACAGATCATCTGGCAGTATGGCAAGGCGGGCGTAACCGGCTCCGGTCACGACGAGCTCAACACGCCAGTGCAAAATACATGGCTGCCGAACGGTCACATCCTGATCACCGATCAGGCCAATCAGCGCGTCATCGAAGTCACCTTGGGGAAGGAAATCGTCTGGCAATACGGCCAAACCGGTGTGACCGGGGATGGTGCGAATCAGCTCAACAATCCCAACAGCGCGGAACTGCTGGCCAACGGCCACATCCTCATCGCGGACGAAAACAATAATCGGGTGATCGAAGTGAACCGCAAGCACCAGATCCTGTGGAGCTATGGATGCGCCACCTGCACCCAACTTAGCGGCGCGGCCTTCGCCAGCCGTTTACCCAACGGCAACACTCTCATTACCGACTCCAACAATAACCGCATCCTAGAAGTGGACCCGAGCAAGAACGTAGTCTCTACCTACTTCACCAACACCCGTCCGGGCAGCGTTTCATCGCCCCTGCCGACCCGCGCCGTCCGCCTGAGGAACGGCAACACCCTCATCAGTGACCAGTTCAATATGCAGGTCATTGAAATCGATCCGCAACAGAACATCGTATTCACCCAGGGAACCATCGCGGTCGCGGGCAATACCTTTGACATGCTCAATGCCCCGTACGATGCCAAAGTCATCGGGGACTACACGGGTCTGACTCCGCCCTTTCGCGAGGACGGCGACCGCGGCAGCAAATAGTCAACGGGCGCTCCACCTTCTCTGGTGCTCTGGGCGAGGAGGTGGGGCCTCTTTCTTCTGAATTAAAACAATTGCGCAGATCGATTCTTCGCTTCCTTCCCGCTGTACACAAATAGCTGCATTTTCGTTATCACTGGTGCACACTAGCTGTAGTACTATCACTGCCCCATGATCCGCGTTTTTGTGCTGTTTCTGCGCAGGCTCTGGCTTCCGCTGCTGGTCTTTGCCGGCTTCAGTCTGATGTGTGTGCTGGTCTATCGCCGTCTCGAAGGTTTGCGCTGGCAGGACGCGCTGTTCTGGATGATTCAACCCCACGCGATCGACTACCTGAAAGTCCGCAATGCGACGAAGTTCTTCTCGCTCTTCGTCTTTGTCGGAGTCTTCGCCTTCCAGATCTGGGTGGCCGAGCGCGTGCTCATCACTATCTTCAACCGTCAGAGTGTGGAGGCCTGGAGAACCATGGTTAACGACGTCAGTATCGAAAAAGTGCGCGATCACTTCATCATTTGCGGGTACGGCCAGGTCGGTCGCACTGTAGTGGACCAGCTCACCCGCTTGCAGATTCCTTTCGTCCTGATTGAAACCAACGAAGGCCTCTGCCGCGAACTGCTAAAGGACAAGATTCTCGTCATCCAAGGCGACTCCAAACGCCAGGATGTTCTCCAGGCTGCCGGCATCGAACGCGCCCGAGGCGTATGCATCGTAATCGACAATGACGCCGACAATCTCTACATCACTGTCACCGCCAAGGCCCTCAATCCCAAGGCGCGCATCATCACCCGCGCCGGACAGGCCCGCTACGCCCAGGCCATGCGTAACTCCGGCGCCGACGAAGTCATCATTCCGGAATACGAAGGCGGCCTGATGACCGGACGCATGATCTCCAAATATTACCCGGCAGCGCACCCCAAGCTCCAGTGAGACTACGTGCAGTACAACCAATCCTTCCCTTACGCCGCCGCCCTGCGTCGGACAGCCGCCGGGCACAAAGAAAACCGTGGGTAACTGGACACCGTCTAAGAATGTCCTTCGCTTTGCGGAACTTTTCCAATCCGAGTTCCGTATTTCACTCTGAACAGCGATTCACGCGCAGGAGGCAACTATGGACGGACTCACAGGACTGGTCGCAGTAATCATGATCTTCGGGATGCCCACGGCAATTTTGGCGATGTACACCTTCTATCGAGTGCGCAAGTTGCGCACTGAAGAACGAATGGCGGCAATCGCTCGGGGAGTCAGCGTGCCGATGGAGCCGGACCTTTCCGAAGCCTCGCGCTCGCGTCGCTCTGGCATCCTGTTAATCGCCGGCGCAATAGGGTACATGCTTACTTTTACCCTGATCGCGAGGGTGGAGCCCGACGCCTTGGTCGCAGCGGCTTTCGGTACTATCCCTCTCACCCTGGGCCTCGGATTCTTTCTGGATTCCGCGTTGATTCGCCGGGATGCCAGAGTGTCTTAAGCCGCGAACTGAACGTCGTTGGTCCCTCGTCGTTGGTCGTTGGCAAAACCAAGAGACGGCAGCAATAACAATAACGATTGGCGACCGACCAACGGCCAACGACTTTGTCAGGTCCTCATTCGCCGGTCAGAAACTTGTACTGCGGATCGGTCAGCGGCACCACGCTCAATCTGCCTTGCCGCACCAGCGGCGAGTCGGCAAATACTTTGCTGCTTTTGACTTCGGCCAACGTTACTGGCCGGGCAATCGCTCCCCCGAACTTGATTTTTATTTGCGGATTCTTCGCCTCACTCGTGTCGATCGACACCACCGTGGCAGTTCCGACTGCGCTCTTCTCGTCGCCGGTGTGATAAATAATCAGCCGATCCCCAGGCTTCATCGCGCGCAGATGTTTGAGTGCGACCGGATTCGAAACTCCATCCCAGGTTGTGGTCTTTTCCCGCTCCAGGTCAGCGAAGGAATAAGTAGAGGGCTCGGTTTTCAGTAAATAGTTCATATTCTGGGTCAGGTTCTTAAACTTGGAGTTCCACGCTTCGGCCGGCTTTTAATGTTTACTTATCGGCCGGCGGCGCATTCTGCTTTGGACTCGATTCTTTCGCGTGATCTTCGTAGATCGAGTACTGCCCTTGCGGACGCTTCAACTTGATGGTGATTTCCATCTTGGCCTGATTGACCTCGAAATCTTCTCCGTATGTCTGAAAACCCTGCGCCAAAACCTGCACGCGCAGCTTCCCGTACGGAATACCCTCGGTACTCGACTTCCCTTCTTGATCCGTCTTCAGCTCGAGCCCCCCACGTCCTTGTTTTCCGCTCGGGTTTACAGGATGCATGATCACCGCCGCACTGCGGACCGGTTTCCCATTGTCCTGCTTGAGGACCAGGAAATTCACGACCGCAGTGGGTTCGTCCACGTCGCGCTGTGCTCCGGCGGGAGTGGCAACGATCAGGGCGGCTAGCAAGACACCCGTTGCTGTAACCTTTCTCATAGAAAGTCATTCTATGCAGCGGTGGGCTCCGCTGTCACCTGTTCTCGAGATTCACGGTTGGGTTTGAGGAGGCTTTGGCATTTCTGGGCGGAAGTCAGCTCTTAATGTGATCTTCAGGCACAGTGTGTAATTCTTGTTGCAAAGATTGCGGGGAAATCCTTCTCCTGCTCCGCTTTTTTTGGAGGGACCACGAATGAAAGCATCCAGAGAATGCGTGCTCGCGATTGCCGCTGTGCTACTTTGCGCAACCTTGGCCTTTTCGCAAGAGAAGAAGATCAAGCGCTCTGATCTGCCTCCTGCGGTCGAAAAAACCGTGGCTGCTCAGAGCGAAGGTGCCACTATTCGCGGCTTCTCCCAGGAAAAAGAGAACGGTAAGACATTCTACGAAGCTGAAATGATGGTCAACGGCCACAGCAAGGATGTCCTGATCGACGCCACTGGCGGAATCGCCGAAGTCGAGGAGGAAGTGGCGTTGGATTCCCTTCCCGCCGCAGTCAAAGAGGGTCTGCAGGCGAAGGCCGGAAAAGGCAAACTGGGCAAGGTCGAGAGCCTCACCAAGCACGACAGACTGGTAGCTTACGAGACCGTCGTGGAAACAAATGGCAAGAAGTCAGAAATCCAGGTCGGTCCCGACGGCAAGCCGCTCGACCACGAAGAATAGCTCAATCCACCTTGCTGAAGCCGGGGAACACCTGGACGGCCCGGTGTTCCTCTGCCGTTCAAAGCGCCGCCGTCTGGAATAAGCATTCCGTAGAGCAGGCCCACCTTGCACACCCAGTCTCCATTACGCTCTGTCGGCGCGTTTTGCTCGGCTTGACAACAACTCACTCACGTCCCTATAATTAGCACTCGTGGGGTTTAATTGCTAACAGCCTCACGTTACCCGAATCATTTCAGCTATTTACCCAACAATCAACGCTTCACGAAACTGAAAGGAGTACCAAACCATGGCGAAATTTGCCCCGCTCCATGATCGCATTCTTGTACGACGTGTGGAGGAAGCTTCTACCACGCGTGGCGGCATCATCATTCCCGACTCAGCCAAGGACAAGCCCCAGGAGGGCGAAGTCATCTCCACTGGCAAGGGTCGGACCAACGACGAAGGCAAGACCTTCCCTCTGGCTGTAAAAGAGGGCGACCGCATCCTGTTCGGGAAGTACTCAGGCACTGAAATTAAGATTGATGGCGAAGACTTCATCATCATGAAGGAAGACGAAGTCCTCGGCGTTCTGACTGGCGCCGCCAGTCCGTCCAAGAAGGAACTCGCCAGCTCGAGGAGATAAGCGGGCTTCCGCTGTCCGGCTCCCGGCTTCCGGGAACTCCGTACAGCCGCGAGCCACGCAGGCGTTTTCCGAAAACCGGAAGCCGCAAAAGCAATTCCCGCAGGCACTGCCTGCACAGCATTCACACTAAATTAGGAGACAAAAGCAATGGCAAAACAAATTGTTCACGGAGAAGAGTCGCGACAGGCGATCCTCCGCGGTGTCAACCTTCTGGCCGATGCCGTGAAGGTTACCCTCGGCCCCAAGGGCCGCAACGTAGTCATCGAGAAGAAATTCGGCTCGCCGACCATCACCAAGGACGGCGTCACCGTCGCAAAAGAAATCGAACTGAAGGACAGCCTGGAGAACATGGGCGCGCAGATGGTTCGTGAAGTCGCTTCCAAGACTTCCGATGTTGCCGGAGACGGCACCACCACCGCCACCGTTCTCGCCCAGGCTATTTACCGCGAAGGCGTCAAGACCGTTGCCGCCGGAGCAAATCCGATGGCTATGAAGCGCGGCATCGAGAAGGCTGTGATCGCAATCTGCGGCCGGCTCGATAAAGATGGCAACCGCGAAAAAGGCGAGCTCGACAAGCTGTCCAAGCCCGTCACCGGCGCGATGATCGCTCAAGTCGGAACGATCAGCGCGAACAATGACGAGACCATCGGCAAGATCATTGCCGAGGCCATGAACAAAGTCGGCAAAGACGGCGTGATCACCGTGGAAGAAGCCAAGACTCTCGAGACGCAACTCGAAGTGGTTGAGGGCATGCAGTTCGACCGCGGCTACCTCTCACCCTACTTTGTCACCGATCCCGAGCGCATGGAAGTAGCTCTGGAGAACGCCTACGTCCTGATCAACGAAAAGAAGATCAGCTCGATGAAGGACTTGCTCCCACTGCTCGAGCAAATTGCCAAGAGCGGCAAACCGTTGCTCATCATCGCGGAAGATGTTGAAGGCGAAGCGCTCGCTACTCTCGTCGTCAACAAACTGCGTGGCACGCTGCAAGTCGCGGCCGTCAAGGCTCCTGGCTTCGGCGATCGCCGCAAGGCTATGCTGCAGGATATTGCTATCCTGACCGGCGGCAAGGCCATCACCGAAGATCTGGGCATTAAACTCGAGAACGTACAGATCAGCGATCTCGGCCAGGTCAAGAAGATCACCGTGGATAAGGACAACACCACGCTGGTCGAAGGCAAGGGCAAGCACTCCGAGATCGAAGGCCGCGTAAAAGAAATTCGCAGCCAGATCGATAAGACCACCAGCGACTACGACCGCGAGAAACTGCAGGAGCGGTTGGCGAAACTGGTCGGTGGCGTGGCCGTGATCAAAGTCGGCGCCGCAACCGAAACTGAAATGAAAGAGAAGAAAGCTCGCGTTGAAGATGCCATGCATGCAACCCGTGCGGCCGTGGAAGAAGGCATTGTCCCCGGCGGCGGAGTGGCTCTGAGCCGCTGCGTCTCCGCTCTCGACAAGTTGAAGGTCGAGGGTGACGAGCAGATCGGTGTCAACATAGTGAAGCGTGCCCTTGTAGAGCCGCTGCGCCAGATCGCCGAGAATGCCGGCGAAGAGGGTGCAATCGTTCTGGGCAAGGTCAATGACTCGAAGGACCCGAACTTCGGCTACAACGCCCTTACCGGCGATTACGAAGATCTGGTCAAGGCCGGCGTGCTCGATCCGACAAAAGTCGTGCGCACCGCTCTCACCAACGCAGGCTCAATCGCCTCGCTGATGCTCACCACCGAAGCGCTGGTGGCGGAGATCCCGGAAGAGAAAAAGGGAGCTCCTTCTGGCGGCGGTCACGGCGGTGGCGGCGGCATGGGCGACATGTACTGACGGCGTTTAGCGGGCGTCCGAGCCCGCTGCCGTCATCCTGAGCGCGTTTTGTGCGCGAAGGATCTCAGCCGTCCAGGCAGACGCGCCTTCGGCGCAAAATCAAGGCTCCGTTCGGAAAAGCGGGGCCTTTGTTCGCCTGGAACAATGCGCTCAAACAGTTCTGCATTAACTCGATCCTGCACGTGAGGTTTTGGTAGAATCCGCGCATGCCGACTGTGCTCCGGTCTGGCCCTTATCGCTTTTATTTTTACAGTCACGAGCCGAACGAACCGCCTCACATCCACATTGATCGCGACGACCTGTCCGCCAAGTTCTGGCTGGAACCGGCACAACTAGCGCGTAATTTTGGGTTTCGCGCGAACGAACTCCGCACGATACAATCGCTTGTGACAGAGCACCGTGCAGAATTCCAGGAGGCATGGAATGAGTTTTTCGGCATCGGCGGCAGATGAACGCGTGCTAGACGTGCAGTCCACGGACGACGCCCTAAGCGTGAGTCTGCGGGATGGCCGCGTCATCACGGTGCCCCTGGTATGGTATCCGCGCCTGCTTAACGCCACGTCTGCTCAGCGCGGGAATTGGAAGATAGCCGGCGGCGGATACGGAATTCATTGGCCCGACCTGGATGAGGACCTCAGCACGGAAGGATTGCTGCGCGGCGCGCCCGCACCCAAGGCATCGGTTCACGCGAAGTAAATGCGACGTCGACTATGAGTAAACCTAAGCCCCGCTCGCAAGAGCGGGGCTTTCGCTCTTATGGAAAGGATATGAAATGCCAGTGGGTATCTGTAAGCTCTGTTTGGAAACCAAGAACCTGCGAGACAGTCATCTCATCCCGCGGGCCATGTACACCTACGTACGAACTCCTACGCAGAAGAATCCTAATCCCGTGGTAGTTGGCCGGAAGGTAACGGCAACGACATCCAAACAGGTCAGCGATTACGTTCTATGCTCAGATTGTGAACAGCTCTTCAACCGAAATGGGGAAAGCTGGATGCTGCGGCAGGTTTGGAATGGAACGCGGTTCCCGCTGCTCGAACGCTTGGAACTGTCGCACCAAGATTATACCTTTCAGGAAGCCTTGGTTTTCTCCGGAAGCGCTGTCGGCCTTGACATTGAGAAACTTGGTTATTTCGGTCTAAGCGTGGTCTGGCGGGCTGCTGTACACCGTTGGGTCACTCCGTTCGGCGGCCTCACCCAACCTATTGGTTTAGGGACGGCTGAGGATCCAATACGTAGGTTCCTGTTAGGCCAGTCGCCATTTCCCCCAGAGGTAACGGTGATGGCCACAGTTTGCACGGATAAGGGATCAGCGGGTTCGTTTTACATGCCTTGTAAAGTCTCGGGAGTACCTGGAACGGGCTTCGGCATGCTAACACTCGGGGTACACTTTCTTGTCTATCTCGAGCCCATTCCCCCGGAGATTCGGGAATTTTGCTGCATGAAGTCAACACGCCGCTTGATCTTCCTAAGGAACTGCGAGCCGAAAACTCTGGAAGCATTCGGGCATCTTATGGCTACTAGCAAGCCGGCGGGCGGCCTCGTCTAGGCGTTTTCCCGTGTTAGGGAATGGCGGGGGGTTTGGAGAGTTCGCCACTACTTGGATTCGTATTTGAAGTTGTCGGGCCGTTTCGTCTGAACGTCTGAGCGCTTACCACGAACGATCCAATACCATTCGCGGTCCTGATCATAGCAAACCGTAAGATCTGTTCGCAGTCGCAGAACCGCACCGACGTATTGCGAAAGAATCAGCACAACGTCGCTGTTGCTCGGCAGATCGTCGACGTTGAATTGCTCGAAGTCTTCGAAAGGACGAAAATCCCCCAGGAGGGAGTTCATCTTCCCCAATACGGCATTTATGAACTTCAGCTTAAATTTGTTGAGCGCCTCGTTCGGCTTCTTGCGCGAGAGTTCGGAAATCTCGTCCAACAACGAGTGCAGTTGCTGCTCCAGCTTCTCAAATTCCCAAACGTCGTCTTTGCTGTCCATTTTAGGACTCCTTAGCTTGGGCAGAGCCGGATAAATTCGACGTACTTCTTCTTGAGCACGTCGATGGGATCGCGTTGCTTGGATTCATATAACGTCACGATCATTTCCAAATCATAGTCGTCGAGGATCAGGACGCAACGTCTCTGACCCGCCCAGAGGTCAATTGTATTGCGGAATACTTTGGGCAGGGGCATTCTTCGGGTGAGGATAATACCGAATTTGCCGAATTGGTCCGTCATGTAGCGGTTAAGTTGGTTGATGTGTTCGCTTTCAAGTTCGTTGACGTTCTTCATTTCCATGACGATCTGACGGCAGTCGTATTTTTCGGATAGTTCGGCGAGAAATTCGTGGGAGCGATTGTTGTAGAAGATGAGGTCGCGGATGAGGACGCCCGATTCGGTTCTGGACTGTGCTTTCGCGAAGTCGAGTTGTGGGTAAAAAGCTGAGGCCAGTAAGCGACTCAGTTCGCGTTCATATTTGAGGTCGTACTCATTTTTCTGCCCCCTGGGAATCGCTTTGATGACCTTCAGACTCTCCTTGGCCGATGCGATTGGAATCTGGCTGAAGAGGGGATCGTTCTTGCAGTCCGCGAAGGTGCGTTCCTTGGCAGCGATATATTCGCGCACGGCTCCGTAGTTCTGGCGATTGAAGGTGAGGACATCGAATCTTGACGGCTCGACGGAGGATGGTTTCACCTCCTTAGGAAAATATTCCGTCAGATATTCGCTGAAGTCCAGCCACGGCCTGAAGCGGAGCCATCTCTTCGGAACCAGAACGATTGGCTTGTGAGTTTCGGGATTGCACGGGAGAGCCAGATTTGGCTCGGTGACGATCTTATTCTCCTTGTAACTGTAGACCGGCACCGCGGCCGCACTGGTCGGGATCCTGCTCGTCCGGCACTGCTGAATGGTGTAGTCGATGAGGAATGATTTGAGGAGATTGCAGGCAATGTCGCTGATGCGATCCTTGGAGATGTGATCGACGAAAAACTGTATTTCTTCGAAGTGGACGAAACCTCGTTTTTCGTATTCGGGGATGGTGCGAAAAAGCTCCAGAATCTCGCCGGCGGTGGCGGTGCCGATGCGGCGGCCCTCGCGGGTGTGGGAGTGACCGAATCCGACTTCGTCGCATTCGCTTAGCGCTGTCAAAGTGTCGAGTGCCTGGTGGCGCTTTCCTTGCTTTTCCAGATATCCGAGATGGTTGAAAGAGTTGATAAGGGCAGTGTGAAGGGCATTGTCCTGTTGCGAAGGTGAGCGCCAGAGAAGGAAAGGGTCGAGGTAGAGGGGAATGTCTTCGTCGAGGAATGGGATGGCGAAGTCGGCCTCAGCCTGGGAGATCAGGACGCCATAGTAGTCTGTGAGGCGCGGTCGAACTATGGGCATGGGTCATTCTAAGATATCGGTGGCAGAGTCTAGCTTGAACCGTGCGGATTTTGCGGTGCTCGATGCCCGTCGAGTCGGCAGCGTGGTAGCGTCCGAGAAGAATCCGACGGCCCTGGGCGGCGATAAATAAAGCGACGGGGACCCGAAGAAGGGCGTATCATCAAGGTGATGCCTTATATCACGGAACACCTCTCCAGCCTTCGCCAGGAAATCACCGATCTGCGGAAGATGAATGCCCGTTTTTCGGAAAAGGGCGAGCACACGCCGATCGACAAGTCCGCTCTCGAGTTGCGCACCAATCGCCTGCGGGAGATTAAGCAGGAATTGTCGAAGATGCTCAACCGTCCGGACGATCCCAAGGTGTGGTGGGAAAATTTTCGAAAAACCAGCCGGCCCGCGTAGATTGCCGTAGAACTATTACTTGGCCGAAGATTAAAAGCCCTACTCGCAAGAGCAGGGCTTTTCTCTTGGATACCGGGTTGGGTGTAGGAGTTTTCCGCAGCAACTCCGAGTATGGAATCGGACTCCAAAGTTCATGTCTTCCGCAGCACTAACAGGAAAGGCTCCGGAAGGTGGGCGGACGTCGAAGCCTCGCTTCACGCGCACACACAAGGTCATCGCACTTGCGGCTGCAGCACTATTGATAGGAGCCGCAGTAGTATTGCGAACCCGTCTTTGGCCCTTCGAGCAAGGTCCAGTGCTGCAGGATTTGAAGGAGGCCAGCGACAGCAGCATCTCGATCCGGGGTTTTCACAGAACGTACTTCCCTTCCCCCGGCTGCGTCATCGAGAGTCTGGCCTTTCATCACGGCGAGGCTGGCGCACGACCCTTGATTACGATTGAAAGGCTGACCATCCGCGGAAGTTATCTTGGAATCCTCACCCAGCATGTGCCGTTAATCAGGGCGGAAGGCATGCACATTTTTATTCCACCGTTCGGCACCGGTGCGAGCTTTCATACCCAGGCCTCGAAGATCGTTATCGACGAGCTTGTTGCCAGTGGGGCGGTGGTTGAGTTCGGATCACGCGATCCGCAGAAACAGGGATTGCGCTTCGATATTCATGAAGCGACTTTGCGCCGTGTGAACTCGAAGGGCCCCATGCAATATCGGCTCAAGGTTCATAACCCTGAGCCACCTGGCGAGGTTGAAACGGCAGGAGAGTTCGGCCCCTGGAGACACGGCAATACTGGAGAGACACCACTGTCGGGCGAGTACACGTTCGAACATGCCGATCTGAATGTGTATCACGGTATCGGCGGAATACTTTCATCGCAAGGGAAGTTTGAAGGCGTGCTGAAGCACATCGACATCAGTGGCTCGACTGACGTTCCCGACTTCGAAGTCAGATCAGGTCACCATCCGGTGCATCTGATGACTGAGTTCAGTGCCTATGTGGATGGGACCCACGGCGATACGTACTTGAAGCGTGTGGATGCCCATTTCTCAAAAACAAAGGTCGTAGCTGAGGGAAGCATCGCGGGAATTGCTGGGCGAAAGGGCAAGACTGCATTGATTGATCTGAGAGTACAGCAGGGACGAATCGAAGACGTCATGGGATTGTTTGTGAAGGCTCCCCGGGCGCCGATGTCGGGACCGGTAGGGCTGAAGGCGAAGGTCGAAATACCTCCGGGTAAGGAACGGTTTCTCGAAAAAGTAATACTACAGGGCACTTTCGGAATCGACGAAGGGATGTTCACCAAGCCAAACACTCAGACTGACGTGAACAAGCTGAGCGCCGGAGCCCGGGGACAGAACAAAGACGATCCGGAGACCGTGCTCACCGACTTGAAGGGACAGGTTCGACTCGAACATGGGACATTGACCTTTACCGATTTATCGTTCGACGTGCCGGGCGCTTCGGCGCGACTGCACGGCACCTACAACATCATCAATCACCGAATCGACCTGCACGGGCAGATGCAAGTGGAAACGCAAATCTCGAAGACCACGACGGGGATGAAGGCTCTGTTGCTGAAAGTGATGGATCCATTTTTTAAGAAGCGTCATCGGGGAGAGGTCGTGCCCGTACACATCGGCGGGACTTACGAGCATCCTCAATATGGACTCGACCTGGATAAGGATAAGAAGGACGGGCAGAAGGCGAAGGGCGACTCGAAGGCTAAGTCGAAGAGTGACACAGCGAAGCCAAACCAATAGGCATTGAATACTCTTGTTGAAGGCATCCTAAAGAACTTACTTCCGTAATGCGTTCGCAGCCGCGGCGAGAGCCGCGTCCAATACGCCGGCATGGGGTAGGCCGCCTTGCGCCATGTCCTTGCTGCCACCGCCGCGACCGCCGTACGTGGACATGATTTCTTTCATCAGCGCGCCCATGTCGTAAGACTGGCCTGCGGACTGGGCAAACACCAGCGACGGTACTGGCGAGCTGGTGGCCAGCAGCGCGATCACGGCCGACGATTGACGCGTCAACTTCTGAGCCAGGAGTTTGACGAAGTTCTGATCGCGGTCGGAGAAGTTGCGGACGATAAGCTTGCGACCGTTGCTGGCCGGAGTTTCAGTAAACAATGCCGCGCCATGGGCGGCAACTAGTTCTTCCAGAGATTGCTCGCCTTGTTTGCGCAGAGACCGGATTTCGTCAAGCGCTTTGCGGGCCTGCTGCGGAACGTCGTAAATGTGCGCGGAAAAAAGCGTGGCGGTTTCTGTAAGCGCCGTGAAATCACGGCGAGTGGTGGCCACGGCGCGCTGCCCGGCCACGAATTCAACCCGCCATCCCTGACGAACCTTTTCAGTTTTGCGCAGAAGGATACATCCAATCTGGCCGGTCTGCCTGACGTGCGTGCCCCCGCAAGCGGTCAGGTCGAAGTCGCGGATATCGATGAGGCGTAGCTCATCCCGCTCGGCTGGCGGTAGCTTGCGAAGACCAAGCTTCTCTGCTTCGTCGCGAGTCACGAAGCGCATATCGACGGGGTGATTTTCGAGGATAATCTCGTTGGCGAGGCGCTCGGCGGACTCGACCTGGTCTTTGGTCAGCGTTGGGGTGTCGAGGTCGATAGAGCAATAATCGTCGGCCATGTGGAAGGACACGGTAGGCATTTTGAAAAGGCGGACGAAGGCCGCAGAGAGAACGTGCTGGCCGGAGTGCTGCTGCATGTGATCGCGGCGGCGTTCGGGATCGATCTGACCGCGGACGCGGGCTCCCG
>WNFG01001914.1_pt1 | contig 59125 bp, 40 predicted proteins | sample 5400431 | NCBI WGS metagenome assembly WNFG01 (sample SAMN13153346, study PRJNA577476) | soil metagenome | isolation source: 120 cm saprolite under Douglas fir tree site 2 hole 3 replicate 2 | place: USA:California | collected 2015-04-18
TCTCGAATACCCGGCCGTCTGCCCTGGCTCGGGTGACTTCGCTTGGATCGATTCTCCGGCGGATACGAACACGAATTGGTTGAACGTGCAGTGGACGATCGTCAACGGCACGCTCAACAACACGGGCGGCACGAGCGTGTCGTTCAATACAAGTCCCAATGGGCAGCCGGCGACGCTCACCGTCACGGCCACCGACAACCTCGGCTGCTCGACCATGGTGAGCGTCGACGTTCGCGTCAGCAACGGTACGCCGGCGATCAACGTCGACACGCCGCCGACTTGCGCCGGCTCCTCGGCGCAGGTGTCGCTCGCTCCGCCGTCCGACCCGTCCGTGACGTGGCAGAACATCCAGTGGACCGTTACCGGAGGCACCATCCTCGACGGCGCCACGAGCTCGGTCATGCATCTGCAGACCGATCCGGCGGGCGGCACGGCCGTCATTACCGTCAGCGCGCAGACCTCGCAGGGCTGCTCGGGCACGGCGTCGACGACGCTGACCACGACCGCGGTCACGCCGTCCCTCAGCACGGGACCGACGAGCATCTGCGCTGGCGGATCGGCCGAAGTCGACGTCAACGACAACTGGTCGTTGTTCCAATCGTTCAATTGGACAGTCACTCACGCGACGATCAACGGCTTTTCGACGAATCCGTATGTCTTCTTTACAGCAGACGGCACGGGCGACGTGACCGCAACCCTCACGGCCGTAACCGTGAGCGGCTGCACCGGCACCGCATCCGTCACTTACCGGCTTGGCGGTCCCGATTCGACGATCACAGCGCCGGCTTCGGACAGCTTCTGCGTCGGCAGCCAGGTCACCGCCTCGGTCCCCGACGCCGGTCCGGGCGCCACCTATCAGTGGACACTCAACGGATCGCAGCTCTACGGGGCCAACGCGCGGACGGTGAACTTCACGCCGTCGACGACCTCCATCCAACTCGGCGTCACGGTCAGCCTCAATGGTTGCAGCAGCAGCGGATCGCAGAGCCTGACTGCGCAGGCGGCGCCGCAGGCGACCCTCAGCGCGCCGTTGCACATCTGCTATCTCTCCACAGGGAATACTGCGACCTTGAGCGACCCCGGCCCGGGAGTCACCATCGAATGGCCGGCCGACACGACCAGCCTCCGGGTCACGCCGACCGCCGATCCGCACGTCGTGCACTTCGACTCAGTGCCGTATCAATACTTCAACGGCTATGGCTCGATCATGGCGAAGCTCACAAACGCGAGCGGCTGCGTGTCGTACGTCACTGCGTTCGTGGTCGTCGACGTCCCGTTCGCCTCCGCGAGCCCCGGCGGCCCGACGAACTTCTGCCAGGGCGGCAGCGTCACGATTTACGGCAACCCGATCGGCACCGGGTACTCGTACATCTGGTCGAACGGCGCGACGACGGCGAACATCAACGCCACGCAGTCGGGCTCGTACAACGTCACCGTCACTGATCCGGCCGGCTGCTCGCTGACGAGCAGCGCCATCAATGTCACCGTCAACACGCCGGCCACTCCGACGATCACCGCCAACGGCCCCACGACCTTCTGCGGCACGGGGAGTGTCACGCTGACCTCCTCCGCCGGAGCGAGCTACTCGTGGTCGAACGGCGCGACGACGCAGGCGGTCACCGTCTCGAGCGGCAGCTACACCGTCACCGTCACCGACGCCAACGGCTGCTCGGCGACGAGCGCGCCGACTGTCGTCACCGACTACTCGGCGATGCAGATTCCGACCATCATCGCCTTCGGACCGACCGCTTTCTGCCAAGGCGGCTCCGTGAATCTCTCCGCCTCGGCGGTGAACGCCGTCTCGTACCTCTGGTCGAACGGCGCGACCACCTTCACGATCAACGCCACCGCGGCCGGCTCGTACACCTGTACCGTCACCGATGCGAACGGCTGTAGCGCGACGTCTGTGCCGAAGGTCGTGACCGTCTATCCGCTCCCGCCGAATCCGACCGTCACCGCCGCCGGGCCGACGACGTTCTGCCAGGGCGGCTCGGTCACGCTCAATGCGCCGGCCGGCTACGCAGCGTATTGGTGGTCGACGGGTGAGGGAACGCCTTCGATCACCGTCACACAGACCGGCACGTACGGCGTCGACGTGAAGGACGCCAACGGCTGCTGGGCTTCGAGCGGAACCGTGGGTGCGGTGCATGTCACCGTGCTGAGCGTGCCGACGCCGGAGATCACCGCCGGCGGGCCGACGACGTTCTGCGCTGGCGGCTCGGTCACGCTGACCGCGCCATCCGGCTACACGTATTCGTGGTCCAACGGCGCGACGACCCAATCGATCACCGCGACGACCTCCGGCGCCTACACCGTGGCCATCACCGGCACGAACGGCTGCAGCGCGACGTCCGCCGCGACGAACGTCACCGTCAATGCGAACCCGCCGACGCCGGTGGTCACCGCGTCAGGTCCGACGAGCTTTTGTGCCCCCGGCTCGGTGACGTTGACGGCACCGTCGGGCTACACGTACTCGTGGTCAAACGACGCGACGACGCAGTCGATCAACGTCAACGCCTCCGGCTCGTTCACCGTCACCGTCACCAATGCCAGCGGCTGCACCGCCACGAGCACGCCCACCGTCGTCACCTCCAATCCGATTCCGACGAAGCCGACGGTCACCGTCGGCGGGCCGACCACCTTCTGCGCGGGCGGCAGCGTCACGCTGACCGCGAGCGCCGGATCGAGCTACCAGTGGTCGAACGGCATGACCACGAAATCGATCAGCGTGAGCCTCACCGCCAACTACTACGTCGCGGTCTACGATGCGAACGGTTGTGGCACGGCAAGCGATCCGGTCAGCGTCACCGTGAACCCGCGGCCCGTAGCGACCATCACCTTCAGCCCGCCGCCGAGCGCGTTTTGCGACGGCGGCCAGCCGATCGTCCTCACCTCGAGCCCCGCGGCGTCGTACCTCTGGTCGACCGGCCAAACCACGCGGTCGGTCAGCTTCAATCAGGCCGGCACCTACAACGTCACGGTCACCGTCACCGACGCGAACGGCTGCAGCGCCACATCGCAGCCGCAGCTCTTCCGAATCAACATCCTTCCGCCTGCAACGATCACCGCCAACGGTCCGACCACGTTCTGCGCGCCTGGCTCGGTGCTGCTGACCGCGCCCATTCCCGAGAGCCAGATGATCGATCCGAACACCGACGGCCCGTACACCTATCTGTGGTCGACCGGCGCGACGACCTCGTCGATCACCGCGGCGCAGAGCGGCTCGTACAGCGTCACGGTCACGAACTACTACGGCTGCAGCGCCACCAGCGCCCCGACCGTCGTCACCGCCAATCCGACGCCGTCGGCGACGATCACACCGTCCGGGCCGACCTCGTTCTGCGCGCCAGGCTCGGTGACGCTCTCCGCTCCCACCGGCAACGGCTACACGTATCAATGGACCAACGGCGCCACGACGCAGTCGATCAACGTCACCACCACCGGCGCCTACGACGTCACGGTGACCAGCGCTGCCGGCTGTTCCGCCACCGGCTCTCCGGTATTCGTCAACGCCGACTCCGGCCCGACGGCGACGATCACTCCCTCCGGCCCGACGTCGTTCTGCGCCGGCATTGGGACGGTCACTCTCAGTGCGCCGAGCGGCTACAACTATCGCTGGTCGACCGGCGCCACGACGTCATCGATCAACGTCACGACGTCCGGTTCCTACAGCGTGACGGTCACCGACGGCCTCGGCTGCTCGACAACATCGGCACCGACCGTGGTCACGGCCAATGCCCTGCCGCCGCAACCGGTGATTACCGCCTCCGGTCCGACGACGTTCTGCGCCGGCGGTTCGGTGACGCTCACCGCGCCGGCCGGCTACACCTACTTCTGGGGCACCGGCGATCACACGCAGTCGATCGTCGCCACCTACACCGGCGGATATCAGGTCACGATCCGCGACGCGAACGGCTGCCAGTCGACGTCGGCCGTCGTGAACGTCACCGTCAACCCGCTGCCGGCCACGCCGGCGATCACGGCCGGCGGTTCGACGACGTTCTGTGCCGGTGGCTCGGTCACGCTCACCGCGCCGGGCGGCTACACCTATTCATGGTCGAACGGGGCGACGACGCAGGCGATCAACGCCACAACCGGCGGTTCGTACAGCATGACGATCACGAACGCGAACGGCTGCAGCGCGACGTCCGCCGCGACCGTTGTTACGGTCAACGCTTCTCCCGCGACGCCTGCGATCACCGCCTCCGGCCCGACGACGTTCTGTGCCGGTGGCTCCGTAACGCTCACGGCGCCGAGCGGCTACACCTATTTGTGGACCGGCGGCTGGACGACGCAATCGATCTCCGTCGGAAGCTCCGGCTCGTATAGCGTGACTGTGCGCGACGCGAACGGCTGCAACTCCACATCGGCGCCGGCCGTCGTGACCGCGATGGCCGCTCCGCCGGCGCCGGCGATCAACGTCACGCCGTCTGCGCTAATCTGCGACGGTACGACGGCGACGCTCACCGCGCCGGCCGGCTACAGCTACCTCTGGTCGAACGGCGCGACGACGCAGTCGATCACCTCATCGACCAGCAGCTCGTTTACCGTCACCGTGACCGACGCCAACGGCTGTAGCGCGACGTCCTACACGGCGTACGTTACGGTCTATCCCGTTCCGCCGGTTCCGACCTTGACGGCCTCCGGCCCGACCACCTTCTGCGCAGGAGGCTCGGTCACGCTGACCGCGCCGACCGGCTACACGAATTACATCTGGTCGGACGGCAACATCACCTGGGTGAACGGCTCCGGCTCGCCGGCGAACGCCATCACGGTGTCGCTGCCCGGCACCTACACCGTGCAGGTCCGGGGCGACAACTTCTGCTACTCGACGTCGGCGCCGACCGTCGTGACGGTCAATTCTCCTCCGCCGACGCCGGCGATCACCGCCTCCGGTCCGACGGCGTTCTGCACCGGGGGCTCAGTGACGCTCACAGCGCCGAGCGGCTACAGCTACGCCTGGTCGAACGGCGCGACGACGAAGTCGATCAACGCGACGGCCGCCGGCTCCTACACCGTCACGGTCACTGACGCGAACGGCTGCAGCTCCGCATCGCAGCCGACTTGGGTGACGACAAATGCGAATCCGATCGCGACGATCACGCCGTCGGGTCCGACGACGTTCTGCGGCGGCGGTTCCGTCACGCTGACCGCGCCGAGCGGCAATGCGTCGTACTCATGGTCGAACGGCGCGACGACGCAGTCGATCAACGTCACGACCTCAGGCTCCTACAGCGTCACCGTCACGAACGGCTTGGGTTGCAGCGCAACCTCTTCGCCAACCGTGGTGACTGTCAATGCGAATCCGGGAACACCGGTGATCACCGCCGGCGGCCCGACGACGTTCTGCGCCGGCGGGTCGGTCACGCTGACCGCGCCGAGCGGCTTCACGTACTCGTGGTCGAACGGCGTGACGACGCAGTCGATCAACGCAACCACCGCCGGCTCGTACGCCGTGACGGTCACGAATGCGAACGGCTGCAGCAAGACGTCCGCGGTGACGGTCGTGACCGTCAACGCGAATCCCGCGACGCCGGCGATCACCGCCGGCGGTCCGACGACATTCTGCACGGGCGGAAGTGTGACGCTGACCGCATCGAGTGGCGCGTCCTACCTCTGGTCCACCGGCGCGACGGGCCAGTCGATTGCGGCCAGCGCCAGCGGCAACTACAGCGTGACTGTCACCAACGCGAATGGCTGCAGCGCGACATCGTCTCCGACTGCCGTTACAGTCAACGCGCCTCCCACCGCCACCATCACCGCCGGAGACCCGACGACATTCTGCGCCGGCGGCAGCGTGACGCTGACCGCATCGAGCGGCGCGTCCTACCTCTGGTCCACCGGCGCGACGACCCAGTCGATCGCCGCGAGCACCAGCGGCAACTACACCGTGAACGTCACAAACGCCAACGGCTGCAGCGCCACATCGTCACCGACGACGGTCACAGTCAACGCCAATCCGACCGCCAGCATCACCGCCGGCGGTCCGACGACGTTCTGCGCCGGCGGGGCGGTCACGCTGAGCGCGCCGAGCGGTTTCTCCTACCTCTGGTCGAACGGCGCCACCACGCCATCGATCTCTGTCAATAACAGCGGTAGCTACAGCGTCACCGTTACCGACGCCAACGGCTGCCGCGCCACATCAGCGCCGACCGCCGTGACGGTTAACGGCAACCCAACGGCGAGCATCACCGCCGGCGGTCCGACGACATTCTGCGCGGGCGGCAGCGTGACGCTGACGGCATCGAGCGGATCGTCGTATCTCTGGTCGAATGGGGCGACGACATCGTCGATCACTGTCAGCGCCGGCGGCGGCTACAGCGTGACGGTTACGGACGCCAGCGGCTGCAGCGCCACATCAACGCCGACCGCGGTCACGGTCAACCCCAATCCCACGGCCAGTATCACCGCCGGTGGCCCGACGACGTTCTGCGCGGGCGGCAGCGTGACGCTGACGGTATCGAGCGGATCGTCGTATCTCTGGTCGACAGGGGCAACGACATCGTCGATCACGGTCAGTGCCAGCGGCAGCTACAGCGTGACGGTTACGAACGCGAGTGGCTGCGGCACGACGTCGACGCCGACCGCGGTCACGGTCAACGCCAATCCCACGGCGAGCATCACCGCCGGCGGCCCGACGACGTTCTGCGCGGGCGGCAGCGTGACGCTGACGGCGTCGAGCGGATCGTCGTATCTCTGGTCAAATGGGGCAACGACGTCGTCGATCACTGTCAACAGCGGCGGCAGCTACACGGTGCGCGTTACCAACGCCGCGGGCTGCAACACGACCTCTGCCCCGACGGCCGTGACGGTCAATGCCAATCCCACCGCCACGATCACCGCCGGTGGGCCGACGGCGATCTGCCCCGGCGGCAGCGTAACGCTGACCGCATCGAGCGGTGCTTCGTACCTCTGGTCGAATGGCGCCACCACGCCGTCGATCAGCGCCACCGCGGCCGGGAACTACAGCGTGACGGTCACGGACGTCAGCGGTTGCAGCGCCACATCGTCACCGGTTGCCGTCACCGTCAAGACACTTCCGACCGCCACCGTCAGCGGAGGGGGCGCGATCTGCCCCGGCGGTTCGGCCACGATTACCACGACGCTGACGGGCACCGCCCCGTGGAGCGTGACCTGGTCGGATAACGTGACGCAGTCTGTCAACTCCGGCACGACGGCGACGCGCAGCGTGAGCCCGTCCTCGACGACGAACTACACGGTCACCTCCGTCAGCGATGCGGCGAGCTGTCCACGCGCCGGCAGCGGCACCGCCACCGTGACCGTCAACGCCGCGGCGTCGATCACGACGCAACCGGCGAACAAGACCACCACGCGCAACACCAGCGTGACCCTCACGGTCGTGGCCACGGGCACGTCGCCGATCTCCTATCAATGGTTCAAGGGCAACGGCACCTCAATCTCCGGAGCGACGTCGAGCTCCTACACGACCTCGTTCCCGTCCAAAGGAACGAATACGTTCTACGTCGAGGTCTGGAACGCCTGCAACGGCACGCACGTGAGGAGCAATACGGTGACGGTGACGGTGAACTAGTTTTCGTGACGGGAGTCGGGGGTCGGGGGTCGGGGTAGTTGGGCTTCCGACGGCTCCCTTCGACTCCCGACACCCGACACCCGACACCCAGAAAATCAATATACGCTTCGCCCCATGACCGATCTTCTCGACCTCGCCCGTGACCGGGCGAACAGCTTTCTCAAAGAACTACCAGGTCGGCACGTGGGCCCGCGGGCGACGCGTGATGAGCTCGTCGCCGCGCTCAAGGTTCCGCTGACCGATGACGGCGAGGATCCCGCCGCCGTCATCGACGCTCTCGTGCAGGGCGCCGACCGCGGACTGATCGCCTGCGCCGGGCCGCGCTACTTCGGGTTCGTCATCGGCGGAAGCCTGCCGGTGGCCCTTGCGGCTGACTGGCTGACCAGCGCCTGGGATCAGAACGCCGGAATTTACGTCACCTCTCCGGCGGCGTCGGTCGTCGAAGATGTCGCGCGCGAATGGCTGCTCGAGCTCTTCGACCTGCCGCGCACGGCCAGCGTCGGCTTCGTGACCGGCGGGCAGATGGCGAACTTCACCGCGCTGGCCGCGGCGCGCCACGGCGTCCTGCGCCGCGTCGGGTGGAACGTGGAGGAGAACGGCCTCACCGGCGCGCCGCCGGTTCACCTCGTCGTCAGCGCGGCCTCACACATCACCATCCATTCCTCGATGCGCATGCTCGGATTCGGCACCCGTGCCCTGCACAAAGTCGACGCGGACGAGCAGGGGAGGATGCGTGCCGATTCCCTCCGGGCGATGCTGCGTACCCTGGATGGGCCGGTCATCGTCTGCGCGCAGGCCGGCAACGTAAACAGCGGCGCGGTTGATCCGCTGCGCGCGCTGGCGGAGATCGCCCACGAGCACGATGCCTGGCTGCATGTCGACGGTGCCTTCGGCCTGTGGGGCCGGGCCACGGCATCGAAGCGCGCGCTGCTCGACGGCTGCGAGCTGGCCGATTCGTGGGCCAACGACGCCCACAAGTGGCTGAACGTCCCTTACGACAGCGGCATCGTCATCGTCCGCGACTCGGCGTCGCACCGCGCCTCGATGACCGTCACCGCCGAATATCTCGAACAGACCACGGGTGTGGAGCGCGACAACTTCGAATGGGCTCCTGAGTTCTCCCGCCGCGCTCGGGGTTTCCCGATCTACGCGGCACTTCGGGCGCTCGGACGCAATGGCGTGACCGCGCTCATCGACGGCTGCTGCGACCGCGCCCGCCAATTTGCCGGGATCCTCAGCCGCGACAGGCGCGTCTCGATCCTCAACGACGTCGTCCTCAATCAGGTCCTGGTTCGTTTCGGCGACAACGATGAGCTGACCCGCGAGGTCATCACCCGCGTGCAGCGCGAAGGCACCTGCTGGCTGGCCGGCACCACCTGGAAGGGGCAGGCCGCCATGCGCATCTCCGTTTCGAACTGGTCGACGACCGCCGAGGATGTGGAAAAGTCCACGGCGGCCATTCTGCGCACCCTGGAGGGATGATGCGAACTGCGGTCGCGCTTCTCGGGCTCCTCCTTCTCGGATCCGCGCCCGTCAACAACACCATCGCCTCGGCGGCGGCATCGCAGGTCGGCGTGACGACGGTCTACGATCCCTCCTACGTCCAGCTACGCTATCCGGGAGGCGATCTGCCGCGCCAGCGCGGCGTCTGCGCCGACGTCGTCGTCCGCGCCTTCCGCGCCGCGGGCATCGATCTGCAGCGCGAGGTTCATGAAGACATGCGCCGCAACTTCGCCATCTATCCGCGCAACTGGGGACTGCACGCTCCCGACGCGAACATCGATCACCGCCGCGTGCCGAATCTCATGACCTTCTTCGCCCGCCGCGGCAAGATCGTGAGCGGCGTATTCGACACCGGCGACGTCGTCTCCTGGCGCCTGCAGGGCGGGCTGTATCACATCGGAATTGTGGCCGCGGACGTCGTGCCGGGAACAGCACGGCACTACATGGTCCACAATATCGGTAACGGTGCGCAGAAAGAGGATGTGCTGAACGCGTTCGCGATCATCGGGCACTATCGGTGGTGAAGACGCCGATCAATCCGCCTCTTTCATCACCTTTGCCACCCGCGCCAGCAGCACGCTGTTCTTCACCGGCTTGCGGATGAAATCGGCGGCCCCGACTTCGAAGGCGCGTACTTCCACGTCGTCGCCGGGCAGGCCGGAGATGAAGATCGCCGGGACGGCCACGCCGTTTTCGTGCATGGCCTGCAGCAGGGAATGGCCGTCGATGTAGGGCAGGTCGACGTCGATCACCAGCAGGTCGATCTTTTCCCTTCCCACGACCATCAAGGCCTCGGCGCCGTCCTTGGCCAGGACGACGGAGTAGCCGGCGGACTTCAACACCGCGTTCATCAGCTCGCGGCTGAGCACGTTGTCTTCGACGACGAGAATGGTCCTTCGCCCTTCGGCCTTCTTCGCCTCCTCGCCGCGCTGGGCGCGGATCTGCAGGATCTCGCGCTGCAGCGCTTTCGTATCCGTGTCCGGGTCGATACGCAGCTCGCGACGAAGGACCTTGAAGCACGTCTCGTATTGCTGCAGCGCTTCGACGACGTCGCCGCTCTCGAGATAGAGCCGCATCAGCATGCGGTGCATCGGCTCCTGCAGGATGTCGAGGCGCAAGGACTTCTGTGCCGTGCCGATGGCTTCATCGAGAGCGCCACGCCGCGCCTGAAGCTCGACGAGCTGTGCGTGCGCGCGAAGGGCCAGGCGGTGCAGCCGGTCGCGCTCACCGACGACGAACTGATCGAAACGCTCTTCGTTGATGGAGAAGCCCTCGAGGAAATCGCCACGATAGAGCTCGATGGCCTGTTTCAGCGATGTTTCCGTGTTGATGTTGATCAGGGATTCGAGCTCGGGCACGTCGCACGTCACCGACCGGTCGAGGGAAAGCAGGTCACCATCCTCGATCAGCGTCTTCTGCTTCGGCGCGATCTGCGACAACTCCTTGCGGATCGTCGAGAGTGTCTGGCGAAGGCTCTGCCGGGCCTGGTCGGGTCCGGTGCTCGACCAGAGCAGTCCAGCCAGCTTCTCGCGCGAGACGTGCTGCACCGGCTTCATCGCCAGATATGCCAGCAGCGCCTGCGATTTCTTCGCGCCGATGGTGACGAGCGCGCCGTCACCCGAGCGGATCAATAAGTCACCCAGCAGCTCCAAACGCATCGAGGTCATCGTCATTAAACCGTGATTATCTCGTGATTATCTCAATATGCGGCCCGATCGTGCGTCGACTTTCATACACACATCCCGTACCCTCCCGAAACGGAGGCGTGAGGATGATCGAAGCGGTATCGGTGGGCGACGAGCTGCGCGAGTTGATCCGGCAGCAGAACTGGAACCAGTTACGCGACCGGCTGACCGATTTGCATCCGTCAGACGTGGCCGACCTCATCATCGCCCTGCCGCGTGAGGAGGAAGGATTCGTCTTCCGCGTGCTTCCGCGGGACGAGGCCGGCGAGGTCTTCTCGTACCTGCCGCCCGACCACCAGGAAGGGCTCATCGAATCGCTCAGCAACGAGCAGGTCCGCAACGTGCTCGCGGAGATGAACCCCGACGACCGGACGCGGTTGCTCGAAGAAATGCCGGCCGAGGTCACGCGCCGGCTGCTGACGGCACTCTCGCCCGAGGACCTGAAGAACGCGCGATGGCTGCTCGGTTATCCCGAGGACACGGCCGGCCGGTACATGACGCCGCGCTACGTCACGATCCAGCCGGAGATGACTGCCGCCGAGGCGCTCGAGCATATCCGCAGAACCGGCCGCGGCAAGGAGACGGTCAACGTCGTCTACATCGTCGACCAGCGCGGGCGTCTGGTGGAAGACATCCGCCTCAGCTCTCTCGTCCTGGCCGAGCCGTCGACCAAGGTGATGGACATCGACGATCCGCCGCTGGTGAAGATGAACGCCACGGACGATCGGGAGGAAGTGCTCAAGGCCTTCGAGAAGTACGATCGCCTGGCGCTGCCAGTCACCGACGCCGACGGTCACATGCTCGGCATCATCACCGTCGATGACGTCCTGGACGTCGCCGAGCAGGAGGCGACGGAAGACATCCAGAAACTCGGCGGCATGGAAGCGCTCGATGCGCCGTATCTGCAGGTGAACGTTCTGGCGATGATCAAGAAACGGGCTGGCTGGCTGTCGGCGCTGTTTCTCGGCGAGATGCTGACCGCGACGGCGATGAGCTTTTTCGAGAAGGAGATCGCCCGCGCGGTCGTCCTGGCGCTCTTCGTCCCACTGATCATTTCCAGCGGCGGCAACTCCGGCTCGCAGGCCACGTCGCTGATCATCCGTTCGCTGGCGTTGCGTGAATTGCGCCTTCGCGACTGGTTCCGCGTTTTCCGGCGCGAGATTCTTTCCGGTCTGGCCCTCGGTTCGCTCCTCGGTTTCATCGGCTTCATACGCATCGTGCTGTGGGAGAAGCTCGGTATCACCGACTACGGCGTTCACTACATGCTGGTCGCGCTCACGGTCTGGACGCTGGTCGACGTAACGGGGCTGTGTATCTACTTCACCGTGGCGCTGTTGATCTTGAAGGGGACGTTGCTGTAGGGCTCACTTCTTCGGCTGCCACAACTCGAAGCGGTTCCCTTCCGGATCCGTAGCCCAGCCGAAGCGGCCGTAGTCGGTGTCGTCGATCTTCTCGTCGACCGTGGCACCCGCGCGGCGGAGCTGCTCGATCATGGCGTCGAGATCGTCGACGCGGTAATTGATCATGAACGGCGCGCGTGTCGGATCGAAGTACGTCGTCGTCGAGGGGAATGTCGACCAGACGGTCATGCCGACGACGTCCGGCGTGTCGCGATCGCGCCATTCGAATGTCGCAGCGCCGTACGATTCGTCGATCGGGACACCGAGGTGATCGCGATACCAGTCGCGCAGAGACTTGGCGTCCGCTGCTTTGAAGAAGATCCCGCCGATTCCTGTGACCTTTTCCATGATTTCTCTCCTATTTTAAGGTGAAGACGATCAAGCCGCCGCTTGTCGAGACGTTTGAGGCATAGCGATCGAGTGTCTGCGCGAGGACGCGCTGCGCTTCCGCCGTGAGTGCCGTGTCGCGTTCGGCGAGTTTCTGCGGAACGGCCGTGGTTGCAGGCGTCGGCGGAACGACGGCCACGTGCGTGATGCCGTCGTTTTTCAATCGGGTATACAGCGCCTCGGCGGTCGGCAGTTCGAGATACCGCGATACCCGCGGTCCGTCGAAGTTGCCACCGCCTCGGACACGGTGCTCGAACCAGAACGTCTCGTTGAGTCCGATGACGAGAACACGCGCGTCGACGGGAAGGAGCGCATCGATCGACTGCGCCGTCGTAAACGACGTGCGCTGCTTCGCCAGATACTCCTTATCCGAGGAGGAACCGCCGAGAAGCGAGAACGCGCCGCCGCGATCGACGAAGTAGCCGATGAGGAAGAGCTGCACGACGATGGCCAGGCCGAGAAGAACGCGAATCAAAGGTGTCGGCCGCCGCGACCGCGCCACGGGGATCGCCAGAAACGGAAGGAGGATGCGCGACGACGGCCCGAGCAGAAAGAGCAGCACGGCCACGATGACCAGTATCCACGACAGCATCCCCGCGGAAAGGGTGCATGCGGCGATGAGCGATGCGCCAAGGCTTTCGTCTAGGAAGCGTCCGTCGAAGACGTAGTCGGAGAGAAATGGAGCGCGATACGCGGCGACGTGCGGCGCTGCGGCGGAGAGGAATGGCGCAATCGGGTTCGTGGTGAGGATGAGGTTGCGGATGAAGAAGATGGACCCCAGGGCCACTGCGATGAGGAGGGAGTAACGAAGCGGAAGTGGGGCGCGGGAGTCGGGTTCGGCAGGGGCATCCGTGCGGCGTGATCTCCATCGGCCCACGACCCACACCCCAAACACGAGGATCGCGAACGGCACAAACGTGTACTTCGTCAGGAGCCCGGCGGCGAGCGCCATCGAGATCGTCGCGGTGTCGCCATCATCGAGTGCGAGAACGAGCAAGGCGCAGATCCCGAGCAGCGGCCAGTCGACCAGAGACCAGCCGGCGATGATCGCCAGCGCGGGCGTCGTCACGATTGCCGCAACCGCCAGGCTGTTGCCTCGGGCGAGGCGTACGAGCATTGCCGTCGCCGCGATCGCAGCGCCGAGGTGAAGAAAATGCGAGGCGATCCCGCCGCCGATCTGGCCAAGGATTGCCAGCAGCGGCAGATCGGCCGACTCGATCCCAAGCGGGAAGTACGAATGCGAGATCAGCGGCAGATCGATGGCGCGATGCTCCGTCACCCACGTCCAGGGCACGGCCAGGTGGTAGGCCAGCTCATCGAGCGAAGACGGCGGCGCCTGCGCGGCGATAAAGGCGCAAACGAAGACGGCGGCGAGAGCGATGAGTACCAGCGCTTCCGGTATTCGCGGAATGACCGGCGGCCTCGTTTCGAATCGCCTCACGACGACGTAGATGCCTCCGACGCCGCAGCCGGCGAGAAGGATTCCCATCGACCACGATGAGACGTTGAGCGTTCCAACCAGAAAGCACAGCGCGCCGAAGATGGGATAGCCGAGGAGGAAGTCGCGCGGGAGGTCAGCCTCCCCGGCGTTCCACCGTCGAGCGAAGACGCCGCGAACGGCGAAGCCGGCTCCGGCGATGGCGAAGGCTTCGAAGAGTGCCAGCAGTACGGAGAGGCCGACGCGGCGTACGAGCAACTCGACCAGGACGAAACGGTCCAGCAATACGAGCAGCAGATAGAGCGCGACGATGATCGCTACGATGCGCTGAAGCTTCGACATGCGTGCGATCCTTAGAGCTGAGGCAGGGCCGCCCGCATCGCCAGAATGTCGCTGATGATCTCGCGCGCGGCCTCGGGACGGATCTGCGTTGTCCGGTCGCTCAGCGCGGCGGGCGGGTTGTCGTGAACCTCCATGAAGAAGCCATCCGCTCCGGCGGCAGCAGCGGCGCGGGCGAGCGGGCGCGCGAACTGCGGCGTGCCGCCGGTCTGCTTACCGTCGCCGCCCGGCTTCTGCATCGAATGGGTGATGTCGTAAACCACCGGCGCTCCAAACGCGCGCAGGATCGGAAAGGCGCGCATGTCGACGACGAGATTCTGATAGCCGAATGACGAGCCGCGCTCGGTGATGAAGACCCGCTCGTTCCCAACCTCGCGCCCTTTGTCGAGAATGTTCTTCGCCTCTTCCGGCGAGAGGAACTGTCCCTTCTTGACGCCGACCGCTTTGCCGGTCCTCGCCGCCGCGGCGACAAGATCCGTCTGCCTGCAGAGGAAGGCCGGGATCTGCAGGATGTCGAGCACCTCGGCGGCACGCTCGGCCTGCTGCCACTCGTGAATATCGGACAGGAGCGGAAGACCGGTCTCCGCTTTCACGGCGCGCAGAATGTCGAGCCCTTCCTCGATCCCCGGGCCACGAAACGATTCGATCGAGGTCCGGTTCGCTTTGTCGAACGACGACTTGAATACGAGGTTGATCTTCATCTCGTCGCGAAGAGCCAGAAGCGTCCGCGCCATGCGCAACGCATGCTCGCGCGACTCGATCACGCACGGTCCGGCGATGAAGAGGGGAGGGTGGCTGCCACCGAAGGAGATGTCATCGGTGATGGCGATGGGGCGGGTGGTGGTCATGCGGCGGGCATTGTACTCATGCGGTGTAGAATTCCGCCGTGGACGACGAACTCTACGAAGCCCTCTTGCGATTCAATCGGGAGGTGTTGAAGCCAGAGTTCGAGGAGATTTTGTCGTCGATGCTCACCAAAGCTGACATGGCCGAACACATGGAGTGCATCCATCAGCGCTTCGATAGGCTTGAAGAGATCATGCGCGGATAGCTGGGCGCGGTTGTCCAACCCGGCTCACTGGAGTTGGACGTAACGGGCGCCAAACCGGCGAAGCCGGTATAAGAACCGTAGCCCCCGGCTTCAGTCGGGGGTCACGGTGCTGTCCAGGTTGCGAGCCCGCTTCAGCGGGCGGCAGATCATGTCCACCGGTGTCGTGCATCGATCACGACGCGATGTCATCGCAGGAGTCGATCGAGCTCCTCCTGAAACCTCGGAAATCGTTCTGCCGCCCGCTGAAGCGGGCTCGGGATACCGGGGAATGCCCTGAATCCCCCGACTGAAGCCGGGGGCTACGGTTCTTACGGCGGCTTCGCCGCCGGTTTTTGCCGCGTTAGCCGCAACTACGGCGGCTTCGCGTGTTCACTGCTAACGCGGCGATGAGCCGAGTTCTCCAACGCGGCGGTCGGACTGGAGAGTCCGACCTACGTTTGTTGCGCCGCCCTCGCCATCCCCGCTCGCGCACCCACCAGCGTCGCGCCGATGTAGATCACGAACGACGCGATCGAGAACCAGACCGGCTGCGGGATCATGAACGCGTTCACGATGCCGGCGGCGAGGAGCAGCGCGCCGACGACGAACGCGGCGATCGGGCCGCGGGCGATCTTCGCCGCGGTCCATGTAGCGACGAACGTCGCGATCAGATGGCCGGCCAGCACGATCAGGAGGACCGACATCGGCAGCGTCGCCACGAACGCCTTGACCTTGGCCATGTCCTGCATGCTCATGCCGGGCGGCGGCGGGTAGATCTGGTGCGAGATCGCTTCCGCGCCAAAAACCAGAAGGAACGCCACGATCATCCCGACGATGACAGCGCCGATCCCACGTAGGATCTTCATACGAGCTCTGTTTCGTGTGCCGGAATGGCCACCGCCGCTTTTGGCGACGTCTTGTTCGCGCGCGCGGCGGCGATGAAGGAACGGAAGAGAGGATGCGGTGCCGTCGGCCGTGATTTGTACTCGGGATGGAACTGGCAACCGAGGAACCAGGGATGTCCTTCCAGCTCGATGATCTCCACGAACTTGCCGTCGGGTGAGAGGCCGGTCACGTGGAATCCGCGCTCTTCGAGCTGCGGCACGTATTCGGGATTGACCTCGTAACGATGGCGGTGGCGCTCATCGATCTGCTCGACGTCGTAGGCCTGCCGGGCGATCGATCCTTCCTTGAGCGCGCATGGATATTTTCCCAGACGCATGGTTCCGCCGAGTGCGTCGACGCCGATCAGATCGCGCAGTTTGTAGATCACCTTGTACGGCGACTCATCATCGAATTCGGTCGAGTTCGCGCCGACCATGCCCACCACATTGCGCGCGAACTCGATCGTGGCGCACTGCATGCCGAGGCAGATGCCGAGGAACGGAATACGCTTCTCGCGCGCGTAACGGATGGCCCGCAGTTTCCCTTCGACGCCGCGGGCGCCGAAGCCGGGTCCGACCAGAATCCCATCCACCCGCGCCAGCTCGCCGTGATACCCCTCGGTCTCGAGCTCTTCCGAGTCGATGTAGATGATGCGAACCTTGATGTTGTTGGCGATGCCGCCGTGCGTCAGCGCCTCGTTGAGCGACTTGTACGAGTCGCCGAACTCGATGTACTTGCCGACGAAACCGATCTTCACTTCATCTTCCGGATGCCGCAGCTTACGGATGATCTCTTCCCACTTCGTCAGCGCGCCGATCTCGTCGTGCGGGAGGTGGAGCTTGTCGAGCAGGATCTCGTCGAGGCGCTCGCGCGAAAATGCCAGCGGCACCTGATAGATGAACTCGACGTCGAGCGCGGGGATGACGGCGTCCTGCTCGACGTTGCAGAAGAGTGCGATCTTGTCGCGCATGTCGTCGGGGATGGCATGTTCGGAACGGCAGAGCAGCACGTCCGGCTGAATGCCGATCTCACGGAGTTTCTGCACGGAGTGCTGCGTCGGCTTGGTCTTCATCTCGTCCGACGCTTTGATGTACGGCACGAGCGTCAGATGAACGTTGATGGCATTGCCGCGGCCTACTTCGAGCCGGAACTGACGGATGGCTTCCAGGAATGGCAGCGACTCGATGTCGCCGACGGTGCCGCCGATCTCGACGATCACCACGTCGACCCCCTCGCTGACTTCTCGGATACACTTTTTGATCTCGTCGGTGATGTGCGGGATGACCTGCACGGTCTTTCCGAGGTAATCGCCGCGCCGCTCCTTCTCGATGACTTTCAGGTAGATACGCCCGGTGGTGAAGTTGCTCTTCCGCGTGGCCCGCATCGAGGTGAAGCGCTCGTAGTGGCCGAGGTCGAGATCGGTCTCGGCTCCGTCATCGGTGACGAAGACTTCGCCGTGCTGGAACGGCGACATCGTGCCCGGATCGACGTTGATGTAGGGATCGAATTTCTGCAGCGTGACACGGAAGCCGCGCGCTTCCAGCAAGGCGCCGATGGAGGCCGCGGCGATGCCTTTGCCAAGTCCGGAAACAACACCACCCGTCACGAAAATGTACTTGGTGCTCATCGGTCATGCCTCCGGTTGAGTGAGTGAGAAGGGAATCGGGGGTCGGGATTCGGGGGTCGGAGCAATGAACGCGATAATGAGGCGTTCTCTGCTACGACCCCCGACTCCCGACCCCCGACTCCCGTTGGCAAAGTGCTCACGCAGATATCCTGCGCTTCGGGCTGCTTGCTGGCGGGGAGAGTGGTGCTGGCTGTGGCGAAGATTCGTATGCGCGCGAGCACGCGGCTCACGAACGATCTCCGGTGTCACTCTTGTCTAGCCAGCTCATGTTCGACGCGCGCCACGTCCTCGGGACGATCGACCCCGAGGTGCGGCCTTGTGGTTTGAACGACTCGGATTTTAAGGCCGTTCTGCAGTGCCCGCAACTGTTCGAGTGATTCTGCCCGTTCGAGCGGTGACGGCGCGAGCGCGGCCAGGGTGCGCAAAACGCCCGTCTGGTAGCCGTAGACGCCGACATGCCGCTGGGCACCGGCCAGCGGCGCGCGTGAGAAGTAAAGTGCATCGCCCGAGAGCGCGGTGACGACTTTGACGACGTCACGGGATTGCCATTCCTCGTCGCTCTCGATCGGCGCAGCGAGGGTGGCCATGTCCACTCCGGTCGTTTGCAGGACTTCGATGACGGCGTCGATCGCGCCTACGTCGATGAGCGGCTCGTCGCCCTGAACGTTCATGACCTGATCGTAAGAATCGCCGGGGGAGTCGCCAAGCAGATCGAGCGCCGCGGCGATCCGGTCGGTGCCGCTCTGGAAGTCACCCTCGGGGCGGACGGAGCGGCCACCGAATGAGGCGATGTGATCGGCGATGCGATCGTCATCCGTGGCCACGAAGATCGCACTCGCGCGTTTCGAGCGCAAAGCGCGCTCATAGACGCGCTGAATGAGCGACACCCCGGCGATCATCGCCAGAGGCTTCCCCGGGAATCGCGAGGATGCCCAGCGCGCGGGAATTACAATGACCGACTTCATGAGCGTGGATTCTATGACGGGGGTCGGGAGTCGGGGGTCGGGGGTCGGAGCATCGCAGGAGTATGACAACCGACAACCGACAACCGACAACCAGCTCCCGGACCGCATTCTCATCCGGCGGCTGATCCTCATCGCCGCCTCCATCTTCATCGTCGTGGCCGCGTTCAGCCGTCTGGAGTTGCTGTACTCGCACAAATTCTTCGACAACACGGGGCGGGCGCAGTGGATCTGGCAGCAGAACCGGCTGGCAGAGGGCGATCCGGCGGCATTCTTTGCGACGCGCGAATTCGATCTGCCGCCGAACCGGGCCTTCACCCGGATCAAGATGCTCGGTGATCCGGAGTACACGCTCTATTTCAACGGTGTTGCCATCGGCGGGCGGCATGTCGGTGACGACAACGTGGCGCTCGATACCTATGACGTCAGCACGCTGGCGCGCGACCGGAAGAATCGCATCGTCGTGGCCCTGCGAAGCGCGAACGGAGTCGGTGGTCTCATCGTGGCCATCGATCTGACGGCGGAGTTCGGGAACTTCATCGTCACCGGAGGGGACTGGCACATCGTCCGCCGCTGGAGCGACGATCTCCTCGTCCGCGACCCTCCCGCCGATCAGCTGGCGCGGCCGCAGTTGCTGGGGCGGCCGCCCGCGCGGCGCTGGAACTATCTCGCGCAGCGGGAGGCAACATTCTTCGCGCCGGCGAAACGGGTCATTGCACCGTTGCAGTCGTTCGACTTCGAGACAGCACTCCCCGAGATCGCGGTCATCGGCGGCACGGCCGTGACGGTCTCGCGTAAGCAGCATGCCACCGCCTACGACTTCGGCCGGACCACGGGCCGCGCGCGGCTGACAGCCGGCGCCGTGGGCGATGCGGCGCGCACGATCACCGTCCGCTTTGCCAACGATCGCTCCGAGCTTTACGCAATCGAAGGGACAGTCGAACAATTCGTCTTCGCGGCGGGGGAGCGGACGATCCTCGACGAGGAGAGCCGAAACTTCCGCTACGTCACCGTCTACGGCGGCGCCGCGCGCGTCGACGTCGTTCAATGAGCGGCTTCGCCGCGTTGTCGGTTGTCGGTTGAAGCGGTGTCAGCGTCGTAGCGCGCAGAGAACCGACAACCGATAACCGACAACGCGCGGCGCGCGCCGAAGGCGCGCCGCCGCGCACGATCAGAACAGCACTTTCAACACGAAGTACGCCTGCGGCGTCATCGTCTTCGCCTCCAGCGCCTGTGCGTCGTCGCGCGTGACGTGGAAACGCCCCGCGGCCCCGCCGGTGGTGGTCTTCAGGAAGAGATCGACCGAATCGATCTGCACGCCGGCAATCCCGGCGTTGTGCACGATGAGGAAGGCGGTGGCGGTCAGGGTATTGAAGACTTTGTCCTCGGTATCCGCCGTGAGGTCGGCGCGAAGCGATTTGGTTCCGGTTGCCACGAGTTTGTGCTCGAAAATGCCGACGTTCTCGAACGCTCGTTCGAAGCGGCCGATGACATCAGTCCCCAGCCCGGTTCCGGGTGCGGACGGCTGCGGAATGTCGGTGGCGGTTGTGGCCGGAGCAGGAGCGACCGGCTGGGACGATGGCAGCCTGTGAAGGCGAATCGAGCTGCCAAGCGTCGATGCTTTTGATGTCGATGTGCCCGGAAGCTGTTCGACGCCGAAGAGAGAGCCGCCTCCGAGCCGGGTCGTTTCTTCTGACTTGGCGACGTCGATCGCGCCCGGATCGAGGGACATGACGGTACCGTTGACGAGCGTGATCATGGCCTTGCCGTTGACCATCGTCCACTTTGCCTTCGCCTCGTAGCGCGTTCCGTCCCTGGTCACGACCCAATACGACGCGGCAAAGGTCTGCGTTGCGATGAGGATGGTGAGCGTGGCAAGAATGAACGGCTTTCTCATGAATGGCTCCCGGAATGGCGCTGCAAAGTGCTCGATTATACTGGCCGCCAATGCTCGTCGTCATGGAGGCCGGCGCCCGGCCTGATCAAATCGAAGATGTCATCCGCCACATCGAGCGGATGGGCTTGAAGGCGCACGCAATTCCGGGAGCGAACCGCACGGCCATCGGGATCACCGGCAAACCCGGCACCGCCGATCCTGAAGTCCTCGAGAACTATCCCGGCGTCAAGGAAGTCATCCGCGTCTCGCACGCCTACAAGCTCGTCAGCCGGGAAGCGCGCCCGGAGGACAGTATCATCAACGTCGGCGGCGTCGATGTCGGCGGCAACGGCATCATCGTCGTCGGCGGTCCCTGCGCCGTAGAGTCGCTCGACCAGGCGCGCGCCATTGCTGAGGGGATCCGAAACGCCGGCGGTCAGCTCTTCCGGGGTGGCGCCTACAAGCCGCGCACGTCGCCCTACTCGTTCCAGGGGTTGGGCGAAGAGGGGCTCGAGATCCTGGCGCGTGTTCGGGAGGAGTTCGATCTTCCCATCGTCACCGAGGCCATCGACCACGAGGCGCTGGCGCTCGTCGATCAGTATGCCGACTGCATTCAGATCGGGGCGCGCAACATGCAGAACTTCTCGTTGTTGAAGATGGCCGGGCGCGCCCGCAAGCCGGTGCTTCTGAAGCGCGGCATGTCCGCGACGCTCGAAGAACTGCTTCTCTCCGCCGAATACATCATGGCCGAGGGGAACTACAACGTGATCCTTTGCGAGCGGGGAGTGCGGACGTTCGCCGACCACACCCGCAACACGCTCGATCTATCGATCGTCCCGGCAGTCAAGCGGATCAGTCACCTGCCGATCCTCGTCGATCCCAGCCATGGAACCGGCAAGCGCAACAAGGTGGCCCCGATGTCGCGCGCATCGATCGCCGCCGGAGCCGACGGTGTACTGATCGAGGTTCACCACAAGCCGGAGGAAGCGCTCTCCGACGGACCCCAGGCCATCCTGCCGGAGGCGTTCGCGAAGATCGTCCAGGAGTGCGACGCCATCGCGCGGGTGGTGGGGAGAAGCCTGCAGCCGATGCTGGCTGCGACCGCTTGAGCGCTTGCCTGTCATCCTGAACCGCCGATGCCCCAGCGGGGCTGAGGACGGTGAAGGACCCCCAACCTGAAACCCGGACAGGGCGGGGGAATGTCGACTATTCCGCCGCCCAGCCGGGATACAACTTGGGGGTCCTTCGACCGTCCTGCGCCGCGCAATCGCTCCGCGATTACGCGGCTCCGGCGGCTCAGGATGACGGTTAAGACCGCACCCGATGCACCCGCAACAGATTCGTCTTCGCCCGCTGGTAAATCGGCGATCCCATCAAAATGACCAACCGGTCACCCGGGGCGACGATGTCGCGGCTGAGCAGAAAATCGTCGACGCGCTCGACGATCTGCTCGTGGTACTCGCCGATGTCGCGAAGGACGAACGGCTGAACGCCCCATAGCATGTTCATGCGCCGCGCTACCCAGGTTGATGGCGTCAAGGCGATGATCGGCTGGGCCGGGCGGAACTTGGACATCAGCCGTGCGGCAAATCCGGTTTGCGTAAAGACGATGATGAATTTGGCGTCGAGCTGCTGGGCGGCGTAGTTGGCGGCACCGGCCAGCGCGTCGGTGAACTCATCGGTCTCCGAGGAGACGCGGAACGGCTCGCGGCCGCCGGCAACCTGAAACTGGCGGTTCTGCTCCGCGGCCATGATGATCCTGGCCATCATCTGCACCGCTTCGACCGGATAGAGACCGGAGGCAGTCTCCGCGGAGAGCATCACGGCATCCGATCCGTCGAAAATGGCGTTGGCGACGTCGGACGCCTCGGCGCGTGTCGGGCGCGAGTTCGTCGTCATCGACTCGAGCATCTGCGTGGCGGTGATGGCGAATCGTCCCCACACGCTCGCTTTGTTCAGCACCCGTTTCTGGACGATCGGGACGGCTTCGGGGGGGAGCTCCACGCCGAGGTCGCCGCGGGCCACCATCACCCCATCGCTGACGTCGAGGATGTCTTCCAGCGCGTCGATGGCCTGCGATTTTTCGAGCTTGGCCACGACGTTGATCTCATCGCCGCCGAGTGCGTGGAGCAGGGTCCGCAGCGCGACGATATCCGAGCGTCTTCGGACGAACGAGGCGGCAATGTAGTCGAGCTGGTTCTCGACGGCGAAGGCGACGTCGTCGCGGTCCTTCTCGGTGATGGCCGGAATGGTCAGCTCGGTATCGGGGAAATTCATCCCCTTCTTCGACGAGATCGGCCCTCCGTGAACGACGCGGGTCAGCACGCTCGTGGCATCGAGCCCCGCCACGACCAGCTCGACCAGGCCGTCGTTGATCAGGATACGTTGGCCGAGCTGCACCTCCCGAGGGAGGGGAGTGAAGGGGGTGGAGACGATCGATGCATTGCCGATCAGCGGCTCAGTCGTGATCGTCAGCATCTGACCAACCTGCAGTTGGACGACGCCGTCAACCTCCCCGATACGCAGCTTCGGCCCCTGAATGTCGCCCATGATGGGTATGTACTTCCCATGGTCGGTAGCGACCCGGCGGATGATCTCGATGAGCCGTACCCGGTCCGCCGGCGTGCCGTGAGAGAAGTTCATCCGGAAGATGTCCACTCCCGAGGTGAGCAGGCGCACGACGAGCTCTTCGGAGGCGCACGCTGGCCCGAGTGTGGCGATGATCTTCGTTCGGCGCATCGGCCGTTGATATATCACGCCGGACAGTTGACGATGCCCCGATGGTTGCCGTCCCACCGGCCGAAGACGTCCCGAGCGGGACGAACGCGCCGCCGAGGCGTAGCCGGGTAGGCCAAAACCTACCGGAATAGGCTTTAAGCCTACCTGGGTAGGCTCAGAGCCTACTTGGGTAGGCTTAAAGACTACTGGGGTAGATCCAGAGCCTACCGGGGTAGGCTTAAAGCCTATTTGGGTAGGTCCAGAGCCCACTTGGGTAGGCTTAAAGCCTCCTCGGGTAGGCTCAGAGCCTCTTCGAGTAGGCTCAGAGCCTCTTCGGGTAGGGCCTAAAGCTACTCGGAAAGCCGATGAACGGTTGCGAGACTGCCGCAGCCGGTCGTACAACTACCAGGATCGGCATACGTCGCCCTCCTCGTTTTCGACAACTGCCGCGCGGAGATCAGGCGTCCCCGCCCGGCGAGCGACGCAGTGATCCACCGGATCGCGCGGTGCACCGTCCGCGTGCACGCTGATTCGACACGATCGCCGGCGGGAGTGACGAATTTCGGCCATGGAACGAACGGAAACCGCCAATACTGGTAAGTCGCGGCGGACCCCAGGAGGCCAAGCATGGCCTCCGCAAGGCCAAGCATGGCCTCCGCAAGGCCAAGCATGGCCTCCACAAAGCCAAGCATGGCCTCCACAAGGCCAAGCATGGCCTCCACAAGGCCAAGCATGGCCTCCGCAAGGCCAAGCATGGCCTCCACAAGGCCAAGCATGGCCTCCACGAGGCCAAACGTGGCCTCCACAAGGCCAAGCATGGCCTCCACAAGGCCAAACGTGGCCTCCGCGAGGCCAAGCATGGCCTCCACAAGGCCATTCGTAAACTCCACGAGTTCACCAGGGGAGGCCCACGTGCATATCAACCTCGACGACGCAACCGCGCATCGCCGACTTTTCCCTCACTCTCGCCGAGGAGAGCGAGGGAGGACTGCACATCCGGATGATGAGCCGCTCACGCGGCCATCTTGCCGGCTTCCCCGCCTGGGACCACGCCGACCGCGATCTCCGCCACTTCACCCACGACGATATCCCCTCGGCGACGACGAAGAACCGTACATAGACGCCGACGATGCCTGGCGCATCGTCATCATCGCCCGCGACCCCGACGTCTTCCTCCTCGAAGGCGACTCCCCGACCGGCCCCTCCCACGCCGCTACCGCGTCCTCCGCGACCATACATCTTCGCCTGAGACGACCTGATCCGCCGTTACCACCGCGCCGTCCCGCTCGATGAGATCCTCGGAGCCAGCTGATGCATTTTTACAACGGTCAGCGCCTCGCGCGCCGGAGCCGTCACGAGTAGAAGAGAAGTTATGACGCCCTTGCGGGTGAGTTATGGCAACCTAGGGGGCCATGCCGCGAATCTTTGACAACATCGACCAGCAGCTTCTGCCAGCGCTGCGGGAGACGTTGGCTGTTTCGGAGCGCGCGGACTTCTGCGTCGGTTACTTCAACCTTCGGGGGTGGAAGGGGATTGACGACTACATTGAAAAGTGGTCCGGTTCCGGCGGGAACGCGTGCCGCCTCCTCGTCGGTATGCAGAAGGCACCAGCCGAAGAGTTTCGTGAAGCGATGTCCCTCGAACGTGCCGACGGCATGGATATGCAAACGTCGGCTCGACTACGGAAGCAGCTCGCTCAGGAGTTCCGAGCTGCAGCGTCTCGCTGGTCAACTGCGTGCGAAGAAAGTCGTCGTCAAACTCTTTCTCCGGCACACGCTGCACGCAAAGCTCTATCTCCTGCACCGCACCGATAAGGTCAATCCGATGGTTGGGTTTGTTGGAAGCAGCAACCTGACGTTTGGTGGTTTGCAGAAACAGGGAGAGCTAAACGTCGACGTCATGGACCACGACGCCTGTGACAAGTTGGCGAGGTGGTTCGAAGCACGTTGGGCAGACAACTGGTGTGTCGACATCTCGGATGACCTCATAAAAGTCATTGAAGAGAGCTGGGCGCGACAGGAGCTGATTCCTCCGTACCACATCTACATCAAGCTCGCGTATCACCTGTCCCAGGAAGCGCGGGAAGGTCTCGCCGGGTTCTCGGTGCCGAGAGATCTCGACCGAAAACTCTTTGAATACCAGAAGGCGGCGGTGAAAATCGCTGCCCATCATCTGAACAAGCGCGGGGGAGTACTGATAGGCGACGTCGTCGGGCTCGGCAAGACGATGATGGCCACGGCGATTGCTCGCATCTTCGATGACGACTACGCGTTCGATTCTCTGATCATCTGCCCGAAGAACCTAGTACCCCTGTGGGAGCAGTACCGCGATCAGTACCGCCTTCGAGCCCGAATCGTTCCGCTGACGCGCGTACAGCAAGAGCTGCCCAAACTTCGCCGCTATCGACTCGTCATCATCGACGAGAGCCATAACCTGCGGAACAGGGAAGGAAGCCGCTTCCGCGCTATCCAGGAGTATGTCCTGGCCAACGAGAGCAAGTGCGTTCTGCTCTCCGCTACGCCTTACAACAAGACCTACCTCGACCTCTCCAACCAGCTCCGTCTCTTCATCGCCGACGAACGAGACCTCGGCATCCGCCCTGAGGCGTACCTGCGGGAGCTGGGAGGAGAGCTGGAGTTCGCGCAACGCTTCCAGACGCCGATCCGCTCACTAGCGGCGTTCGAGCGCAGCGAGCACGCCGACGACTGGCGCGATCTGATGCGGCTCTACATGGTTCGCCGCACGCGGTCGTTCATTCAGGACAACTACGCGCAGACGGACCCGGAGAATGGCCGCAAGTACCTGACGCTCTACGATGGCTCGCGCTCGTACTTTCCTAGACGCGTTCCGCGCACACTCAAGTTTGCGATCGAAGACGAGGCGGCGTCGGATCAGTACGCGAAGCTCTACTCAGATAAAGTGGTCGAGATCATCGATCGGCTGGAGCTTCCTCGCTACGGCCTCGGTAACTACATCGCGCCGGCTCCGCATCATCCGCCTACTCAGGCCGAAGACGCCGTCATGGGCGACCTTTCGCGTGCCGGCTACCGGCTCAAAGGATTCTGCCGCACCAACCTCTTCAAGCGGCTCGAGAGCAGTGGCGCAGCATTCCTGCAATCGATCGAGCGCCACGTCCTGCGCAATTTCATCACTCTGCATGCGCTCGAGAACGATCTTCCGGTTCCCATCGGGACCCAGGATGCTGAACTTCTCGAAACGCGCGATCTCCTCGATACCTCACGGAACGACGAGGATGTCGACGATCCGTCGCAGACCTTGGGGCTCGACGACAACCGTAAGGAGATCATGGTTCGGACCGACGGCGGTCTGCGGACGGAGGAGCAGTTCCGGCAGCGAGCGGCCCAGATCTATGAAACGTACGCGACCCAGTATCACAAGCGGTTCAAGTGGCTGAAAAGCGCATTGTTCATTCGCGATCTCAAGAAGGACCTGATTACGGATGCGAAGTCGCTCATGCGGATCTTTACCCTCGCCGGAGAGTGGCGCCCTGACAACGACCGCAAACTCGACGCTCTGGAAGCTCTCCTGAAGCAGGAACAAGGCAAGGTTCTCATCTTCACGCAGTTCGCTGACACCGTTCACTATCTAGTGAAACAACTGCAGAAACGCGGAATCAAAGCGCTCGCCGGTGTAACAGGAGACGCCGACAATCCCACGGAGTTCGCATGGCGCTTCAGCCCGGTCTCGAACGAGAAACAGGCCGTGCCGGAAGACGAGCTACGCGTTCTCGTCGCAACGGACGTGCTCAGCGAAGGGCAGAACCTTCAGGATTGCGCCATCGTCGTGAACTACGACCTTCCCTGGGCCATCATTCGTCTGATCCAGCGCGCCGGACGTGTCGACCGCATCGGCCAGAAGAGCGACCGCATTCTCTGCTATTCGTTTCTGCCCGCCGATGGTGTCGAGCGCATCATTCGGCTTCGTGGGCGCGTCCGTCAGCGCCTTCGCCAGAACGCGGAAGTCGTCGGCACTGACGAGGCCTTCTTCGAGGACGATGACGACCGGCCAATCGTCGATCTCTACAATGAGCGCGACAACGTTCTCGACGGTGACGATGACCGCGAAGTCGATCTCGCTTCGCGCGCCTACCAGATCTGGAAGAATGCCATCGATGCGGATCCGTCGTTGGCGAGAACAATCCCAGAGTTGCCGAACGTGATCTTTTCCGCCCGCGCGTATGAGCCGATCATGGGCAAACCGCCCGGAGTGGTGGTGTATATGCGTACGAGCGACGGCACGGACTCGCTGGCCTGGATGGATGAAGCGTCCCGATCGATTACGCAATCACAGCTCACAATCCTGCAGGCTGCCGAATGCGCGGCGGGCACACCCGCGATTCCCCATGCGGAGAATCACCATCAGATCGTTTCCGCAGCTGTGCGGCACGTCTCCGCGGAGATGCAGAAGCCATCGAACGGAGGCCAGCTGGGACCGAAGACCGCTGCCCGAGCACGCGTGTTTGAACGCCTGCGGACTCACTCGGAGGCGGTTAGGGGTACGCTTTTCGAGTCGGTAGCAGTCATCAAGGCGATCGATGACATCTACCGATTCGCGCTTCGACAGTCCGCCGCGGACACACTCAATCGTCAACTTCGCAGCGGCGTGAGCGATGACGTCCTGGTACAGCTTGTCATTGCTCTGCGCGAGGAGGACCGGTTGACCGTCTCCCATGAAACCGAAGAGTCAACCGAGCCGAACATCATCTGCTCGCTTGGACTTCGCGAGGTCTCTCGATGAAGAGTGTGAACCTGGATCGCGTCCGAGAGTTATTCGGCGAGTTTGATTTCTCGAAGCTCTTCATCGATGAGCTTCACTGGTCGCGTCCCACGGGACTTCCAGCGCGCAATGTAACCGTCGATGAAATGGCGTGGACCGGCAAGCCGGTCGCGCAACTCGCCGGCGTCGTCGTTCTCGAAGTCACAGGTTCCAACGGCGACATCCCCGACGCAAAGACCCGCATTGCAATTCATCGCGAGATCGCCAAAATCCACTACGAGAACCTACTGATCTTCGTCGACCAGGATCGCATCCGCAGCGAGTGGTTCTGGATCAAACGCGAGAACGAGAAGGAACTGCCCCGACCGCATCCGTTCGTACGCGGTCAACAGGGAGATCTCTTCCTCGGCAAGATCGGACCATTGTTTTTTGACGAGCATGACTTCGCAAGCGGCGATCCATCCGTGGTCGAAGTGGCTCGCCGCCTTCGCCTAGGCCTCGACGTCGAGAAGGTCACCAAGAAGTTCTACAAGGAGTTCCAGGAACAGCACCTCCAATTCATCGAGCTGATCTCTGGCATCGCCGACGACCGCCAGCGCCGCTGGTACGCCTCGGTGCTCCTCAATCGGCTGATGTTCATCTGGTTCCTTCAGCGCAAGGGATTCGTCGATGGCGGCAACCTCGACTACCTGCAAATGAAGATCGAGGAAAGCCGCAGCCGAGGAAAGGATCGATACTTTCGGGACTTCCTCAGGCTCCTGTTCTTTGAAGGATTTGCGAAACCTGAAGCCGATCGTTCCCCAGAAGCGAGGGAGCGGCTTGGCAACATTCGCTATCTCAACGGTGGCCTCTTCCTGCCACACGCGATCGAGCAATCGAACACGGACATTAACGTTCCCGATCGCGCATTCGAAAACCTCTTTACGCTCTTCCGCGGCTACACATGGAACCTGAACGACACCCCCGGAAGCGACTCCGACGAGATCAATCCCGACGTCCTCGGCTACATCTTCGAGAAGTACATCAACCAGAAGGCCTTCGGTGCCTACTACACCCGGCCCGAGATCACCACGTATCTCTGCGAGCGGACCATCCACCGGCTGATCCTCGACGCCGTCAACACGCCGGAGGAGCTGAAAAAGGCCGGCTTGGCGCCGAAGGTCTACGCCTTCAAATCGATCGGCGATCTGATCCTCGGGCTCGACAACTTCGTCTGCCGCCGGCTGTTGTACGAAGTGCTTCCGAAGCTCTCCATCCTCGATCCGGCATGCGGCTCGGGAGCGTTCCTGGTCGCCGCGATGAAGACGCTGATGAACGTCTACGGCGCGCTGACCGGCTTCGCCCGCCTCAACGGCGATGCCGATCTCAAGCGGAGGATGCTCGCCATCGAGAAAGACCACCCGAGCATCAACTACTACATCAAGAAATCGATCATCACGGACAACCTCTACGGAGTCGACATCATGGAGGAGGCGGTCGAGATCGCACGTCTGCGTCTCTTCCTGACGCTCGTTTCCTCCGCACATTCAGTCGACGACCTCGAGCCGTTACCGAACATCGACTTCAACCTACTCGCCGGCAACTCACTCATCGGCCTCCTTCGCGTCGACGAGCAGAAGTTCGACGAGCAGACGAGCTTCCTGCGCAAGACATATCGGCAGGTCGTCGATGAGAAGACGCGACAGGTCTCTGTCTACCGCGACGCAACTTCATATGCGACGGACCTCCGGCAGATGCGGGATGACATCGACAAACTGCGCGCCGAGGCACGCGTCTCACTCGACGACATCCTCCTCCAACAGTTTAAGGAACTTGGGATCAAGTACGAGCAGGCGACGTGGGACGACAAGAAACAGCGCGAGGGCAAAGGGATCAAACGCCCACTCACCGCGGCCGACATCGAGGATCTCCAGCCATTTCACTGGGGCTACGAGTTCGACGAGATCGTAAACAAGCGCGGAGGGTTCGACGCGATCATCACGAATCCGCCGTGGGAGGCCGTCAAGCCATTTGCGAAAGAGTTCTTCGCGAACCATAGCTCGATTGTCACGAAGAACAAGTTGGACATAAAAGACTTCGAGAAGGAACTCGAAAGACTCATTCGTGACCCTTACGTGAGGGAACAGTGGCTTGAGTATCACAGCGCATTCAATCATCAGCGCGAATACTTCTTCAAAGCGCAGGACTATCCAAACCAAGTCCCGTCAGTCGCTGGGAAGCGACAACGAAGTGAACTCAACCTATACAAACTGTTTCTGGAGCGATGCTGTGGACTGCTTCGAACTGGCGGAGAGTGCGGCGTCGTGATGCCGAGCGGTATTTACACCGACTTAGGAGCTAAGAAACTTCGAGAACTCCTTTTCTCGTCAACCCAAATCACCGGCCTTTTTGGTTTTGAAAACCGACGCCAAATCTTCGAGAACGTAGATAGCCGTTTTAAATTTGTTGTCTTGACCTTTCGAAAGGGCGGTTCCACAGAACAGTTCCCGGCAGCATTCATGCGTCACGAAGTCCTTGAGCTTACGAATTTTCCCGATGAAAGCACACTTATCATTGATTTCAAGCTGCTCGCGCGACTGTCACCGGATTCACTTTCGCTATCCGAGTTTCGCTCATCGGCGGACGTCGCTATTGCCGAGAAACTAATCCGCTTCCCGCTGCTCGGTCAGAAGCTACCTGGACAATGGCTAGCCGAGTTCCACCGCGAGTTCGACATGACCGACGATGCCTTTCTCTTTCACAAGGAGCGCGGTGCAGGCATGGTTCCGTTATACGAAGGGAAGATGATCTGGCAGTACGATGCCTTCTACTCAGGGCCACGCTACTTTGTGTCAGAAGCGGATGCGCGCGAGGCGGTCCTGGGACGTGAGCAAGACTTCCACCAGGAGCTTGACCACCAACGGTATCGCCTCGCATACAGGGACGTGGCGGCTAACACGAACGAGAGAACAATGATCGCGGCAGTGTTGCCCCGGAACGTATTCGCCGGGAACACGCTACGCATAACGAGCACGTTGAACGGCAGGCAGATGTTGTACCTCGCGAGCGTTATGAACTCGTTCGCGTTCGACTGGCTTATTCGTTTGAAAGTGACCACGCACTGCAGCATATTTTACGTTTACCAAATGCCAGTGCCGCGGCTCGAAGAGGGCAATGCTATCTTTGAGCAACTCGTCAGCAGAGCCGCAAAACTGATCTGTACGCAGCCCGAGTTCGACGACTTAGCCCGCGAAGTGTGCATTGAGTCGTTCGAACGAGCTCACGACCCAAAGGAGCGCGCCGAAATACGTGCCCAGATCGAGGCTATCGTCGCACATTTGTATGGTCTGACGAGAGATGATCTACAGCACGTCCTTGCGTCTTTCCCCAATGTCCCCGAAGCGGAGAGGGCCATTGTTTTTGAAACCTTCGGGAGCTGGAAACCGCCATCCGACGATCCACTCCTTCGGCTCATCGCCGCCGGCGAGTCGGCGCGGCTCGAATTCAAATCCTCGGCTCGATGGGACATCAAACTGTCGCAGGTCAACAAGGCCCTGGAGCACGTCATTGTCAAGACCGTCGCCGCCTTCATGAACAGTGACGGCGGGACGCTGCTGGTCGGTGTGGCCGACGACGGCGCGATCATCGGGCTGGCCAACGACTTCCGCACCTTCGGAAGCAAGGCAAACGCCGATGCCTACGAGAACTGGTTGATGACCCGCCTCCTCGAGGCGATCGACCGTGACCGCATTCGCCTCCTGCGCGTCAGCTTCCAGACGATCGAAGGGAAGACCGTGTGCCGCGTTGACGTCGAACGATCCTCACGCCCTGTCTACATCGCGGAGGCCAATGGCGGGGAGAAGTTCTGGGTCCGCATGGGCAACTCCACCCGCGACCTATCGATCTCCGAGGCACACGCCTACGTCGACGAGCACTTCAAGACGCCCGTGGTTCAAGCCGCGTCAGTGACGCTCGACGTGGCGGCTGAGGTTGCACCGGCCAAACCCGAGGCTCAGGCACGCCTTCCGATTCAAGCCCCGACCCTAAGCCGGAAAATCGATCTCTCCGGACACGGCTTGTTTCGCAAGCAGGAGACCGTCAAGCCGGCGCCCACGCCCCCCAAGACCGAGGCGGACGTGGAAGACGACGAAGGCGACGCATCACCGCGACGTCGTCTGATCGACGCCTTCGAAGTCGAAGACGCCCTGGCCATCATTCGCGACGTCGTCTGCGGCGCCGAGCCGATGCCGCGCGAAGATGCCATCAAAGGCATCGCCACCCACCTCGGGGCCGAACGCGTCGGTACACGAATCCGTGACTTCATCGAAGGCGCGCTGATCACCGCCTCGCGGCGCTTCATCATCGAAACCCACGATGGCGGCCTGATCGCCTCCACACGCTCAATCGACGACTACCACCGCGACTTCCTGAAAACCGTTCTCAAAGCGGTCATCGGCCGCATCTGGACGGACGAAGATGCCGCCATCCGCGCCGCCACCCGCCACCTCGGCTTCCGCCGTACCGGCCCGAAGATTTCGAAGGCTTTCAAGTCGGCCATCAACGGACTCCTGCGTCAGAATGAGCTCGAACGCGACGGACACAACCTCCGGAGACTGATCCAATGACCCCGGCCGAAGAGATCTGCTCGCATTCTGCAGTGCTCAAGGCCACGGGATGAATTGGGTAACATCAGGATAAAAGGGGTAAAGAATTGGGTAATGTGCATCCAACCAGGAGTGATCGGTGAAGCTCAATCGAATTTCGATCGATCCTACGGTCATGAACGGGCAGCCGTGCGTTCGGGGAACGCGTCTGACCGTGAAGCGGGTGTTGCATATTCTTGCCGAGAACCCGGATCGCGAAGAGATCAGGAAAGACTATCCGCGGCTGGATGAGGAAGACATCCGGCAGGTCTTGCGCTACACGGCTGCCAGGTTGGAGGAGGAGCATCGCTGAATCGGTTGCCGGTCAGGCAGGAGACATGGAATTACTGAGTTGAAGGGAGGCCGTTTCGCTTGCTCCTTGCGGCAGGATGAAGGAAGATCGCTCTGAAGGAGTTGGTGTGACCGATCCATCATCCGCGTTCGAATTCGACAACGATGCGATCGAAGAGTTCTGCAGAAGGTGGCGGATCAAGGAGTTTGCGCTCTTTGGGTCCGTCCTGACCGCAGAATTCCGTCCGGACAGCGATGTCGACGTTCTCCTGACCTTCGAAGATCCGGCGCGGTGGAGTCTGTTTGATGTCGTCGATATGAAGGATGAGCTGGAGAGGCTCTTCGGACGAAAGGTCGACATCGTCGAGAAAGTGGCCATCAAGAACCCGTGGCGCCGGCGATCGATTCTCGCGTCGTATCGGGTGATCTATGCTGCCTGAGGACCGCGATCAAGCACTGATCGGTGACATGCTCGCCTTTGACCTCTCCTACTGATCCCTCACACGGAGGGGGTCGGGAATCGGGGGTCGGAGCGTGGCACTCATGTCAGATGGCGGATCAGGCTGTTGATCACCCTCACGCGGAGGGGGTCGGGAATCGGGGGGTCGGGGGTCGGAGCGTAGCGGCACTCATGTCAGGTGACGGATCAGGCCGTTGATCACCTTGACGACATCATCGGACTGCTGCATCAGCCGATCGGCCTCTTCGGTCGATAGGTACAGCAACAATTCGGCGATCGTAATCTGGGTCTGCAGCTCGTACGCTGAAGCGCGTGCTCGAATCACGAATTGCCTGAAGTCTCGTCTCGAATCACGACCTCTACCTTCAGCGATGTTGCTCGGTATGGATACCGCGGCACGGCGCATCTGTGAGGTGAGGCCATACAGCTCATGACGTGGGAAAGATTGTGTCGCTGCGTAGGTGGCGGTGGCCAGGCACATAGCTTTTTTCCAGGCGTCTAAACGCCGGTAGATGCTGTCGCTCATTGATTTTTTGTGGTGCCGAGGGAGCGAGCCGTTGAGCCGAGGTTTCGGCCCGCGTGAGGGGATGTCAGTGTACCTCGGCCACAAATTGGCAGCAACCCTATTGCTCCGACCCCCGACCCCCGACTCCCGTCGCACCATGGAAATCCTCACCGAATCCTCACGTTTCCTCATTTGACTGTCCCTGCGCAATCGGAGGTTCCTCTTCCGGCCTTTCTGCGGGTTCTCGGCAACGTGACGAGCGCGACCAGGCCCGTCGGTAATGCGCTGGTCATCGCTCTCAACCTCAACAGCCTCGACGCCATCCAGACCTTCAGCGGAAGCGACGGCTCCTTCTCGATGCCCCAGCTTCCCGCGGGCGTCTACAAGATCATCGCCATGAAGTACGGCTTCGAGCCAGCCATCGAGACCATCGTTCCGACGACGAAAGACCATCGCCTCAAGCTCAGACTCCAGACAGAGAAGCAGGCGCGCGGCAGCAATCAGCAGATGTGGGAGATCCGAGGCTCGTTGCCACCGGACATCCTTCGCGAGATCGACATGGTCATGACGCCGCCTCCCGATCCGATCGGGGCCGCCGCATACGAGGTCCCGCGCTTCCGGGGCGAGATGGTGTCGATGACCGGCATGACGTCCGGCACGAGCGCGACGTCATCCTCCGGTCCTGCCTTCGCGCAGACCGCCCTCGGTTTGCAAAGCCGCGTTGGCGATAACTGGCAGATCGGATTCCGCGGCAACCTCCATCGTGTGGAAGACCCCACCAGCGATCAATCCTTCGGTACGCCGGCTGCCGAGGCCAGTGCGGCCCAGATTGAGTTGCGCTCGTCACCGACCGACTCCTACCGGCTCGCCTCCACGCGGTCGTGGTGGCGCTATCGCGACGACCTTCCGGACGACGCGCATCAGGCGGACATCCGCTCGCACAACTTCGAGTGGCAGCACGGCGACTCGCGCGTGCAGGTCCACTATTTCGCCCAGCAGAACCTCTTTGTGGCCACGCCGGGATCCGATCTCATCGAGATCGTCGGTGGAACCAACGTCATCCAGACGTCTCGCAACGACGTCAGCGTTTCGCTGCGCATGACGCAGGAGAGCGTCCGCAGCACGCCCGGTACCGTCACGGCACCGACGCTGCGCACCGCCGATCTCACCACCAACGCCAAGTTCGTGGTCGTGCCGGCGTTCACGCTCGACTACGGGATGTCGAGCCGGGTCGGTCTGTACGGAACGGAATGGGCGCCGCGCGGTGGGGCCGAGCTGAAGATCGGCAAAGATACGACGTTCGTCGTCTCCGGCATGTACAAGGCGTTCGACGCCACCCACCAGAACACGCTTCCGAGCGTCATCGTCTGGACCGACGACTCGCGGCTCCTGCCACATTACGCGTATTCAGGAGGGTTCGTCTCCGGCGATCCCGCTCACGAACATTTCAGCGTCATCGGCAGCGTCAGCGCGGCCGATACGCCGCTCCGTATCGTCTTCACCGATGGCCTGGAGCACTTCTGGGACGGCCTGTACATCGACGCCGGTGACATTCGCCGCGATGTGCGCGTGGCATTCCGCAAGGAGCTGGGCAGCAGCCTGCTGCTCGATGTCTCGTCGATGGCCGGCACCGCCGGCCCGTCGCATGGCGCGGTTACGCGGGGGACCGAGAAGCTTTATCTGGCGGGTGACGTCGAGTCGACCTTCTCTCCGACGCGGACGACGCTCGCGGTTTCCTACCGGCAGATTCAGCAGCCGCAGCCGAACGGCGGCGATCCTTATCGAACCCAGCGCGTCGACGTTCGCGTCGCGCAGTCGCTGCATCTCCCGCTGGATCTGAAGGTACTCCTCGGTATCGAGCTGGCCCGCTCCGAGAACTCGCGCATCCTCCTCGATGCCCTCGACGCCGACGGCAACACCCGGCGGTACATCGGCGGGCTGGCAGTGAATTTCTGAGTAGATGGGTTGCTGGGTTGCTAAGTTGCTGGGTTGCTTGGTCTATCAGTAACTCAGCAACCCAGTAACTCAGCAACCTTCACTTCAACCCCGGCCGGATCTCCTCCACCAGCTTCTCGAAGCGCATCGAGATCCCCTTCGTCACGATGATCTGCTTGAGATAGTTGAGGGATGTAATGGCGAGGGGGATGCCGGAGATGGCGGCAGGGATCGAGGCCAGGCGACCGGCGAGCTGCATCGTTTTGTCGGCCATGCTGTAATCCTGCGACATCAGATCGGCGCGGGCCTGGCCGTTGTAGGCGATGGTCAGGAGATAGATGTCGGCGATCAGCTCACGGAAGCGCATCTCGCTGCCCCAGGCGAAGCAGTCTCCCTTGCGGATGTTCTCGAGAAACTCCGAGGTCGTCTCGCCCTTCGAGACCGTATGAACCTTGGCCACGTGCTTGAGCGTGTGCGCGTCCGATCCGCCGACCATCGAGGCGTGACGGCCGCGCTTCTGAACGCTGTTCACGAGCTGCTGGACCATCTTGTTGTGGAACGACGCCATCGCCCCGTTCAGAGCCTCGAAGATGTCGAACATCTCCAGCAGCTCCGCGATGTAGGTCGCGGCCACGTTCTTCATCCGGTAGTTCTGGAACAGATGGTTGACGCCGAAGATCAGATGCTGCGACTTCATGTAGGGAATGAGCTCCCGGATGTTGGGCCGGAGCCGCTGGATCTCCCGGTGCTGGGCCTCGGTCAGCCCCCAGACGCCGACGTGGATGCGCTGATTCGTATCCGGAAAGTAGGTCTCGACCTCTTCGCCGATGAAGAAATCGTTCATATCCGGATACTTGTTGAGCAGATAGAGTGCGCCATCGATCGAGTCGTGATCGGTGAGCGTGACGTACGACATACCGCGTTCTTTGGCGATGCGGTAGACGTCCTCGGGGGCGTTGTAGCAGTCGCGGGTATTGGCGCGGCGGAAGTACTTGAAGACCGAATAGCGGCTATGGCAGTGCAGATCGGCCCGCTTGATTTGGGGATCCGCAAGGATCTGCACAGTCGTTGAGTCGTTCATCGAGTTTGCAATAGTCTCAGATTGATTGCTCAACCAGTCCTACAATTCGCGTGCCGCCGAAGAAGGCACGAGAGTGTAGCCCACAGCGCAAATGGCCACGAACCGAAAAGTACCTGCAAACGCGGTCCCATCCGAGTGGACGGAGGCGGAGATTCCGAAGAGTCTTCCCATCATCCCGCTGGTCTCCTCCGTTCTCTTTCCCAACGGCGTGCTCTCGCTGCAGGTGGGGATCGACCGGAATGTCCGCCTGCTGAAGAGTCTCGGCGACGATCAGAATCTCATCGCCGCCTTCTGCCAGAAGAGCGGTGACAAGGAGAATCCCCGACCCGAGGACCTCTCGCATATCGGCGTGCTGGCCGCCATCGTCCAGCGGCTGCCGCTCTCCTCGGATCGCTACCAGGTGTTTCTGCAGGGAAAAGGGCGGGTCGAGCTGGTGCGGATGCTCCAGACCGAGCCGTACTTCGAAGGGATGCTCCGCGAGGTGGCGCCGCGTCCGAGCCCGAGGAACGTCAAGACCGACAACCTGATGAACAAGGCCATGTCGCTCTTCGAGAAGCTTGTGGAGAGTGATTCGAAGTACTCCAACGAGCTGCTCAACATTCTGCGGATGAACATGAGCGAAGGGCCGGACACGTTCGCCGACCTCTTATCCTCGTTCGTCAACTTCCCGCTCGAAGAAAAGCAACTGTTGCTCGAGACTGTGAACCCGATCGAGCGGCTGGAACTGCTCGTCGATTCGATCCAGCGCGATCTCGGCAAAGCCACCTTCGACAAGGAACTGCAGCGGCAGATTCAGACGTCGATCGACCGCCGCGAGCGCGAGACGTATCTTCGCGAACAGCTCCGCGTCATCCAGGACGAGCTCGGCGACACGAACGCCTCGGACCGCGAGGCGGATACGTACCGCGATCGTGTGGAGACGCTTCCACTGTCCGAGGATCACAAGCAGTCGCTGCGCCGTGAGGTCAACCGGCTGGCGCAACTTTCGCCGTCGTCGAGCGATTACGCCGTCATCAAAGGCCACCTCGACACCGTCTTCCAGGTTCCCTGGGCGGAGAAGACCGAAGACCGGCTCGATCTCGTCCGCGCGGAGGAGATCCTCGACGAGCGGCATCACGGACTGGAGAAGGTGAAAGAGCGCGTGCTGGAGTTTCTGGCCGTGCTCAAACTGAAGGGCGACCTGAAAGGGCCGATCCTTTGCTTCGTCGGTCCGCCCGGAGTCGGCAAGACCTCGCTCGGTGCCGCGATTGCCGACGCCCTCGGCCGCAAGTTCGTGCGCATGGCTGTCGGCGGCGTGACGGATGAATCGGAGATCCGCGGGCATCGCAAGACCTATATCGGCGCGATGCCGGGAAAGCTGATCCAGAGCTACATTCAGGTCGGCGTCAACAACCCGCTGATCATGATCGACGAGATCGACAAGATCGGAAAGGATTACCGGGGCGACCCCGCCTCGGCGCTCCTGGAGGTACTGGACACGAAGCAGAACAACGCCTTCGTCGACCGCTATCTGGAGATTCCGTACGATCTCTCCCACACGCTCTTCATCAGCACAGCCAACATGCTCGACACCATCCCGAGCCCGCTGCGAGACCGGATGGAAGTGATCCGGCTCTCCGGCTACACCGAGATGGAGAAGCTCGCGATCGCGAAGAAGCATCTCGTCCCCGAACTGCTCGAAAACCACGGCCTCGTCGCCGCACAGGTGACCCTCAGCGACGACGCCATCCTGGAAGTCATCCGCGATTACACCGCCGAGGCGGGTGTTCGCAACCTGGAGCGCAAGCTGGCGACCATTCTCCGCAAGATCGCCCGCAAGGTGGCCAGCGGGTCCGAGGATCATTACACGGTAGAGAAAGGCGACCTGGATGCGTACCTCGGCCTGCCGTCATACGAACACGAGTTCGCGGAGCGGCATCCGGAAGTGGGCGTTACCACCGGTCTGGCCTGGACGCAGTTCGGCGGCGAGATCATGTTCATCGAAGCGACCCGGATGGCGGGCAGCGGACGGACCACGGTCACCGGCCAGCTCGGCGACGTGATGCGCGAGTCGGTGACGGCGGCCTACTCGTACGTCCGCTCCAAGGCGAAGGACCTCGACATCGAGGACAAGAAGTTCACAGAGAACGACATTCACATCCATTTCCCAGCCGGAGCGATTCCGAAGGACGGGCCCTCGGCAGGAGTGGCCATCGCCACATGCATCGCCTCGGTCATGGGCGACCGGCCGGTGCGGCATGATGTGGCAATGACCGGCGAGATCACGCTTCGCGGTAAAGTGCTCTCCGTCGGCGGCATCAAGGAGAAAGTGATGGCAGCGCTGCGGGCCAACATCAGCACCGTCGTGCTGCCGGAAGGGAACCGTAAAGATCTCACCGAGGTGCCTGACGAAGTGAAGCAGGGACTCAACTTCATCTTCGCCGAGCGCGTCGAGAACGTCTGGAAAGAAACGCTGATCCCGCTGGTTGTGGCGCGTCCAAGCAGCCGCAAGTACGATGACGCGGAGTACAAGGCCGAGCATCCGAAGAGCGACCGGCCTGAACAGCGATGAAAGAAACGATGAAAGGCGGCTTCTTCGACAATCTCCTGTTCGCCGCGCTCGTCGTCCTGGCCTTCGGTATCAGCACCTACCTCTGTTTCAACTTCTTCATCCGCGGCCGCTCGGTGTCGACGCCGAATCTGGTCGGACGTTCCGTGAATGATGCCAAGGGGATATGCCAGGAGCTCGGCGTGAATCTCAAGGTCGACCCCGATCATCAGCGGAACTCGGACAAGATCGCGGCCGGCAACATCGTCTGGCAAAACCGCGCTCCCGGTGCAACGAACCTGGTGAAGCGCGGGACGGATATCCAGGTCGAGTTGAGCGCCGGTCCGCTGGTGCTGCAGGTGCCCGACCTCGGCGGCCAGTCGCCGCGCACTGCGCTTCTCCGCCTCGGGCAACTGAATCTGAAGCTCGGCAAGATCGTTTACGTCGACAGCACGTCTGCGCAAGGGATCATTGCCGAGGATCCGCCAAAGGGGACAGTGGTGGCGGCGCAGAAGGAGGTATCGCTGCTCAACGGCGTGCCCCCCTCGCCGCTGACGTACGTGATGCCCGATCTCATCGACCACTCGCTCGACACCGTGCGGCCGGTTCTCGAGGGGCGCGGGCTCAATGTCTCCAACGTGAAGTTCGAGTCGTATCCGGGCATCGCGGACGGCATTATCATTCGCCAGTTTCCGTTGCGGGGCGCACCGGTCAGCGGCCACGACCCGATCACGGTCGTCGTCAGCCGGCAGGAAGAAGGCGGCATCATCGAGCAGCCGGCAGCCGTCCCACCAACCAGCACGCAATGACCCGTATCCAGATCGCGCCGTCGCTCCTCTCCGCCGACTTCTCCCGGCTCGCGGAGGAGTTGCACGATGTCGAGGCAGGCGGTGCCGACCTCCTCCATCTCGACGTCATGGACGGCCACTTCGTGCCGAACCTGACCATCGGGCCGGCGGTGGTGAAGGCCTGCCGGGCGCAGACGAAGCTGCTGTTCGACTGTCACCTGATGATCGCCGAGCCGCAGCGGTACATCGACGCATTCCTGAAGGCTGGTGCCGGAATGATCTCCGTTCACCAGGAAGCGGAGCCGCATCTGCAGCGGGCGTTGCAACTGATCCGCGATGGCGGTGCCAGGGCAGGGATCGCCATCAATCCCGCTACGCCGGCGGAATCGCTGAGCACGGCCATCGAGTTCTGCGACTTCGTGCTGGTGATGACGGTCAACCCCGGCTTCGGCGGACAAAAGTTCATCGAACCTGTGGTGGGTAAGATTCGTCATATAGCGCAGATGATCCAGGAACGAGGTGTGCCGGTCGAGATCGAGGTCGACGGCGGTATCGATGCGGCGACGGCGCCGCTGGTGGTGGCTGCCGGCGCGCGCATCCTCGTCGCCGGTTCGGCCGTTTTCGGACAGCCCGACCGCAAAGCGGCAATGGAAGCGATCCGAAACAGCGTTAGCGTGAGAGTTTAGTGGCCCACTGGTCACTCAAAATCGGAGGCAGATTGAAAAAGACATTGACCCTCATCGCGATCCTTGCGGTCGCGCTCGCCGGCTGCCGGCATACATTCCGCGGCGGTGGAGGCGGCAGCAGCGCCACCAAGTCGCTGCGCACGAGCTTTGATCCGGCGCTGGCGAAGATGCCGAAAGAGAAGGTGTTCCAGCTCGGCGAAGACCAGTTCGCGAAGAGGAAGTACCAGAAGGCCCGCCAGTACTACTCGCACGTTTATGAGACCTTCCCGAACGACCCGCTGGGCCGGCGCGCGCTCCTGCGCGTCGCTGACGCGTATTACGAGCAGGGCGACGCCACGAATCTCGTCGAGGCGCAGTACAAGTACCGCGACTTCATCAATCGCTATCCCGGCAGCGACCGCGCCGATTACGCGATGATGCAGATCGCGATGTGCTCCTTCAAGCAGATGGAGCGCCCGGACCGCGACCAGCAGAAGACGCGTGAGGCTCTGGAAAAGTTCGGCGATGCCGTGAAGAGTTATCCGAAGAGTCCTCTCCGGCCGGATTGCAGGATGTGCTCGATCGTCTGGCCAAGCACGATCACATCATCGCCCAGTACTACATCAAGCGTCACAGCTACAACGCGGCGGTGCAACGGCTGAACGGGATCGTCGAGACCTATCCGAACTACCGAGCGCGCGACGGTGTTTTCTTCGATCTCGCGACCGCGCTCTCGGGGCTCGGACGGACCGCCGAGGCTCGCCTCTACTATGAGCGGGTGCTCTCGGAGTTTCCGCAAAGCACGTATGCCGGCAAGGCGAAACAGAGACTGGGGAACATGAAGACAGCATGAAAACGTACGCGGCGGCCATCGTTCTCCTTCTCAGCCTGACGGCGTGCGCGACGCAGCACGCCGGTGAGAACGAGCCGCCGTCGCTCGTGCCTCCCGCCGATGTCGCGGTACCAACGAACCCTGCCACCGAGGCCCGGCTCGTGGAGTTGCAGACGTCAATGACGGAGCTTCTCGAGCGGATGGATGTTCTCAACGCCCGGATCGCCAGGTTGGAATCGTCGTCGCAGAACGAGCCGCGTGTGGTGCAGTCGCCGGTACGAGCGGTCGAGCCGGCGCCGGTGCCGCGCGCGACGGAACCTGCTCCGGCGGTTGTCCCGGCGCCTGCGCCGGTACGCCCGGCATCGGTAAGCGGGCCGCTCCAATCAGCCGCGATCGCCGACAGCTACCGCGGCGCGCTGATTCTCTACGGCAAAGGGCGGATGGCCGAGGCACGCGTGGCTTTACAGCAGGTCTTCGATGCCGATCCCGCCGGCGAGCTCGCCGACAACGCCCTTTACTGGATCGGCGAGACGTACTACGCCGGCGCCGATTACAGCAATGCCATGCGCTACTACGAGCGGGTGACGAAGGAGTATCCCGAGCAGAACAAGGCCCCCGACGCCATGCTCAAGATCGGACTCACGTTTGCGAAGACCGGCGACCTCGGCATGGCCCGGAAGACCTTCGATGAGGTGATCAAGCGCTACCCGTATTCGACCGCCGCCTCCTCGGCGAAGCTGGAGATGAGGCGGGTTCGGTACTGAGTTGCTGGGTAGCGGAGTTGCTGGGTTGCGGGGTCTCGCGGTCTCGGGGTTGCGCGGTCTCGCGGTGGGGACACGAGCCATTAGCCCGCACACGCTGACTTGAATTGTTCCGTCGATAGGCTTGCGACTCCCTTCGTCGAGAGCCCTTCTCCCCCCGCGGTTTCTTGCGGGGGGAGAAGGTGCCGAAGGCGGATGAGGGGGGCGTATGCGCGACATGAACGATCTTGCAGAACGGGCCTCGACACAGCCTGAAAGCAAAAGTCGCGCGCGAACTACATACGCGTGAGCCGCCCCCTCATCCGCCTTCGGCACCTTCTCCCCCAGCTGAAAAGCGCTGGGGGAGAAGGACTCTCGATTAAGGGAGTCGCAAGTGGAGTGTGAGAAATGCGGGTTACCCGAGGGCGCTACGGCAGACCGCACGACAGCAAGACCCCGAAACCGCGAGACCGCGAGACCCGCGCGACCAGGTAACCCTGGAACCCAGCAACTCGGGAACCTGTTGCCGATACAATCCCCACTCCATGCCTGACGAAACCGAAAGCGGAGCATCGCTCCTGGCGCGCAGGGAGTACGCGCGGGCCGTCCCTCTCCTGAAACGCGATCTCGATAAGTACCAGTCGAATCCCCGCATCCGCCTTCAGTATGCCGATGCCCTGGCAGGAGCCGGTCATGCCGAGGAGGCGATCGCCCAGTACGAGCACACGGCCCGGTATTACGAGGACAACGGCCTGACCGTGCAGGCCATCGCCGTGGCCAAGAAGGGCGAGAAGCTGCGCGAACAGCTTGCCGCGTTGCAACCGAAGGAGGTCACGGCGGGGAGGAGCGAGCCGCTTTTCACGAGGCCGGTGCCGAAGTCGCCACTCTTCGAAGTCCTGACCGACGAGGAGCGCGATGCTCTGGTTCGGGAGATGGAGCTCGAGTCGCACGACGAGGGGAGCATCATCATCGGCGAGGGCCAGCCCGGGGCATCGATGTACGTCATCGCCAACGGTGAGGTGAAGGTTTTCACCAACGGTCCGAGCGGCACGACGGTTTACCTGGCCAAGCTCGGCGAAGGGGATTTTTTCGGCGAAGTGAGCATGTTGACCGGCAAACCTCGCACCGCGACGATTACCGCGTCGCAGCGCACCGAGCTGCTCCGGCTGGACAAGGAAAAGCTCGACAACGCGCTGGCGACGTATCCCGGCATCCGCAAAGTACTGAACGAGTTCTATCAGCGCCGCGCGGAGCACACGGTCGAGGCGATGATCGAGAGTTTGAAGAGGAAAGGATGAATGATGAAGGCTGAAGGATGAGGAAGGATGGCGCAAACCGCGTCTTCATCCTTCATCCTTCCGCTTTCATCCTTAGAGCATGGCCGTTCTTCCCATCGTCAAATACGGCGATCCGGTTCTGCGCGATGCCACGAGCCCCGTCACCGAGATCGACGAGCCGCTGCAGAAATTGATCGACGATATGGTCGACACGATGTATGCCGCCCCCGGCGTCGGCCTGGCCGCAAATCAGGTCGGCGTCTCCAAGCGCCTGGCGGTGATCGATCTTTCCGTCGGCAAGCGTCCCGGCGGCCTCCATGTCTTCGTCAATCCGGAGATGGTGGAGGCGGAAGGGGAGATCACGGAAGAGGAGGGCTGCCTCTCCATCCCTGATTTCGTCGAAGTGGTCACCCGCCCGGAGCGCGTCAAGGTCCGCTATACCGACCGCAACGGCGAGCAGCGCGAGATCCGGGGTGAGGGCCTCATGGCCCGCGCCCTCTGTCACGAGATCGACCACCTGAACGGTACCCTCTTCGTCGACCACCTCCGTGGCTTCAAGAAAGAACGGATACTGAAGAAGATCCAGAAGCTGGTGCGGGGTGGGATGTGGGGGTAGAGCGGTTATCGGTTATCGGTTATCGGTTGGTCGGGATTTGGTTGTTCTACTAACCAAACCAACTCGCCTCACCGCTCCGTTTCCCAGCTCCGGAACCGATAACTGACAACCGATAACCGTTCTACGGCATCGGCCCGAAGGTCTCGCTGATCAGCCGTTTCGTATCGATCCCGTTTTCGTGGAGCGCGTTGGCGACGCGGTCGAGGAAAGGATCGAAGCCGGCGGCCATCAACGCCGCGGCGGTCATCGCCTCGCGGTTGCGCGCGATCAGCACCTCGATCCTGCCGCTCTCGTGCACGATGGCCCCATCGCGCGCCAGCGGGTCGAAGTCGCTCGCATAGAGGATGTTCCGCTGATCAGGCTCGTACAGGACGCAGATCTTTCGCGGGTCACCATTGGCGCGCATGCTCAGAACCATGCTGCGGATTGGGGCGATGCCGGTGTCTCCGGCCATGAAGACGATCTTACGGCCGTCGTTCGGGGGCAGGACGAAATCGCCGTACGGACCATCGATCGTCACCTGCGCGCCGGCGTCCAGACGCGTCAGGGCCTTGCCGCCTCGGCCCGGACCGACCCGTACGCAGAGCTGCACCGCCCCCGGACGATGCGCCGCGGATGCGATCGTGTAGGCGCGCGATACGCCGTCAGGAAAGCGGAAGTTCACCCACTGCCCCGGCTCAAACGAAAACGATTCGTCGCCGAACGCTACCGTGATCTGCACCACGCTCGGTGCCAGCTCCTCGATCTCGGTCACGGAGGCCTTGTGAGCGTGCATGGTCCGAGTATAACTGCGCGCTCCGCGCGCGTTGTCGGTTGTCGGTTATCGGTTGTCTGCGGCTTCGCAACGTTGGTGGTTTCTTCGGGTGATTGCTTATGTTTGAAAGACGGCGCTTCCGGATCGCCTTCCGAACCGACAACCGACAACCGACAACGCGCGCGAAGCGCGCAGTTATCGCAGCCACCCCGGCATGATGCCCTGCTTGCGGGCGTCCTCTCGGAACTGGTCGAAGGCCCGTTGGGCGCGCGTGATCTCCAGCTCGGCGGCCGGGATCTGATCGAGCGTGAGCTGCAGTTCGCTCGTTTGATAGGTGAACTGCCTGGGGTGAAATCCGATGGCGACGAACTGCTCGATCTGTCGCTTCAGCGCCTCGGCGCGGTCGCGCAGAAGGTCGACATTCTCTTTGGCCCGGCGGACGGCTTCCTCGTGTATGCGCGCCGCGGCGCGCCACGACCACTCGTCACCCTTTTCCGGCGCCTCGCGCGGCTCGGCGACTCTCTCGAGCTTCAATTCCTCGGCCGGCTTGCCGGAATGGTTCTGTTCCAGCTCGCGGAGGAGGCGGTCCCGCTCGGCGGCGGATACCTTCAACTTCCTGTCGCCGTCATTCGTCACGATCACCATTCTCGTAACGGCGGCGCGTGTGGCGTCGAGATCGACGTCTCCGAGGGGGATCGAATAGAGCGAGCCGCCGGTCCGGAAGATGATGCGGCCCTGCTCCTCCCGGATCGGGCCATCGACGTCGAAACGCGTGCCGTTGTGGAGGATCAGCGTGGTCGTGGGAATCGGTCGAGCCGTGGAAAGCGCGGTGGCGAGGAGAAGGATGGCCAGAGAGTGCATGCACAAATTATCGTCCTGATCCCCGTGGCGGTCCTGTAAACGTTACTATCTGGGTCCATGCCGAACTGGATCTATCTCTTCTTCAATGCTCTGTACCATCTCGGGCTGGGGCTCTGGATCGGCGGTGCGGTGGTCCTTTCGGCGATCGTCGCCCCCTCGCTCTTCGCCTCGTTTCCGCGGCACCAGGCCATCGTCATCATGGTTCCGATCCTGCGCCGCTTCGCACGCCTGCGGCTTGGCGCGCTCCTGATGATCCTCGTCGGCGCCGGCGCCAAGGTCCTGATCTGGGAACGGTTTGCCCTCGCCCCCTGGCTCGCCGTTCGCTGGGTGGCCATCGTTTTGCTGGCGTGGGCTCTGCTCTTCGATCTCCTTCGAACGAAGAAGCTGGTAGCCTTCGGGGCCGGCATTGAGCCCGAAGCCGCGCCCGACGATCCTCGACGGCTCATCTTCGACGTTTTCTATGTATATGCCGAGGGACTCATGAAAGCATCTGTCGTTGCCGCGTTCTTCGCACTCATTTTCAGTTGATAGAATCCGGCGACATCTAATGGGAAGTAGTCTCTCGCACGTCACCTGGATCGTCCTCAGCGCGATCAGTGGCATCCTTTTCCTGATCTTCGACGCCATCCGCTACTTTGCCCAGCAGGTCAGCCCGGTCACCCTGCGGCGCTGGTCTGGCGATCAGGCCGAGGAGCGCAGTACCAGTTGGCTTCACTTCGACCCGCGCAATCTCCAGCTCGTCAGCGGTTCGCTTTTGCAGATCACGCTGATCGGCGCGTTTGTGGCCACGATCCGTGTTCTCGACGGCGAGTCGGCCGCGTTCGCATGCGGTGTCTCGGCGGTGGCCTGGCTGGTGGTGGTCATTCTCTGGAAGTTTATCCTCGCCTTCGTGCCCGAAGACATCGGGGAGATGATCCTCAAGGCTCTGATCCCGTTCTCGCACTTTTTCTACTACCTCTTCTGGCCGGTGCTGTTCCCCTTGCGCCGCGTCTTCGACCGCCTCGACCGTGAAGAGGAAGAAGCCCACGAGGACGAAAAGGTCACCGACGAGGAAGTGCAGGCCTACATCGACGTCGGCGAGGAGGAGGGGATCCTCGAGGCCAGCGAAGGAAAGATGATCCAGTCGGTGGTCGATTTCGGCGACCGGGTGGCCCGCGAGCTGATGACGCCGCGCATCGATGTTCAGGCCTTCGATGCCACGCACCCATTCGACGAGCTGGCGCGTCTGTTCAGCGAATCGAAATACTCCCGCATCCCCATCTACGAAGGGAGCGTCGACAAGATCACCGGCATCGTCCACATCAAGGAAGTCTTCGAAACGATCGTGAAAGGGGAGACGCGGCCCGTGGTGGAGCTGGCGCGGGCGCCGTATTTCGTCAGCGAGACGAAGAAAGTCTCCGAGCTCCTGCGCGAGTTTCAGAGCGAGCACATTCAGGTCGCCGTCGTCGTCGACGAGTACGGTGGCACTGCCGGCATCATCACCATCGAAGACGTCGTCGAGGAGATCGTCGGCGAGATCGCGGACGAGCACGAGGAAGAAGAAGCGACCATCGTCGACATGGGCGATGGCGAGTACATGATCAGCGGCCTCCTGCGCGTGGAAGCGCTCGAGGAGCTGCTCGATGCCGATCTCGAAGGCGATGACTACGAGACCGTGGCCGGGCTGATCTTCACGTCGACCGGCCGCATCCCCAAAGCCGGCACCGTCGTGAAGAAGAACGGATACCAGTTCATCGTCGACCGAGCCGATCGCAGACGCATTTATCGCGTGCGCGTTTCGAAAGATCCGGATTGGACACGGGAAGACGAAGAGGAGAGAGAGTCCCGTGGTTGACACCAAATCCCCCCACAAGCCTCATTTCGGTGTGGTGGCGCTGGTCGGCCGACCGAATGCAGGCAAGTCGACGCTGCTGAACCGCATCCTCGATCACAAGGTTTCGATCGTCTCCGCCAAGCCGCAGACGACGCGCAACCGGATCGTGGGCATCCTCAACGACCCCAGGGGACAGATCGCCTTCCTCGATACGCCCGGAATCCACCGGCCGCTGCACAAGATGAACGTGCGCATGATGGAGCATGTCCGCGCCAGCCTCTCCGAAGCCGACGTCGTGGCCGTGCTCATCGACGCCAGCCAGCCCTTCGGTCATGGCGACGAGTTCGTTCTGGAGATGATGCGCCAGCAAAAGGAGAACGAGCCGGAGTCCAGACGCTTCGCCATCCTCAACAAGATCGACCTCCTGAAGAAGAACAAGCTCCTCCCCTTGATCCAGCAGTATGACGAGACGGGACTCTTCGATCAGATCGTCCCGGTCTCCGCCGCCACCGGAGACGGCGTCGAACAGCTCGTGAGCTCGTTGTTTGAGAGCGTCGGCCTCGGCGAGGCCCTCTATCCCACCGAGGACTTCACCACGCAGCCGGAACGATTCTTCGCCGCCGAGATCGTGCGCGAGAAGCTGCTGCATCACACCTCGGAGGAGTTGCCCTACACCACGGCAGTGGCGGTCGATCGATGGGAAGAGGAAGAGGACAAGAACCTCATCAAGATCTACGCCACGATCGTCGTCGAGCGCGAGACGCAGAAGCCCATCATCATCGGAAAGCGCGGCGATATGATCAAGCGGATCGGTACCGAGGCCAGGGTCGAGCTGGAGGCCATTCTCGGCGCCCGGGTCTTCCTCGATCTGCATGTCGCCGTCCACGGTTCCTGGCGCGAGGATGAGCGTTTTCTCGGCGAACTGGACTGGCCGCTTTCCTGATATTTCTACGGACTGAGCCGGTGAAGAGCCGGTGTAGAATCCGTGAGCTTTCAGTCCACGCCGGTCTCAGGAAAATCAGGAGGGGAACCTATGCTGCAACTTCGCAGGTTGATTTGCTGTTTATTGGTGGTTTTCGCTGCCACCTCGGTCTTTGCCCAACAAACGGGAGCGCTCCACGGAAGGGTGACCGCCACGGACGGCTCCGCGCTACCCGGCGTTACCGTCGAGGCGAAGTCGAACGTGCTGCCGCAGCCGCGCGTTACGGTGACCGACGGCAACGGCGACTACCGTCTCCCGCAGTTGCAACCAGGTACATACACCCTTCAGTTCACCCTCTCCGGCATGCAGACCATGAACAGGAAAGCGGAAACGCTCCTCGGTCAGGACATTGCCGCGGACGTGAAGATGGGGGTGAGCGGTGTGGCCGAGTCGATCACCGTCACGGCCGCGAGCACCCTGGTCGACAAGCAGTCGACGGAGATCCAGAGCGGCTTGTCGCAGCAGGAGATCTCGCGTCTTCCGGTGCAGCAGAACTACGGCGACCTGCAGAAGCTCATCCCGGGCGTCATGTACACACAGGACACCTTCCGCGGGCCGAGTGCGGGCGCCAGCGGCCAGGACAACGTCTATCTGTTCGACGGCATCAACATCACCATGCCGCTCTTCGGCATTCTGAATGCCCAGCCGAACACGCACGACATCGCACAGGTGAACGTGGTCAAAGGCGGCGCGAAAGCAATCGACTTCAACCGCGCCGGCGGCTTTCTCATCGATTCGGTCAGCAAGTCGGGTACGAACAAATACTCCGGTGAAGTCGGCTACCAGGTTCTCAATCACGGCTTCGTCGCCAATCAGGTGGGATCGCAGAACCTGACGTATGAACAGGATCGGTCATGGGGAACGGTCAACGTTGGCGGCCCGATCGTCAGCGACCGGCTGTTCTTCTACGGCTCGTACTACCGGCCGGAGTACAAGCGGTCATTGCAGGCGAACCTGTATGGCGACCTCCCGTCGTACAGCAACAAGACCAAAGAAGAGTTCCTGAAGCTCACCTACACTCCGCTGGAGTCGGTGCTGATCAACGGCAGCTATCGGAATTCTCACACGGTGGAGACGTCGGGCGCGTTCGGCGCAAGCCAGGCGCCGACCACTGGTAGCGGCAGCAACACGAAGCTGCAACTCGGCACGCTCGAGACATCGTGGGTCATCAACCCGAAGAGCTTCGCCACGGCAAAGTTCACCGACTACAAGAACCCAGGTGGTGGCGCGGCTGACTTCGTCGCCCACACGCAGGTTTCGACAGCCCTCGGCACGCAGCTCGATCTGGCGAACCTGGGAACGATCGGACGACTGATTGTTCCGTCGCTGAGCGGCACCAATGCCGCCTTCAACGCCTTCGTGCAGCCGTTCATCACGAAGTACGGCTACACCTGCCCGCCAAGTGCCACCACCTGCACGCCGGGTCAGATCACCGGTGGCGGCACGGTCGGCTTCGGCCAGTTCGCCGAGGATGACGACAGCTTCCTCCGCAAGGCCGCGCAATTCGGCTACAACTACACGCTAGGAAAGAACGTCACGCACGATCTCCACGTCGGATATCTGCACGACAACGAGAGCGAAAACCGTTTCCAGACCTCGAACGGCTGGGGCTCGATCTCCATCCCCGGTGGCATCGGCACGGCAGGGACCTGTCCGGCCACCGCTGCCTGTGCCGGGAAACCGGTCTTCTTCCTGGCAAGCTTCCCCCAGCAGACCACCGGGGCCGTGCCGACGCTCCACTCGGAGTTCCACACGCAGGGCATCGAGCTGAACGACACGATCCGGATGCAGAACTGGACGTTCAACGTCGGCGTCCTCGACACCGCCGACACTCTCTATGGCCAGGGACTCAAGCCCGCGAACAACATCGCCGGTTTCGTCTCCGCGCCGGGCACCAAGTACAAGATGCACGAGTACGGATGGAGTCAGGAGGTTCAGCCACGCCTGGGCGCCACATGGGCGTACAACGGCATCGACACGGTCTGGGTCAGCACCGCCCGTTACAACCCCGCGGCAAACTCGGATGCACGTGCCGCCTCGTGGGACCGCAATCTCGTCACCACCATCAACGCCTACTTCGATGCCACCGGAACCCTGATCGGCGTCCAGCCGAATGCCTCGTCATCAGGAAAGTTGTTTCAGTCCGGCATCAAGCCGCCCGAGATCAAGGAGTTCATGATCGGAACGGCGAAGCAGCTCACCAGTCACTGGTCGAGCCGCCTCTACGGCCGCTACCGCAAAGGCGACCATTACGTGGAAGACACGAACAACAACGCGCGTATCGACTTCGCGCCGCCCCCGGGCATCCCGGCATTGCCGTACATTCCGAACCTCGGCACGAACCCGAGCACTTCGAATCCCGCGGGCACCGGCCTCCGTGGCGCGATCGGCAGCGGGTCGTCGTACGTCATCGCCAACCTCGATGGCGCCTTCACCAAGTATTACGAGGCCACCCTCGAGCAGCAGTGGCGCGGCAACGGCGACAAGCTGATCGTCGACGGCTCCTACACCTGGAGCCACTACTACGGCAACTTCGATCAGGACAACTCCTCGTTCAACACGGCCAACGATGCCGCGATATTCATCGGATCATCGAACATTGGTGACGGAGCGGGACGCCAGCTCTGGAACTTCAAGTACGGCGACCTGCGCGGCGACCGCCGCAACGTCTTCAAGCTGCATGGCACCTATCTCCTGCCGTGGCGCGGCACGGTGGGCGCCTTCGCCGTCATTCAGTCCGGGCAGCCGTACCAGTTGGAAAGCGTATTGCCCTATCGTCCGCTGACCGGCTCCACGAGCGACACCGACCGCTACGCCGAGCCCGCCGGAACCCGGCGGACGGCTGGTTACTACGACCTCGATTTCAATTACACGCAGAACATCCCGGTTCCCCGCGGACTGAACCTGCAGTTGGAACTGGATGTCTTCAACCTGACGAACAATCAGGAGGGATACAACTTCGAGACCCGCATCGGTGCGCTGGGCTTCACGAACGACAAGTCTGTGAAACAGATACCGATCCCAGACTCGATTCCTGACTCGGTTCTCAAGCCGCTGCTCTCGCCCAACGCGCCGTTCGTTCGCTCCGACTGGGGCGTGAGAGCACCGTTTGCGAAATCGTTCTACAACCCGCGCCGGTATCAGATCGCCGTGCGCGTCCAGTTCTAACTCTTTTCCATCGTTAGGAACGCAATGCCCGGCGAGAAATCGCCGGGCCTTTTTTGCCGCGTTAGTCTGCATTTCTCACAGTCTCACTTAGGTCGTCGGCACCCTGTACCTCGTCGAGACCCTTCTCCCCCAGCGCTTTTCAGCTGGGGGAGAAGGTGCCGAAGGCGGATGAGGGGGCGTTTCACGAGTACGTCATTCGCGCGCCTTCGAGCGCTCTCGGACCAGCGTCGGTAAATCGCGCATATCTCGTAAAGCGCCCCCCTCATCCGCCTTCGGCACCTTCTCCCCCCGCAAGAAACCGCGGTGGGAGAAGGGCTCTCGACGAAGGGAGTGGCAAGGATCTCGAGGGAACAATTCAAGCCCCGCATTCACTGGAAGAGCCGTTCTCGGGCGATGAGCTGCCGCGTCGTTGTATCGGCGCGCGCGCGCGCGGCCGTGATACGCGCCGGAGCGTCAGGCTCGTGCAGCAGTACGCTGACCTGGGCGCGCTTGAAGAGCGCCATAGGGTAGTTGGGATCGGAGGGAGCGACGCGGTCGAGGGCGGTGCGAGCTTCGTCGAAACGCCGCGACGCGAGATAGAGCACGCCCAGCTCCGTGTCGTGTTTGAACGACGACCCTTCGAGCGCGCGAGCCCTTTCGAATGAGTCGATCGCCGGCGCCGTCTGGCCGAGGGCCATCTGCATCTGCCCGAGGCGCGTCCATTCGGCGGTGGTGGGGGAGCGGAGCGTGTAGAGCTTCTGGCGCAGACGGACGGCGTCGTCGATCTGCCCCTGCCGTTCGCGCAGCAGGGCCAGCGCTTCGAGAGCCGGTACCTTCTCCGGCGTCTCCGCGATGATCCGCTCCAGCATCGGAACCGCTTGCGGCCATTCCGCGGTACGTGCGTAGTGCAGCGCCAGATAGGTGCGTACGTCGGGCGAGTCAGGGGCGATCCGCTCGGCGGCGCGGTACGCCTCGACCGCGGCCTGTTCCTGGCCCAGGGCCGAATGCGCCGTGGCCAGCCGCAGCGCGCTGTCGAGGTTGTGCGGATCGTTGGCCAGGATCTGTTCGAGAAGCGGAATGGCCCGCGCGTATTGCTCGTCGACGAAGAGACGTGCGGCCTCGTCGAGCAGCGCGAACATCGGGGCCATGTCCGCGGGACGGGGCGCGTCGGCGCGCACGACCGGCCTGGCCCCGGAGCTGACGTATCCGAGCGCGGCCAGCTTGCGGCGCTCTTCGTCGTTGAGATTGGCGTCATTCTGCCGTGCGTCCATCGACGGAATCGGATAGTCGTGCAGGGCGCCGCGCGCGGATCGCGACAGTCTGGCGCCGGCGGCGAGATCGTGTTTCTCGGCGGGATCGGCCGCGACGTCGTACACCTCGAGCCTGCCGGCCAGGATCGCTTTGCGATTTCCCTCGACCGCCATCACCTGCGGCTGCCAGCCGAAGTCGAGGAACGGCTTCATCGCTTCACCGACGACCACCTCGGCATCGCCGCGGAGAAGGCTGTTCGTCGCATCGATGCCCGCCCAATCGAGGATCGTGTGGAAGACGCGCCGCGTGCTCACCGGCGTGTCGCCGATTCCGGGACGAACACCCGGCCCGATGACGACGAGCGGGACGTGCATCGTGGCCTGGTAGAGAAGGTTGCCGTGCTGCTGCTCTCCATGCTCGCCGAGCCCCTCGCCGTGATCACCGGCGAGGACGATGGCGACCGGCCCTTTGACCTGCTGTTCAAACGCGGCGGCCAGACGGCCGATCTGCTCGTCCATGTACGCCACCTCGCCGTAGTACGGCTGCGCCGCGTAACGGCTGCGGAACGGCTCCGGCGGCGTGTATGGGTAGTGGGGATCGTAGTAGTGGACCCAGAGAAACAACGGCTGCTTGGAGCGGGAGTCGGGAGTCGGGACTCGGGACTCGGAGGGAGGCGGCCTCTCCGACCTCCGACCCCCGACTCCCGGCTCCCGAAGAAACGCAATCACGCGGTCGGTGGTCTCCTTCGCTGTCCGTTCGGCCACGCCGGCCGGCTGTTCGTCGTCGTAGGTATCGAATCCGCGCGCCAGGCCGAAGCGGCGCGCCAGGGCAAACGCGGAGACGAAGGCGGCGGTGCGATAGCCGGCGGCGTGGAGGCGCTCCGCGAGCAGCGGCTGCGTGTCGCCGAGATGCCGCGCGTTCTCATGGATTCCGTGGCCAGCGGGATAGAGACCGGTCAACATCGAGGTGTGCGACGGCAGCGTCTGAGGCACGGTCGCGTACGCCCAGCGATAGCGCCGTCCGCGCGCGGCCAGTGCGTTAAACGATGGTGTCGACACGCCAACGGCCTCCGGCCCGGCGGCGTCGGCGCGGGTGGTGTCTAGGGTGACGAAGAGGATCGAGGGGCGGGGAGGAGGAGGTGGGAGGGTCGTTTCCTTGTGGCACGCGGCGATGACGAGCGCCGTGGTAAGCAGAGCGATGGCGGCAGGATTCCGATTCATCGCCGCTACTTCTAACACGACCCTCCTCGACCTGTACCCGTAATAGGTCCACAATCACCGGAGAGCCGATGCGATCCCTTCTCCTTATCGCTGCATTCGCCGCCAACACCGCAGCCGCCGCGTCGACGTTTCCGCCGGCGGTCTCGCCGGAGCAGCCGGCCTCGGCACACGCCTTTGGCGCGGCGGCCGGGAGCCAGCAAACGCTTGCGGTCGCGTCCAACGGACAGATCGCCTTCGCCGTCTGGCTCGATCAGCGCCGCGGCGCAACGGACCTCTACGGCTCCCGAATCGACGCCGACGGCGTACCGCTCGACCCGCTCGGAATCCTGATCGCCACCGGAGCGACAGGCGGAGACGTCTTCTGGAACGGCATGGCCTTCGTGGTGATCGCGGAGCGGGGGATCGAGACGACGTTTTCGTTTGTCACGCCCGAAGGCGTGATCGCCGATCACAAATCAAAACAGATCGTGAATCAGTTGACGGCGACGATGGGAACCGGGTCGGACACCCGCATCCTCTTCGTCGGAGATCGCCTGGCCATGATCCTCGACAGCCAGGCCAACTTCGTAACGATCGGCGTGGATCTGGCGATACCGTTTCTGGAGACGGCGATCGTCGCTGCCAGCAGCGGATCGGAGTTTCTGATCCTCCATACGATGCCGGGCACCGGCCGACCCATATCGGCCGACCGCATCGACCGCAATGGCAAGTTCCTCGGCACGGCGGATACGGGACTCACTCTTTCCATGACCGGGTCGACGCTTGCTCTCGCCGGCGGCCCCGACGAGTACCTTCTCGTCAGCCGAGGGCCGACCGACCAGGCGGGATTCCTGGCCCATCTCGATAAAACCGGCGTGAAGAAAACAGCCGGCAATTTCGCGCCGCGTGACAGAACCTTGCGTCTCTCCTATCCCGCGGCAAAGCCGGGCGTCGTGTTCGACGGAAATGTCTACCAGATCGCGTGGACGACTTCGGAAGCGAATGGCAGCGCGCACACCTGGTCGACCAGTGAGCCGGCGGGAAACGCCGTGTCCTTATTTCCACTCGGTGAGTTTCTCACCTGGACCGGTACAGGCTACGGCGTTGTCATGGCGAAGGCCGGATCGAGCTTGCTCGTGATCACGGACGCCTTCCGCGCCGGCGTGTCTACAAGCATCGACCCTGTCGTCAGCATGACCGGCAGCCCGTTGCACCCGGCTCTTTCCTCGACCGCCACTCTTCAGACGGCGCCGCAGGTGGCGTCCTCATCGAACGGATACGCGCTGGTCTGGAACGAGTACGGTCCGGACGGATCGAGTCATCTCTACCTGCACCTGTTCTCGCCGGTGTTGTCCGGCGCGTCTGTCGAGGCGGCGCCGATCGAGGTCGCCAGTGATCCGAACGGTCACGCAATCGCCGCGAGCGTGGCGGCCGCCGGCAATACCTACGTGATTGCCTGGGCGATTTCAGGCGCCTCCGGAAACAACTACGTCCTCCGGCGTTTCTCCGCCACGACGGGCTTGTGGCTCGATGCGGAGCCTGTTCCGCTGGCAACCGCGGACGAGCTCGTCCTCGGCTCGAACGGCGACGGCGTACTTGCGGTCTACGGCGTCGTCTGCCAGACGTACGATCGCTGCGTGCGCGCCCGCGCCATCGCCACCGACTCCGGCGCGCCGCTCCGTTTGAACGAGACCATCCCCACCAGCGTCACTGCCCATCAGCTCTCGATCGCCAGCAATGGCCACGACTACCTGATCGCGTGGAATGACAACGCCTGCTACTACCCGTGCGACACCTTCTTTCCCTCGCGCATCCTGGCCCTGCGGTTGGCGGCTGACGGCAACGCACTCGATGCCTCGCCGCTCGTTGTCGATGGCACGCCGAATCTGATCCAGGAGCTGCCGTCCATCGCCTGGAGCGGCAACAGCTACGCGGTGAGCTGGAGGCGGAGCGGGTCGATCTTCGGCGCGCACGTCAGTTCCGCCGGCGTCGCCGACGCGACGCGCCAGATCCTGCCGGGGCCGGCCTACACCCTCTCCCATCGTCTTGTCGCCACCGGCGCCAGCCTCCTGCTGCTCACGACGCAGGAGTACTACGATGGCTCGATCACGACCACCACCACGTCCGGCGTTGGCGTCGATCCTCAGTCGCTTCTGGCGACCGGCGAGCCGGCGCTTCTCGTTGCCGGTCAACCGCCCAACGGCTCGGTCTCCGCGGCGCCGCTGCCAACCGGCCTGGTTGTCGCCTACGACCGCGTCGAGCAGTCGGCAGCCAGTGTTGCCCGCGTGTTCACGCGTGCATTCGGCTCGGTAACGCGCCGCCGCGCCGCAAGGTGAAGTACCTTCCTTGGAGCGCGGGCGTCTCGCCCATACGCGCTAACTTACGTCTCCAACGAGGGACAGCGCGGTAGCGCGTTGATAGATACGCGCACGTGGTGTTTGGGCGAGATGGCGCAGACGGTGGCGATGTCGATGGCGGAGCGAGCCGAGGGAAATGACTGGTTTGATCGCGGAAATGATGGAGTCAAGGATCAGCCGGGACAGACGCCACCAGCTGATGGGTTGGGATGGGGTATCCCCAGGGGAAAAAAGACTCGGCTGCGGACAGATTCTCGATCACCACCGCCACCAGAAGCTTGGCCAGAACGTATACCTCGAGCAGTTCAGGGCTGCGAGCCGGCACCTCGGCAAGATGAATCACAGACTTGAGATCCTTGAATCTCATTTCGATCTGCCAGCGAAACCGGAACAGGTCGAGAACGCTCTGACACGATAGCTCTGGCGGCACATTGGTGATCAGGCAGACATACCCCGCGTACTCGAGCGTCCGCAGATCGATCGCTTTCGCTCCATGCCGTTTGCTGTTCTTGGTCACACGCTCTCTTTCGTGGGTTGCTGATTGCTCGGTTCTGCGGATGGCCACGAGTCGACAGGCGGTCGGCCGGCCATCTTTTCCACGGAATTGCACGGCAAATTCTCCCGGCTGTGCTTCCGGCAAACGGCGAAGTGCCTCGAATAAATCGAACCTGGTTCCGTCCTCATTTTCCAGAGGAAACGACCAAACCGAACGCACCACGAAGAACGCGCCCCTCTCCGCCACACGAGCCAGGGGCTCACGATGCGCATAAGCGCTGTCTGCCAGTAGGATCTCGCCCGGGTTGAACGTGAAGCGGTCCAGGCTTTCGGCTTCCCGGCCGTCCGTCAGCTCGATGGAATCGCTCCGGTTGGTTCCCAGCTGCATCGACAGGTGCACGCGCAGATCGGTACCTTGGTGTCCGGGCCGACTGATCGCAGTCGCGTCGATCACTCGGATGCGTCGTTCCGAGCCCAGCTCTCCCTTCGGCCGGTCCGTGAGCATGGCCATCAGCAATGACGTCAGCCACTTACCAGCCTTACCGAATCGTTTGAACAGCGCAACGTTGCTCACGTCAGCCAGTCCTGCCTCGGCCGCGAGCATGGCCGTTTCGCGCAACGATCGTTCGGCCACCGCCCACATCAAGATCATTTGCAGCACGTCGATAGGACTTCGAATCGCCCGCCGCCGCGTGAATGCCCCAGTTTCGTAAGCCAACTCCTCCACCCGCGCTCTTCCCCCAAGCAACGACAACATGTACGCCCATTGGAACTGAACCCACTCTCGCTCTTCCACCCTTTGGCTCATACACTTACGATACTCCTATCGTAAGTTAGCGCGTATGGGCGTCTCGCCCGCGTTTGATGCTCGGTATCCTGCTGCTTGCATGCGCGGGCGAGACGCCCGCGCTCCCAGGGACCGCAGACTACAATCGCCCTCATGCTGAATTACATCTGGTTCGGCCTGATGGCGGTCGCGCTCATCGTGGCTATTTTCACAGGCAATGCCGCCGCGGTGACCAAGGCATCGGTCGAGTCGGCGAAAACAGCGGTCGAGATTTCCCTCGGGCTGGTCGGCATTATGACGCTCTGGCTCGGCATCATGCGCGTGGCCGAGCAGGCCGGACTCGTGTCGATGCTCAGCCGCATCCTGCGGCCCATCAGCAGGATTCTCTTCCCCGAGGTCCCGCCCGATCATCCGGCAATCGGGGCGATGGTCATGAGCGTCTCCGCAAACATGCTCGGCCTCAACAACGCCGCCACGCCGCTCGGAATCAAAGCGATGGAGGAGTTGCAGGAGCTGAATCCCGACAAGGAGACTGCCTCGAATCCGATGGTGACCTTCATGGTCCTGAACACCGCCGGCGTGCAGTTCATCCCGACGACGATCATCGGCGTCCTGGCCGCCGCCGGTGCCCAGGTACCGACCTCGATCATTCCCACCACCCTCATCGCCACCCTCTGCGGCGCCGTCGCCGCGATAACGACCGCAAAGCTCCTCCAGCGTTTCTTCCCAACGCGACCACCGATAACCGACAACCGACAACCCGTCCCACCAGAGGTGGCTCCGTGATCCGCGAGATCCTCCAATCCATCTCCCTATGGGCCATCCCGGTCCTGCTGGTCGGCATTCCGCTGGTCGGCCTCATTCGCGGGATCAAGGTCTACGACGTCTTTATCGAAGGGGCGAAGGAAGGGTTCCAGGTGGCGGTGCGCATCATCCCGTTCCTGGTGGGCATCCTCGTGGCCATCGGCATGTTCCGCGCCTCGGGGGCGATGGACATGCTG
>WNFG01000138.1_pt1 | contig 58401 bp, 51 predicted proteins | sample 5400431 | NCBI WGS metagenome assembly WNFG01 (sample SAMN13153346, study PRJNA577476) | soil metagenome | isolation source: 120 cm saprolite under Douglas fir tree site 2 hole 3 replicate 2 | place: USA:California | collected 2015-04-18
TGAGGAATCTCCGCGGAAGGCGGATCCGGAGGGATCGCGCGCAAAGGGCGCATCGATCTACAGGTCGGTCCCGGAAGGCAAGACGCAGCAGGACATACGCTGTTTCTGATAGCGTCTGGCGCCCCATTCCCGAGGAGGCGCCATGAGACTCGCCGCTGCAGCGCTGAGCGTCACGTTGTCCCTCGCTGCAACCGCCAAGGAGACGGTGCGCATCGCATTCGTCGGGCCGCTGACCGGAGGCAACTCCGCCATCGGACTGGGCGGGCGCAACTCGGCCGACCTGGCCGTCCGCCTCCGCGACGCCGACCCCAAGGCGAAGTACCACTACGAGCTGGTGGTGCTAGACGACGAGTGCAAGCCCGACGCCGGCGTGCAGATGGCCACCAAGGCCGGCTCGGATCGCACCATCGTCGGCGGCGTCACGCATTACTGCTCGGTGGTGGCGATGGCGACGGTGGACACGTACCACCGCTTCGGCCTGCCGGCCATCGTCTGGGGCGCGGTGCTGCCCGACATCACCTACGCGAACGACTTCAAGGAGATCCACCGCGTCAACGGCACGATGATCAACCAGAACGAGGCCAACGCGAGGCTCGTCACCAGCCAGGGCTACAAGAAGTTCGCCATCATCCACGACACCACCGACTACGGAAAAGGCCACGACAAGTACTTCACCCAGTTCGTCAAGCAGGACGGCGGCGAGATCGTCGGCGACTTCGGCGTCACCGCCGACCAGCAGGATTTCACCGCCGAGCTGACGCAGATCAAGGCGCTCAATCCTCAAGTCCTCTACTTCGGCGGGCTGACGCCCATCGGGGTTCGCATCCGCGCCCAGATGGACAAGCTGGGGTTGGTGGCGCAGTTCGACGGCACCTCCGGCATCGTCAACGACGACTTCATCAAGGCGCTCGGGCCGCTCGCCGAGGGCGTTCTGGCGTTTCGCGAGGGCGCACCGGCGGAGCGGCTGCCGGGCGGGAAAAAATTTCTCGCCGACTACAAGGAGCAGGGTTATGCCAACCCGCCCGAGGCCTACGGCCCCTTCGCCTACGCCGCCGCGGTCCTCCTCATGGACGCCATCGAGAAGGTCGGCCCCGACCGCAAGAAGATCATCCAGCAACTCTCGCCCGCGCACGTCAAGGAGGTGGACTCCATCGTCGGCAAGATCACCTTCGACGAGCACGGCCAGAACACCGTGCCGGCCATCACCAAGTACGTGGTGCAGGACGGCAAGTGGGTGCTCTGGGAGGACAGCGAGTACGCCGGCGGAAAGCGCAAGCTCGTCGGCAGGTAGCCATGTCGCTCAGCCTGCTCGGGCAGTACGTCATGAACGGCGCAATGCTGGGGATGATGTACGCGCTCGTCGCGGTGGGGTTCACGCTCTTCTTCGGCGTTCTCGACGTGATCCAGTTCTCCCACGGCGACGTGGTGGCGGCGGGCGCGTTCGCCGGGCTTCTGGCGTGGGCGGCGTTGACGGGAGTGGGCGTCGCTTCGCCGCTGGCGCTGCTCCTCGCAGTGCTGCTGGCGGCGGTCATCGCCACCGCAGCGCTGGGCGTGCTGGTCGGGCGGTTCATCGTCCTTCCCGTGAAGGGCGCGCCGCAGCTGAACGTGCTGTTGGTCACCCTCATGACCGGGACGGTGCTGCGCGAATCGATCCGCCTCTTCTACCCGGGCGGGTCGCAGCCGCAGATGTTCCCCGCGCTGCTGCCCGGTCTGGCCTGGAACTTCGGCGCCTTCCATCTGCGCATCGACAACGTCATCCTGCTTGCTGCCGGCGCTCTGATGATCGCGGGCACGCACCTGCTCATCACCCGCACGCGCCTGGGGCTGGCCATCCGCGCCGTGGCCCAGGACGAGGAGACGGCGCGCACCATGGGCATCGATTTCCGCCGGGTGGTGCTGATCACGTTCGCGCTCGGCTCGGCGCTGGCGGCGTTCGCCGGCATCATGGACGGCCTCTACTATAATGAGGTCTTCTTCGGGATGGGCCTTTTGCTCGGCGTGATCGGCTTCGCCGCCGCCATCCTCGGCGGGCTCGGCAACCTCTACGGCGCCATCGTCGGCGGCTTCCTCTTCGCCGCCCTGCAGACCATCGGCGCCGTGGCGCTGCCCTTTGCCAGCGCCTACAAGGACGTCTTCGCGTTCGGCGTGGTGATCCTGCTCATGGCCATCCGGCCCACCGGCCTGATCGGCGAGCGCGCGAGCGAGCGGGTATGAAGGCAGCTGCGGCGGCCGCGCTCACCGTCGCCGCGGCCACCGCGTTCACCTGGTTCCTGCTCCGGGCCGAGTCGCAGGGCGCCATCGCCTCGCTCATCGCGCTGGCGGTCGTCGCCGGCGTGGTGCTGACGCGGGTGAACCTGGCAGCCGGCGCGCCGGAGTCGCTCACGCAGGGGCTCGCCATCGCTGGGGTCGCGGTGCTCGCGATCCTGCTGCGCGAGGACGATTTCTCGCTGCTCCTCATCACCCGCATCCTCATCGTCATCGTCGCCTGTCTGGGCCTCAACGTGCAGTTCGGGTACGCCGGCGTGGTGAACTTCGCCGGCGCCAGCTTCTTCGGCGCCGGCGGGTACACCGCCGCGGTGCTCTCGCGCGCGACGGCCCTGCCCCACCTGCTCATCCTCTTCTGCGGCGGAGCGGCGGCCGCGCTGGCCGGCACGGTGCTGCTCCTGCCCGTGCTGCGCACCCGAGGCCACTATGCCGCGCTGGTGACCATCGCCTTCGCCTTGCTTTTCCGCACTTTTCTCGAGGTGAACGACACCCTGGGAGGACCGCAAGGACTCAAGCTGCGCGAGCTGACGATCGGACCGCTGCACTTCAACGATCCGGTCCAGATCGGCCCGTTCGAAGGCTCGTTCTACCTGCGCTACCTCGGGCTCGCGCTGGTGCTGCTGGCGCTGGCGTTCGCGCTGGTCCAGCGCCTGGAGCGCTCGTTCATCGGCATCGCCCTCGACGCCGTCCGCCTCGACGAGATCGCCGCCGCATCCTTTGGAGTGGACATCGCCCGCTGGAAGATCACCGCCTTCACGGTGGGCAATTTCGTCATCGGCGTCGCGGGAGCGCTCTCCGCGTTCATGATCGGATTCATCGCCCCCAACAACTACACCTTCGCCGAGTCGCTGATCTTCGTCTCCATCCTGCTGCTCGGCGGCATCGGCAATCCGTGGGGCCTCTCGCTCGCCACCGCCATCGTCATTCTTCTTCCCGAGAAGCTGCAAGTGATTCAGGAGTACCGGTTCCTCCTCTTCGCGGCGATGGTGATCCTCATCCTGCTCTTCCGGCCTGCGGGGCTCGTCCCTCGCCCCTTGCGCCGCCTCGCCGGCCCCAAGCCGTGACCGCTCCGCTTCTCTCCTGCCGCGCGGTGACGCGGCGCTTCGGCGGCCTCGTCGCGCTCGACGGCCTCGACATCGACGTCGAGCACGGCTCGGTGATGGGCCTGATCGGACCCAACGGCTCGGGGAAGACCACCTTCTTCAACGTGCTCACCGGCTTGTTTCCCGCCAGCGCGGGCGAGATCCGCTTCGGCGGCGCCCCCATCACCGGGCTCGAGCCGCAGGACGTCTACCGCATCGGCATCGCGCGCACCTTCCAGCGCTCGCGCCTCTGCCTCCCCCTCTCCATCTTCGACAATTTAATGATCGGCAACCACCGCCACCTCGACCATGGCCTCTGGTTCAACCTGGTGCGCAGGCGCGCGCTGCGGCGGGCCGTCGAGGAGAACTTCGCCGCAGCCCGCGATCTCCTGCGCATCTTCGATCCGCCGCTGGCCGATCGGCTGCTCGACCCGGCGGGACGCATCCCGATGATCGACCGCCGCCGCGTCGAGGTCTGCCGCGCGCTCATCAGCCGGCCCAAGCTGCTCCTGCTCGACGAGCCGTCCGCCGGCATGACACACGACGAGACGATGCGGCTGATGGACGACATCCTCAACGTGCAGCACCAGCTCGGCTTGACCATCATCCTCATCGAGCACGAGATGAGCGTGATCGAGCGCATCACCCGGCGCTGCGTGGTGCTGAACTACGGGCGCAAGATCGCCGAGGGCACCTACGCGGAGGTGTCGCTCGATCCGTCCGTGAGGCAGGCCTACCTGGGGCTCGAGTGATGGAAGAGCTGCGCGTCGAGAACCTCTTCACCGCTTATGACCGCGCCGACGTGCTGGAGGACGTCTCGCTCACCGTCGAGAAGGGGAGCATCACCTGCCTGCTCGGGTCGAACGGCTCCGGCAAGACCACGCTGATCCGCTCGATCCTGGGGCTCACTCCCGCGCGGCGCGGGCACGTCCTCTTCGGCGGCCGCGACGTGACGCGCCTGCCCACCCACCGCATCGTCGCCGAGGGCATCGCCTGCATCCCCGAGGGACGGAAGGTCTTTCCGCGGCTGACAGTGGTGGAGAACCTCCGGCTCGGCGCGTACCTCGAAAGGGATATGCAGGTCGTGCGCCAGCGGCTGGAGCGCGCATTTGCCGTCTTCCCAAGGCTCGCCGATCGGCGCGAGCAACTGGCCGGCACCATGTCGGGTGGGGAGCAGGCCATGGTGTCCATCGGCCGCGGGCTGATGGGCGCGCCCAAGCTGCTCCTCATCGACGAGCCGTCGCTGGGCCTCTCGCCGCTCTTCGTGCAGGAGAACTTCGCCGTCATCCGCCGCATCAACGAACAGGGCGTTACGGTGTTCCTGGTGGAGCAGAACGTGCACCAGACGCTCGCCATCGCCCAGCGCGGTTACGTACTCTCCAAGGGCCGCGTGGTCGCGCAGGGCGCGGCCGCAGATCTCATGAAGGATGATCAGGTGCGGGCGGCGTACTTTGGATCGGGGAGCAGCGCATGAATGCCGTCGAGTTGACGCGGGAGCTGGTCCGCATCGATACCGTGAACCCGGTCAGCCCCGAGCGGCCCGCCGCCGAGCGCGTCGGCCGGTTGCTCGAGGGAGCGGGATTCGCGGTCCGCATGCACGAGTTCGCCCCTGGCCGCACCAGCGTGGTCGCGCGCCGCGATGGAGGAGGGCCGCCGCTCTGCTTCGCCGGCCACCTCGATACCGTTCCGCTGGGAGCGGCGCCCTGGAGCCGCGATCCTTTCGGGGGCGAGATCGACGCGGGCAAGCTCTACGGCCGTGGATCGAGCGACATGAAGAGCGGCGTGGCCGCCATGGTGGCGGCGGCGCTGCAACTCGCGGGCTCGCAGATGCGCAAGGCCGGGCTCACGCTGGTGCTGGTCGCCGGCGAGGAGACCGGTTGCGAAGGCGCGGCGCACCTCGCCCGCACCGAGGGAGCGCTGGGCAGCGCCGGCGCGATGATCGTCGGCGAGCCCACCGGCAACGTGCCGGTGCTCGGCCACAAGGGGGCCCTCTGGCTGCACGCGCGCACCCGGGGGGTCACCGCGCACGGGTCGATGCCGGACAAGGGCGTGAACGCCGTCGTCAAGGCGGCCCACGCCGTCCTGTCGCTGGCGGGGTTCCGCTTCGACGTCGCTCCCGATCCGCTTCTGGGCGGCCCGACCTTGAACGTCGGCACCATCCGCGGCGGGCTGAACGTCAACTCGGTCCCCGACGAGGCGGTGATCGGCATCGACATCCGCACCATCCCCGCCCAGTGCCACGCGGAGCTGCGCAAGAGACTCGCGGAGCTGCTCGGAGACGAGGTCGAGCTGACGCCCGTCGTCGATCTGCCGGGGATGCGCACCGCCGAGGAGAATCCCTTCGTGCAGTCGGTGATGGGGGCGGTGGCGCGCGTCACCGGCGAGCGGCGCACCCCCGGCTCCGCCACCTACTTTACCGATGCGAGCGTCCTGACGCCGGCGTTCGGGGGCATCCCCACCGTGGTGCTGGGGCCCGGCGAGATGGCGCTGTGCCATCAGACCGACGAGCACTGCCGCGTCGAGCGCATCGAGCAGGCCGTCGCCGCCTACCTCGAGATCGCGCGGTCGTGGTGCGGCGCGTGATGGGAGCGGCGCGCGCGGTCGAGCTCCTCTCGCGGCGGGAGCTGTCCGCCGAGGAGCTGGTGCGCGAGTGCCTGGGGCGCATCGAGGAGCGGGAGCCCACGGTCAAGGCCTGGGAGGTGCTCGACGCGGATGGCGCGCTTCGCGAGGCGCGCCGCATCGACGCGCTTTCCCAGCGCCCGCCGCTGTGCGGTCTGCCGATCGGCGTCAAGGATCTGATCGACACCGCCGATCTGCCCACCGCCTACGGCTCGCCGATCCATCGGGGTCATCGCCCGGCGGCTGACGCGGCGTGCGTGCACGCGCTGCGGCGGGCCGGCGCCATCGTGCTGGGCAAGACGGTGACCACCGAGTTCGCGGTGTACTCGCCGGGAAAGACGCGCAACCCGCGAGACCCATCGCGGACGCCGGGCGGATCGTCGAGCGGGTCCGCAGCCGCCGTGGCGGACGGAATGGTGCCGCTCGCGCTCGGGTCGCAGACGGCCGGCTCGGTGATCCGTCCCGCGTCATTCTGCGGCGCAATCGGATGGAAGCCGGCGTACGGCGCGCTGCCGCTCGAAGGCGTGCATCCTCTCGCGCCCTCGCTCGACACCCTGGGCTTCTTCGTGCGCGATCTCGCGGACGTGCCGCTGGCGATGTCCGCGCTGGGCGCGCCGATGCCGGCGCCGGCAGGGCCCAAGGAGCGTGCGAGGTTCGGGCTGTGCAGGACCGAGCTGTGGGATCGCGCCGAGCCGTCCACGCGCTCGGCCATCGAGGAGGAGGCGGCCCGTCTCGCGCGCGGCGGAGCGGCGGTGCGCGAGGTGGACCTGGGTCCGGGGTTCGACGGCCTGGTGGACGCGCAGATCGCGATCATGGGCGCGGAAGCGGCGGTCGCGCTGCGGATGGAGTTGGAGCAGCGCCCCGCCGAGTTGAGCCAGCGGCTGCGCGAGTTCCTCGACGCGGGCCGATCGGTTTCCGCGGACCGGCTGCGCGGCGCGCGCCAGCAAGCGGAGCGGTGCCGGCGCGAGCTCGATGCGATCTTCGCGGACCTTGACGCGATCATCACGCCGGCGGCCGCGGGCGAGGCGCCGCAGGGGCTCGACGCGACTGGAGACCCGGTCTTCTGCCGCATCTGGACTTTGCTGGGAACGCCGTCGCTGTCGTTGCCGCTGCTGCAGGGCCCGGCGGGCCTGCCCATCGGCCTGCAACTCGTCGGCGCGCGCGGGCGCGACCATGCGCTGCTCGCCGCCGCGATGTTCGCGATGCGGTAGCCACGCCTGAAGCTCCGCGCGTCAGCGGCTACAATGCGCGCCCGCGATGCCCACTCTCCTCCTCGTCGCCGCCATGCTCATCGCAGCGCCCCCTGAGCTCTCGCTGGATGCCGCCGCCGCCAGCCGTTTTGCCCGGCTGGCCCTCAAGTGCGTGCGGCAGGAATACCCCAACAAGCCGGACCACGTGATGGGCGGGCCGGCCGAGGTGCTCCCGCCCAAGGCGATGCACCCGGCTTTCTACGGCTGCTACGACTGGCACTCTTCGGTGCACGGCCACTGGATGCTCGTGCGTCTGTTGCGCAAGTTTCCCGAGCTGCAGGAGGCGAAGGAGATCCGCGCCGTCCTCGACGCGAACCTCGCGGAAAGCCGCATCGCCGCCGAGGTGGCCTACTTCCACCAGCCAAACCGCAAGAGCTTCGAGCGGACCTACGGATGGGCATGGCTGCTCGAGCTCTCGGCGGAGCTGCGCGGCTGGGACGCGCCGGACGCGAAACGCTGGGCGTCGAGTCTCCAGCCGCTGGCCGACACGATCTCGGCGGCCTACCAGAATTTCCTCCCCCGCCAGACCTATCCCATCCGCACCGGCGTGCATCCCAACACGGCGTACGGCTTGTCGCTGGCGCTCGACTACGCCCGCGTCGCCGCCGACGCGAAGCTCGAGGCGCTCATCGTCGAGCGGGCCCGGACGTACTTCGGCAAGGATCGCGCGGTGCCCATCGAGTGGGAGCCGGGCGGCGAGGACTTTCTCTCGCCCGCCCTCGAGGAGGCCGCGCTCATGGCGGCGGTCCTGCCGGCGAAGGAGTTCCGCGGCTGGCTGGAGCGGTTCCTGCCCAAGCTGCTCGCGAGCGGGAAGCTCGAGCCGGCCGTCGTGTCCGACCGCACCGATCCCAAGATCGTCCACCTCGACGGCCTCAACTTGAGCCGCGCCCGCACGCTGAGCATCCTCGCCGCGGCGCTGAACGATCGACGCAGCGGGATGCTGCTCGATCTGGCCGACGCCCACGCGCGCGCCTCGCTGCCGCATATCGCCAGCGGCAGCTACGAGGGCGAGCACTGGCTCGCCACCTTCGCCGTCCAGATGCTCGACGCCCGCGCCAAGGCGTCGAGGCCCTAGCTCGCGTTGCGCGAGCTCTCGTCCGGGCTCCCTTTCGGGACGAACCTCCTGATCGCCATCTCGAGATCATCCGGCAAGCAAGGCTTCTCGAGAACCAGGTCCGCCCCCGCCTCCACCGCCGCCGCGCTCACCTGCGGCCCCGCCGACGCCGAGAGCGTGATGATGGGCACTCTGGCGGTGGACTCCTCACCGCGCAGGACGCGGATCACCGCCAGCCCGTCGAGCTTGGGCAGCGCGATGTCCAGCACGATCACGTCGGGCCGCTGGGCGCGCGCGCGCGCAAGCGCCTGGTGCCCGTCGGCGGCCAGATCCACCGCGTACCCGACCGAAGCGAGGTAGAGCGCGTACATCTCTCGCGCATCTTCGTAATCTTCGACGATCAGAACACGGGCCGGCATCATTTCTCCGCCTAACGCGTCTCCCGCGCCCGTCCCACAGCCGGCCAGTGCAAATGCGCGCTGGCGGATAATGTGTTTTTTTACACGTCGAAACCGTCAGATTCTCGTCTTCATGTGGGGCAGCGCCGGCTCGAGCACGAGCCCCCCCTGGCAGCAGAGCGACGAGTGGGACAGCTCCGGTGTGGCCGACCAGGCGCGCTGCACCCCCTGGAACAGCTTGCTGCTCGCCATGCGCGCCGTCGAATCGGTGCGCACGAACCGGACCCCGGCGTCGCCCGAGCTGGCGTCGACGCGCACCACCTCGGCGCGGCCGAGGTGGGAGGGGAATTCCTTCTCGGGCGCCATCAGCCGCAGCTCCGCCTCCGACCCTTTGCGTATCCCGACGGCGCCGACGATGCGCGCGCCGCCCAGGCTGACGTCGACCATCCGCCCCAGCAAGGGCAGCCCCCCCTGGCGCACCTCCACCAGCAGGTCGCTCCCGAGGCGCTTCTGCTTGCGCGCGCTGATGGCGTTGGCGCCTTCCTTGTCGATCTTCCGGAACAGTCTGGCGTCGGGGAACTCGATCCACAGCCCGGCCTGCCCGCCCTCGCCCGCCGACGCGCCCTCCACGCGGGAGAGAACGGCGCCGCGCAGCGTGCTCACCTGCTCGTTGGTGCTGAAGGAGAACTGCACCACCACGCGCGCGCCGCCCGCCAGCGCCGCCTTGCCGTCCCTGTAGAAGAAGAGGGTGCGGCCCTCGACGACGTGCAGATGGGCATGCATCTGCGCGACGTCGCCGAAGCGGTACCGGAGAAGGTTGGCCGCGCTGGATTCCAATCCAGCCGAGCCTATCGGAGCTGAAGATTGCAATCCAGAGATGCGCGGGGCCGGAATGCTACAGCCGGTACCCGAGCACGAGCTGGGTGGTGAAGGCGAAGGAGGTCGACGCGTTGGAGTACGTGTAGAACTGCGGGCCGAAGCGCGTGTTGAGGCCCATCAAGAGGCCCTTGTCGATGGCGTACTCGACGCCGAAGCCGAATTGTGGGCCGACTTCCAGGAAGGCCGTGTTCGTCAACTGCATCGCCATGGTGAAGTCCGCGCCGGCGGCGATGCGCACTTCGGGCGTGATCTGGACGCCGACGGTGCCGCCCACGGGAAAGCGGATGAAGAAGTCCGTCGAGCTGCTGTTGGTATAGACGCGCGCGCCGGGATCGATGTGCAGCGCGATGACCAGCCTGTCGTGCCGGTTCACCACCAGCCGGAACGGCACGTCGAGCCCGGCGCCGAACTTGGAGTAAGTGGTGTTCTCCCAGCTGTAGAGCAGATCGAACTTCACCCCCACGTCGCTGCTCTCGCTGAGGCCGTGCAGGTACCCGAAGGTCGCGCCCGGCCAGCCGAGCTCGAAGGAGACGGCGTCGCGGTTGGGGCTCACCGTCTCGCCGGTGACGATCGACCAGTGCCCCGGCGCGCCCGGCGGGGGCGTGAGGGACACCAGCGGAGCCGGCTCGGCGGCGGCCGCCGCGGATGCCGTCAGGAGCGCTGCCGCGAACACTTCAAGATTTCGCATCACCACGTCCTTCCTTGCCGGGGTCCATGAGCGCGTCGCAGTTAGCACGTCGCACCTGGGTCAGCAAGGCGGGATCACCCAGGCCCGAGGCCAAAATTCGGACGCTCTGTTACAGTGAATGCGATGCCCGTCATCCGCAGCTGGTCCCGCACGGACGTCGGGCGCAAGCGCAAGCACAACGAAGATTCCTGCTTCGCCGACGATGCCATGGGCCTCTACATCGTCGCCGACGGCATGGGGGGCCACGCCGCCGGCGAGGTGGCCAGCGCCCAGGCGGTGAAGTCGATCCGCGAGGCGGTGGCCGAGGGAAAACCGGTGCTGGAGTCGTTCTCGCGCACGCCCACCGTCGAGGCGCGCGAGCACGTCGCGCAGCTGATGGAGAAGGCCATCCTCAGGGCCTGCGCCGACATCCACGCGCTGGCGGTGAGCGACCTGGGCAAGCGCGGCATGGGCACCACGGTGGTGGCGCTGCTCGTCGCGGGGAAGAAGGCCGTGGTCGGGCACGTGGGCGACAGCCGCGTCTATCTCTATCGCAGCGGCCGCGCGCACCAGTTGACCGAGGACCACACCATCATCCAGGAGCAGCTCAAGCGCGGGCTCATCACCAAGGAACAGGTCCCCACCGCCGACAACAAGAACGTCATCACGCGCGCGGTGGGCATCCAGCCGAGCGTAGCGGTCGATACGCTGGTCACCGACGTGCTGCCCGGCGACCTCTTCCTGCTCTGCTCCGATGGGCTGCACGGCTATCTCCACGACGACGAGCTGGCGCAGCTCCTCGCGCAGGAGCGCGCCAGGCTGCCCGACCTGCTCGTCGACCTGGCCAACCAGCGCGGCGGCAAGGACAACATCACGGCGGTCTGCGTCGGCGTCGAGTCGGACGAGGACGAGGAACACACCGACGTCGAAGGCAAGACCGAGATCCTGCGGCGCATCCCGCTCTTCCATCACATGACGTACAAGGAGCTCCTGGCCATTTTCGCCGCCGCGCGGGGCCGGCAGTTCGAGAGAGGGCAAGTCATCATCCGCGAGGGGGAGCAGGGCACCGAGCTGTTCGTGCTCTTTCGCGGCAAGGTGGACGTGTCGAAGAGCGGGCTGAAGATCGCGCAGCTCAAGGCGGGCGGGCACTTCGGCGAGATGGGTCTCGTCGACCAGGCGCCGCGCTCGGCCACCGTGGTCGCGGCGGAGGACACTTCCGGCATCTCCATCGATCGGGACAGCCTGCTCAAGCTGATGCGGCGCGACCCGCTCCTCGCGGTCAAGTTGTTGTGGAGCTTCGTGCAGGTGCTGTCGGAGCGGCTGCGCAACACCAACGAGGCGCTCACCGACTTGCATCAGGAGCTGGACACGGTCCGCCCGCGCACCGCAGAGCCCAGCCGCGAACCGCTCGAGCGCCCCGGCTCCAGCAGCCTTCCACCATTCGGACAATGAAACGCGAAAGTTCACCCCCTTCGCTTGGCCTTTGCGTCTTCGCCGTGTGCTCCTTGGCGGCCGCGGGTTGCCCAAAGCCGCAGGTGGTGATGGGGCCGCCGGTGGATGCCGGCGCGCTGCTCGAGCAGGTGCGCGCCGCCCACAAGGTGCCGCGGACCTTGTCGTGCGAAGCAAAGGCCTTCGTCGACGCGCCCGAAAACGGTGGCCGCTACGCCCTGCAGCTCTCGGTCAAGCGGCCCGCGTCGCTCCGCATCGAGGCGCTCACGCCGATGGGCGATCCTGCCGCCGTGCTCGTCGCCGACGGGGGCAAACTCGCCCTCCTCGACCTGCGCAACAACGTCTTCTATCGGGGCCCGGCGACCCCCAGGAACCTGTCGCGGCTCTTGCCCGCCCCGCTGCGCGACGAGGAGCTGGTCGCGCTGCTGACCGGAACGATGCCCGAATTGCCCGAGGCCCAGCCGGGAAAAGCGAACCGCGTGGGCGACGGCTACCTTCTCCTGGTTTCGACGCCGCGCCTGGCGCAGGAAGTCTCGCTGGGCGGCGATCTGCGCATCAACGACGTGCGGCGACTCACCTCCGGCGGAGAGCTGCTCTGGGCGGTCCACCTCGACGAGCACGACGACTCGAGCGGCGCGCAGGTCCCGCGCCTTCTGCACCTGTCCGCTCCCAAGGCAAAGACCGAAGTCGACCTGCGGCTCAAGAACGTCGTGGTCAACAAACCGCCTCCCGCGGGGGCCTTTTTGCTGGGCGTGCCGCAGGGGATGAAGGTCGAGGAAGTGGAGTAGATTCCGAGGGTGGGAAGTTGCTGCTAAGTTCGTGGTTCCACTAGTATCGTTGCATGCGGATCAAGATTGGCGACCTGCTGGTCAAAGCGGGCGTCATTACCGAGCTTCAGCTCAAGGCCGCCCTGGCTGAGCAGTCGCAGTGGGGCGGCAAGCTGGGCGACATCCTCGTCCGCATGGAGTTCCTCACCGAGGAGATCCTCGTCCGCGCACTTTCCAAGCAGACGGGCGTCCCGCGCGCGGACCTGAGCGGCGAGGGCAGCCGCGAAGCGCTGGCGCTCGTCCCCGCCGACGTGGCGGAGGAATTCGGCGTCGTCCCCGTCGGGGTGAAGGAGGAAGGGCGCGTGTTGGTGGTGGCGATGAGCGACCCGCTCAACATCAGCGTTTCCGACCACCTGCGCTCGCTCACCGGCGCCAAGCGCATCGACGCGCAGCTGGCGGGGAACAGCGCCATCCGCGCGGCCATCTCGCGTTGGTACCGCGGCGAAGAGCTGCTGCGCGAGGACACGGGGCAGCTCTCCATCAAGATCGTCGACAACAGCGGCAAGTCGGTGGTCACGCACGACGCGCCGCCGCCCGCGGCGCCGGTGGCGGGCAACGGCAAGTCCACGCAGGGCGCCGGCGACGTTCTGCACGGCGTGGAGGAGACGCAGCGGCGCTCGGTGGCCGCGCTCAAGGCCATGGTGGAGCTGCTCATCGAGAAGGGCGTCTTCTCGCGAGACGAATACCTCGCTCGGGTCAAGCGGTAAGGGAACGGAGAACGGATGCCGCCGCGGAAGCGACTTGGCCAGCTGCTCACCGAACTGGGCGTCATCGACGAGCACCAACTCCAGAGCGCGCTCGGCCACCAGAAGCAGTGGGGCGGCAAGCTCGGCGCCATCCTCGTGCAGAAAGGGTTCTGCAAGGAGGAACAGGTCGTCACCGCCCTCACCAAGCATCTGGGCATGCCGGCCGTGCGGCTGGGCGAGGCAAAGATCGATGTGCGCGCGGTGAAGTTCGTCACGCGGCAGATCGCCGAGAAGCTGCACGTCTTCCCCTACGAGTTGTCGGGCTCGGGGCGCAGTGAGGTGGTCACCATCGCCATGAGCGATCCCACCGACCTGTCCGCCGTCGATCAGCTCGCCTTCCACACCGGCAAGCGCATCAAGCCCATGCTTGCGGGCGACAGCGAGATCGTCGCGGCCATCCAGAAGCACTACGGCGGCGGCGACGAGAAGGCGGCCGCTGCCGCCGCGCCGGGGTCCGCTGCGAAACCCGGAGCTCATCCCGCGACCGCGCCAGCCGCGGCGCCGGCCAAGCCCCTCATGCCGACTCCTCCGGTCATGGCGCCTCCGGCCGCCGCGCAGCAGTTCCCGCGCCGCTTCGAGCCGGCCGCCGCTGCCGCGCCGACTTTCAACCGGCCGGCCGCGCCGTACATCCCGCCGCCCATCCCCGTCGCGCCGCCCAGGCCGGCGCAAAAGCTCGAGGAGATCGAGCCGGACGCCGAATCGCTCGGCCCCCCCGCCGCGCTGAAGCCGCCCGAGCCGCTGGAGATTCCCGAGGACGACGGCGTCGAGATGCCCCTCGAGCCCATCGCCGCCCACTCGCAATTCGGCGACGAAGTTGCGGGCAAGGAAGAGATCGCGGGCGAAGGCACGTCGGCCGATGTCGTCGAGGGGCTCGAGTCCGCCTCATTGGCGCACGAAGGCGCCGCCGAGGCCAAAGCCGATCCGATGGAAGGGCTGGAGCCTCTCGCCGCGCAGACGCACCAGCCGGCGTCGCGGGACTCGGCGCCCACGGCCGAAGGGAGCGCCGCGGGCTGGGCCGACGAAGCGGCTCCCGCGCAGCCGGCGCAGGACTGGACCGCCGCGCCCGAGGAAGCGCCGGCTGAAGCTCCTGCCGGGGAGGGCTGGGGGACGGAGCAGGGATGGGCGAGCGAGACGCCGGCAGAGTCGGCCGGGGAGCAGCTTCCTCCCGACGCGATCCTCGGGGAGGCCGATGTCATCGAGGGCTTCGAGGCAGCGCCGGGCTGGGAGAGCACGCCGCCGGCCGAAGAGCCACCGCCGGCAGAACAGCCCGCTGCGCCGAGTGAAGCCGAGGCGCCCGACTCATGGGCCTCCATCGCCGACCCGCTCGCGGCGCAACACGACCAGGCCGCCAACGATACTTCGGAGTGGGGCGAGTCGGCCCCGAAGTCCGAGGCGAGCTGGGGAGAGACCGAGCAGCCAGTCGAAGAACAGGCCGCGCAGGAACAAGCCGCGCAGGAACAAGCTGCGCAGGAACAAGCTGCGCAGGAACAAGCTGCGCAGGAACAAGCCGCGGAGGAACAAGCCGCGCTGGAACAGGCTGCGGAACAGGCCGCGCAGGAACAGGCCGCAGAACAAGCCGCACAGGAACAGGCCGCGGAACAAGCCGCACAGGAACAGGCCGCACAGGAACAGGCCGCGCAGGAACAGGCCGCGCAGGAACAGGCCGCGCAGGAGCAGGCCGCACAGGAACAGGCCGCGCAGGAGCAGGCCGCACAGGAACAATCCGCGCAGGAACAAGCCGTCGAGGAGCAGTACGGAGCAGAAGAGCAGCTCGCCGCGGAGGAATTCCCGGTGGAGAGTGGTGATCTGAAGATTGAAGGCTGGGTCGCTCCCCCGGCCGAGCCGGAGCAGCAGGGAGCGGGCTGGCTCGGGGAGGCGCTCGCCGCCACCACGCCGCTCTCGGCGGCCGACGTAGGGACGCTCTCGGCGGTTGGCGTCGATCCCAACGACGGCGTGGCCGCGCTGCGGCTCCTCGCATGCGTGCTGCGCGTGTTCAACCGGCGCCAGATGCTCGACGTCGACGAGATCGCTGCGGAGATCCGTGAGAGCCGCACGCAGGCCGCCTTTGCCAACGAGCAGGCCGCGCAGGGCGAAGTGTCCAACGGCGGCGAGGGCGGCGAGGCCGCTCCACCAGCCGAGAGCGCCGGGGAAGCCACCGAGACTTAGCGCGCACTCGGGCGTACCCGCGCTGCCTTGCCTCGTACCCGAGGGACGGCGGTAGCTTCACCCGATGGATGTTTCGCTCAACGGCACCGTCCTCACGCGGGACGTGCTTGCCGCCGATGGCCGCGTGGTGGCCTCGCGCGGCGAAGTGGTGGACCTGGAACATCTCAAGGACGTAGCCGCACGCGCTCCGCGAGGCTTGCGCGAGATACCGCTGCACGAGACGAGCGCCGTCCACTCCGTGCTCGAGGCGTTCGAGTCGCCGCCGCTGGAACACCTGGTTGGGAACGAGACGTCGCGCGCGCTCGCCGCGGACGGGCTCTCGGATGTCCGCTTTCCCCAGCTCGTCTGGGACGAGCTCGAAGCGCTGCGCCGCGACGATGGCCCACGCTACCAGCACGCCATCTGGACCGGCGTGATTGCCGCCCGGCTCTTCCGCGCCGCGCTGGGGCAGGCGCCGGGCCTGGCGCGGCTGGTGGGCGGCGCGCTGGTGCACGACGTCGGCATGCGGTACGCGTCGGCGCGGCTGCGCTTCAAGCAAGACCATCTCACTCCCGCCGAGGCTCTTGCGCTCGAGGACCACCCGCTGCTCGGCGCGCTGCTCCTCGCCAACGTGCTGGGCGACGCGCCAGCGGTCCACTTCGCGCTTTTGCACCACACGCGCGCCGGCTTCGGCTACCCGCGCTTGACCGGCGGCAAGCCGCCGCTGCGGGGGCTCGATCTCGTCGCGGTGTCCAGTGCCTTCGCCGCGCTGATCGCGCCGCGGCCCTACCGGCTGCAGCCGTTCAACGTCCGCGGAGCGGTAGATTTGCTGCTGGAGGAAGCGCAAGCGGGCCACTTCGACGTGCGCGCCGTGCGGATGCTCGTCCAGTGCCTGCGCGGCGGGGAAGGACAGCTGACCGAGCTGGTGCTCCCCCGCAAGCCGACCGGGTTCCGCCCGCCCGCCAACCGCTACGGCGTCGCCCCCGAGGCGCGCCTCTCCTCCAGCGGCACGTAGTACCTCAACGACCAACGAGAACGAGCAACGAGAACGAGCAACGGGTCGCTCGTTCTGGTTCTTTCAGTTCAGGGTCAGCCATTAGACCGCCCAGCGCTCGGTCGCACTCCCGCGTCCGTGTTAGATCCTTCCCGCGCAGTGGCGCGTTCATATGTCGCAGGAACGGACCGACGAGGAGCTGCTGGCCGCATTCCAGCAGGGCGACGTGGGCGCCTTCGAGGCGCTCTTGCGCCGGCATCGAGCTCCCCTCTTCACCTTCCTCGTGCGTATGCTGGGCGAGCGAGAAAAAGCAGAGGATCTGGCGCAAGAAACCTTCCTGCGCATCGTCAAGGGCGCGCAGGCCTGGGAGCACCGCGCGCGCTTCCAGACGTGGCTCTACACCATCGCGCGCAATCTTTGCGTCGACCAGAGCCGGCGGGACCGGTTCCGGCGCGCCGACAGCCTCGACCAGACCGGCCCCGACGACGAGCCGGCGATGGTCGACTCGGTGCCGGCCGGCGATCCGTCTCCCGACCGCGGCGCGGAGAGCGCGCGGTTGCGGCCTGTCTTGCAGAAGGCGCTGCTCTCGCTGCCGCCCGACCAGCGCGAGGTGTTCATCCTGCGAGAGCAGGCCGGCATGCCGTTCAAGGAGATCGCCGAGATGGTCGGAGCGAACGAAAACACGGTGAAGAGCCGCATGCGCTACGCGCTGGAAGGCCTGCGCAAGGCGCTTCTGGCGGCGGGCATCGACGAGAGCGTGGTGGCCGAGGCCGACGCGCCCGCTCCGGGCGTTCGATTGGGGAGGGCATGACGCACGCCGAGTGCCAGGACCTGCTTCTCGACCTCGCCTACGGCGAGTTGGAGGCGGCGCGCGCCGCAGAGGCCGAGTTGCACGTCGCGGGGTGCCCCGACTGCCGGCGCGAGCGCGCGCAGATGGCGGCCACGCGCAGGGCGGCCGCGCCTCTGCGTGAGCTGGAGGACCCCTCGGCGTCGTTCGACGCGCGCATCCTGGCGGCCGCGCGCGCCGAGGCGGCTCTGCAGAGCGAAGGCAAGCCGGGCCCGGTCATCGAGGTGACGGGCAGCGTGCGGCCGCTCGGTCTCGAGCCGGCCCGCATCGACGCACACGCCAAGGTTTCGTCGGCTCCTGACGGGCGCCGGCGGCGATGGGCGATGCGCGTGGCGCTGGGCGGATCGGCGGCGGCCGCGGCGGCGCTGGCCCTGGTGGTGAGCTACTCGCTGCAGAACTCTGCCGTCAAGCACAATGACGACGCGGAGAAGTACGCCATCCGCGTGCCCACCGCCGCCGCGCGCGCGCAGACCGAGGCGCTCGAGGAGGCGCGCAAGGCGGCCCGGCGCGACGAGGCACAGAAGCCCAAAGCCGAGGCGCCGCCCGCGCCCGTCGCGCAGCCCGCGCCCGTCGCGTCGTTCGCGCCGCCCGCGCCTGTCGCGCAGCTCGCCAGGGAGAAGAAGGCCACCCCCCATCAGGCCGGCTCTCGCGAGACGGACGCCATCGACGACGCCGAAGTGGGTGCGGGCGTGGCCGACAAGAAAGCCGGCGTCAAGGGCGCGGGAGGTGGCGCGCCGGGGCCTGCCGCTCCAGTAGCGACGGGCGCGCCGCCGCCGAGCACCCCTGCGGTCCCCACTTCCGGCCCGGCCGAGATGCCCATGAAAGGCGCGGTTTCCGCTCCGGCGATGGCGGTGCCCGGCAAGGACGCGCAGGCGCCGCACGGTGTGAGGGTTTCGCGCCAGGCGCCGGCGGCACCGCTCGAGAGCGCCAAGGCCGCGGTCGAAGTGCTGACCGCCCCGCAGTATGAGCAGAAGGCGCAAGAAGCGCGCCGCTCGGGGGACTACGTGCTGGCTGCGTCGCTCTACCGGCGCGCCGCCTCGCTCCGGCGCGACGACGACGCGACCGCCGCTTGGGACTTGGCCCACGCCGTGGAATGCCTCTCCGCAGCGGGATATGGCGACGAGGCGATCCAGGTGCGCGACCAGCTCAAGAACTCGTACGCATCGGAAACCTCGGCGTTCAACGCCGCGCAGCGCTCGTTGATCCACATCGAGCTCAAGATCAAGTCCTCCGCCCCCGCCGAGCCAGCGCCCGCTAAGGTCGAGGAAAAGAGCGACTCGAAGGTCCCCTCACACTAAGCCAAGATGAATAGACACGACTTGGTTTACTTCTCACCGCGCAGTTGAGGTCGTCTCGTGCCTGAAAGATTGCCGCCCAGGCCCGCCACGTCGGCGGGGCAATTCGATCTCTTTGGCAAGCGGGTGGGGCCGCGCGTCTATTCCGTCGGAGAGTTGACCCGCGAGATCAAGGCGGTCCTCGAGGGGCGGTTCCAGTCCGTCCTGGTGAAGGGCGAAGTCTCCAACCTGCGCGCTTCCGGCGCGGGGCACATCTACTTCACCTTGAAGGACGCCGAGGCGACCCTCGCCGCGGTCCTCTTCCGCAACGAAGCGCACCGGCTCAAGTTCCAGCCGCGCAACGGCCAGTCGCTGGTCGCGCGCGGGCACCTCGACGTCTACGAGCCGAAGGGCGAGTACCAGCTCGTCTGTGACACCGTCGAGCCCGTCGGCGCGGGCGCGCTGCAGATCGCCTTCGAGCAGCTCAAGGAGAAGCTCGCCGCCGAGGGACTCTTCGACCCGCGCCGCAAGCGCAAGCTGCCGTATCTTCCGCGGCGCATCGCCGTCGTGACCAGCCCCGGCGGCGCGGCGGTGCACGATTTCTTGCGCGTCTTGCACCGGCGCTTTCCCAACCTGCCCGTGCTCATCGTGCCGGTGCGCGTGCAGGGCGACGCCGCGGCGGGGGAAATCGCCCGCGGCATCACCCGTGCCTCCAAGCAGCGAAAGGTCGAGGTGGTGGTGGTCGCGCGAGGCGGCGGCAGCCTCGAGGACCTGTGGGCATTCAACGAGGAGGTGGTCGCCCGGGCGCTGGCGGCCTGCAGCGTGCCGACGGTGAGCGCGGTCGGCCACGAGGTCGATTTCACCATCGCCGACTTCGTCGCCGACGTGCGCGCGCCCACGCCGACGGCGGCCGCCGAGTTGATCGCGCGCGAGAAGACCGAGCTGCTGGCCGACCTGGCGCAGCGGCGGGCGCGCCTCTCGCGGGCGCTGCGCGCGCAGCTCGAGCGCAAGCGCGCGGCGCTCGACAAGTCGCGGTCGCGCATCGCCGACCCGCGCCGGCTCCTCGCCGACCGCCGGCTCCGCCTCGACCGCCTGCAGCAGCGGCTCGAAGATCTCTGGCGCCAGCAGCTCGCCCAGCGCGCCTCGCGCGTGCAGAAGCTCCGCGAGCGCCTGCAGGCGCAGCACCCGCGCGAGAAGCTCCACCGGCTGCACCGCGAGGTCTCGCGCCTCACGGAGAAGCTGGCCGCGCTGGTGCGCCGCGCCCTCACCGCGCGCCGCCACCGCTTCGAAGGGCTCGCCGGCCGCCTCGACGCGCTCAGCCCGCTGCGGGTGCTCGCGCGCGGCTACTCGGTCACCTTCGACCAGCGCGGCCACGCCGTGAAGAGCGCGGGCGACGTCCGGCCGGGCGAGCAGGTGCGCGTCCGCCTGCACGAGGGCGAGCTTTCCGCACAGGTCGTTGCCACCCGCAAGCCCTGATGTGTTAGAGAGCGCGCGTGGCCGACTCGTCCCCCACCGCCGTCAACCAAGAAGAGGCGCGCTACGAAGAGATCGTGCAGCGCCTAGCCAAGGTGGTCGAGAGACTCGAAGGGGGCGGGCTCTCGCTGGAGGAATCGATCGCCGCCTTCGAGGAGGGCATCAAGCTGGCGCGCGCGGGGGCCGCCAAGCTGGAGGAAGCAGAGCACAAAGTGGAAGTCCTGCTCGAGGGGGATCGTACCGCGCCGTTCGCGTCCGAGGAGAAGCGATAAATCTTCGGGCGGGACGAAGCGTCGATAATAGACATGGCCGTGCGGAAGAAGATCATCATCGTCGACGACGATCGCGAGACGCGCGAGATGCTCAAGATGGCTCTCGAGCTGGAGGGCTACGAGGTGGCCCAGGCCGCCAACGGGCTGCGCCTCATCTCCACGCTGCACGTCGATCGGCCGGACCTCATCCTGCTCGACGTGATGATGAGCTGGATCGACGGGTTCGAGCTGTGCCGCGCGGTGAAGAAGAACGACGAGTTCCGCGACATCCCCGTCATCTTCATCAGCGCCAAGAAGACCGCCAACGACATCCGCACCGGCCTCGCTGCCGGCGCCTCCGACTACTTCTCCAAGCCCATCGACATGGAGCGGCTCCTGGCGCGCATCGCCGCGCTCATCGGGCCGGCCGCGCCGGCCGCCCCCGACACGCCGCCCGGCAGCGAAACGAGGCGGTGAAAGTCCGCGCCGACGTGCTGGTCCACCAGCGCGGGCTCGCCGAGTCGCGCGCCAAGGCGCAGGCGCTCATCCTCGCGGGCTCGGTGGTGGCGGGGGACCACCGCGTCGAAAAGCCCGGTCAGCTTCTCGACTCCGAGGTCGAGCTGCGCGTCAAGGAAGGCCTCAAGTACGTCTCGCGCGGCGGGCTCAAGCTGGAGCACGCGCTCGACCATTTCGGCCTCGACCCGGCGGGGCGCGTGTGCGTCGACCTGGGCGCGTCGACGGGCGGGTTCACCGACGTGCTCTTGCAGCGAGGCGCGGCGCGCGTCCATGCGGTGGACGTGGGGCGCGGGCAGCTCCACGAGAAGCTGCGCAACGACCCGCGGGTCGTCCAGCACGAGCGCGTCAACGCTCGTGAGTTGTCGCTGGGCGAGCCGTGCGATGCCGGCGTGGCGGACCTCTCCTTCATCTCGCTCAAGCTGGTGCTGCCCGCGCTCGCCGCGGCGCTGCGGCCGCGCGGCGTGTGGCTCGCCGTGCTCGTCAAGCCGCAGTTCGAGGCGGGCCGCGCAGAAGTGGGCAAGGGCGGCGTGGTGCGCGATCCGGCGGTGCACGAGCGCGTGGTCCGCGAGATCGAGGCGGAGCTGGCGCGACTCGGCTTCGCAGGGCTGGGTTCTACGCCGTCGCCGGTGCTCGGCCCGGCGGGGAATCGCGAGTTCCTTGTCGCGGCGCGTCGCGATTGACCGTGGCTTTAGACGGACAGTGGGCGTAGAATTTACGACAGCCAAAGGGGGCAACCATGGCCGCAGGCCATGTCGTACGCGTGCGTGTAGCCGCGCCCCCCACCGAGGCGCGCCGCCTTTGCACGCGCTTGAGCCGCGGCGGTATCTCCGCCGCGCCCGATGATGGCGTCTCTCGGGCTGAAGTGATGGTCGTCACGCACGATACCGACCTGGCGAAGTTCCGCTCGCGCGCGGGCCAGCTCGTGGTCGTCGGCCAGCCGGGCGCGCCGTTCTTCGCGGCGGGCGCTGACGAGGTGGTGGTGCCGGGTGAGCCGGAGACCCTCTTCCGCCGGCTGCGCTTCATCCTTGAACGCAACGATTTGCGGGCGCGCGCCGAGCGGCTCTCCCAGCGCGTCGCGGCGCTCGAGGCGGGCCTGGCCGACGCGGCTCACGACGTGCGCAGCCCGCTCCAGGCCGTCATCGGCAACGCCGAGCTCCTCGCGCGCGACAGCTCGCTCACCCCAAGCCAGCGCGAGTCCGCCGCGTCGGCGGCCCGCCAGTCGCTGCGCGCGCTGCAGATGGCCGAGAGGATTCTCGAGGGAGCGAAGCGCCGAGAGCGCATCGCGCTCGACACCGGCCCCATCGACGTGGGGGAGCTGGTGGAGGCTGCCGCCGAGTACGCCCAGGCGAGCGCGCGACAGCGGGGCGTCACGCTGGTGGCCAACCCGCCCACGCGGCCCCTCGAAATGCGCGGCGACGAGGAGCTGCTCACGCGCCTGCTCGAGAACCTCATCGCCAACGCGGTCCGCGCCACGGCGCGCGGCGGCCAGGTGGAAATCAGCGGATGGCGCGCGAGCCCCGGCCTCATCCGGCTCGGCGTGAAGGACAACGGCGAGGGCATTCCCGCCGTCGAGCTGCCCAAGCTGGTGGCGGGTCTCGGACCCGGCCGCGGCCTGCGCATCGCGCGCGACATCGCCGAGCGCCACGGCGGCGACCTGTGGGCGGAGAGCGGCGTCGGCAACGGGGCGCGCTTCTTCGTCGAGTTGCCGCTCTCGCCGCCCTCGTCGCGGCCGCGCGTGCTGCTCGTGTCCGACGACAGCCGCTGGGTGCGCGAGGTGGCCCGCACGCTCAAGAGCGCCTGCGAAGTGCGCTCCTCGACGCTGGCCGGCGCGCGACTCGGCAACAAGCGCCTGGATCTGGTGATGGTCGAGGCGCGCAAGAGCCGCGGCAAGAAGCTGGACGCGCTGCGCATCCAGGCGGAAGGCGCGCAAGTGCCGCTCATCGAGTTGCCCAGCGAGATGGCGGCTGCCCGGCTGGCGCGCACGCTCGCGCACCTCGCTCCTTGATGCGTTAGAGTCCGCTCATGCTGCTGGCCTTGCTGATGCTCGTTGGGCGCGACGTGGTGCTGCACGCCAATCGGCTGCCCGACTTTACCGGCTACGTCGTCGACAAGGCCGGCCTGCTCGATCCGGCGGCGGTCGCGCACGTCAAGTCGGTCGCTTCCCGCCTCGACCATGCCGGCATCGCCCAGCTGGCGGTGGCGACGGTCCCCGAGTCGATGCTCGGCGACGACCCGCTCGAGGACTACGCTGTCGCGCTGGTCAAGAAGTGGGGCCTGGGACACGGCGTCAAGCGCGACGACGGCCTGCTCGTGCTCTTCGTTCCCGGCAAGCCGGGCCACCGCAGGATCCGCATCGAGGTGGGCTACGGCCTCGAGGGCCTGATGCCCGACGGGAAGGTGGGGCAGATCCGGACGCAGCAGGCCTACCCCTACATGAAGAACGACGACTACTCGGGCGCGGCCGTGCACGTCGTCGACAGCATCGCCTCGATCCTCGAGGCCGACGCGGCGGCGGGCGGCGAGACGGCGCCGACCAAGGCCTCGCCTCGCGGCGGCACCGGCCAGGGAATGTCAGGCGCGGGTGCGCCCTCGAGCAGCGGCGGGCTCATCGTCACCATCCTCTGCATGCTCGGGCTCGTCGCGGCCCTGGCCACCAGCGGCGCGCGCCGGCAGTTTCCCGGCAAGCCGACGCAACTGTTGGGTGTGGGCCTCACCGGCCTGTCGGTGGCCTCGCTCTTTGCGGCGGGGAGCGGGGCGGGATGGCTGGCGCTGGTCGTGGGGCTCATCATCAATGCCGTCATCTGGGCGTCCATCCGTGCGCACAAGTGCCCCAAGGACGGCTCGTGGATGACCATCGACGAGGAGATCATCGACGAGCCGACGTACTGGAGCGCGGGCCTGGCGCACGTCACGCAGCGCTGCACCAACCGAAAGTGCGGGTACGTGAAGGAGTACGACAAGTCGATCCCGCGCAAACAGATGACCGTGGTCACCAGCGGCGGCGGCGGAGGTGGCGGGGGCGGCGGCGGAGGCGACGGCTTCTCCGGGGGCGGCGGCGGCCGCTCCGGTGGGGGAGGCGCGAGCGGAGAGGTCTAGGTTCCTCGCGGTGGTGTGCGACAGAAAACCACAACCGTGGCGCTGATTTCAGGCGGCCGGGAGGGAAATTCCATTTAGAGTGGTGGAGTCGATGCGCGACTTCCTCCCGGCCGGCAGCGTAGGAAATCTCTATGCGGCGCTCTGGCGGCATGCCGAGGGCCGCCGCCGCAACGTCGTGCTGTTCGTCGTCCTCCTCGTCATGGCGCAGGTGGTCAGGCTCACCATCCCCTGGTTTTTCGGGGAGGCCGTGAATGCACTGCAAGCGGGCGGCATGGAAGGGATCGCGCAGGCGCGAAACGACCTCCTGCTCATGCTCGCCGCCGTGGGTGTCGCGTGGACGATGCATGGGCCGGCGCGCATCGTGGAGCGCTTCACGGCCCTTGTGGTCCGCGAGCGCTTCGCCGATGCGCTGCACGCGAAGACGCTGGCTCTCCCCGTTCGCTGGCACGAGCAGCACCACTCCGGCGACACGCTCCACCGGATGACCAGGGCGACGAGCTCGCTGGCGCAGTTCGCTCAGTCGCAGTTCATCTACCTGCAGAACACCGTGAGCGTGGTCGGGCCCATCGCAGCTCTCTTCCTCGTGTCCCGGGCGACCGGAGCGGTGGCGATGGTTGGCTACGCGGCCATCGCGTTCTTCGTCGTGCGAATCGACTCGGTCATGGTTCGCCTGGTCCGCGAGGAGAACCGCGCCGAGCGCCGGTACAACTCCGCCCTCGTCGACTGCCTGGGGAACATCGCCACCGTGCTCACACTGCGGCTCCAGCAGCCGATGCGGAAGATGCTCAGTTCGCGGCTCGTCGAAGTCTTTGCCCCGCTGCGCCGGAACATCGTCTTCAACGAAGTGAAGTGGGGCGGCATCGACCTGCTCAACGGCGGGATGCGCACCGGCCTGGTCGCCCTCTACGCCTGGCTGGACTTTCGCCAGCGCGGCACGATCAGCGTCGGGACGGCGGTGATGGTGCACCAGTATTCCCAGCAGGTCGGGAACGTGGTCGCCAACATGGCGATGCATTGGAACGACCTCGTGCGCCAGAAGACCGAGGTCGCCGACGTCGATCCCATCTTCTCCAGCCCCGCGCGCCCGCTCGACGTCGCGGCCGTGCCGGAGCCCTGGCGCGAGATCCGCGTCGAGGGCGTGCGCTTCGTCCACCCGCGCGCCGGTGGCGGGAAGCCGGCGCTGGACGACGTGTCGGTGGAGCTCCGCCGCGGACGGCGCATCGCCCTGATCGGCGTGAGCGGGGCAGGGAAGAGCTCGCTCCTTCGCGTGTTGTCCGGCCTGGTCGACGCCGAGCGGATCTCGATCAGCGTCGACGGGACCCTCCATCCACACCTCAAGCACCTCGGCGCCGTCTCCGTGCTGTTGCCGCAGGACCCCGCGGTCTTCGAGTCGAGCGTCCGCGAGAACGTCACCATGGGGCTGCCCTACCGGCAGAGCGAAGTCGAGCGCGCCTGCGACCTGGCCGGCTTCACCTCGGTCATCGCGCAGCTGCCGCAAGGCTGGAACACGCTCATCTCCGAGCGCGGGGTCAACCTTTCGGGAGGCCAGAAGCAGCGGCTCGCGCTGGCTCGCGCACTGCTCGCGGCCAAGGACGTCGGGTTGGTGCTGCTGGACGAGGCCACCAGCAGCGTGGATGCGTCCACCGAGGCGGAGATCTACGATCGGCTGACGACCGCGTTCGCCGGCGCCTGTATCGTCTCCTCCGTCCACCGCCTGCACCTGCTCCCGCGGTTCGACACCGTCTACCTGATGGAGCACGGACGCATCGTCGACAGCGGCACGCCCGACGAGGTGAAGCAGCGTTGGCCCGAGCTTTTCGCCCATTCGGCCGCGGCGGTCGTCGGCGCGACGCGCGCGGCCTGATCGCGGATGTTCGCACCAGCGTGATCCCCTAGCGCAGCGAGTAGCTGACCATGCACCGACCCATGTGGGCCACGTCGAGGCGCGGGGAGTTGTCGAAGAAGTAGTAGTGCACCACCCGGCCAGCGGCCGGTTCCTCTATCCACGTGAACAATCGCGGGCATGTGCCAGAGCCCGCGACTGCAACAGCGTCGGCGGGCTGGCTGTTCTCCACGACATGCCATGTCTGGCCGTCCGCGCTGAGCGACCCCGACACATCAAACGCGACCGGAGCTGAATCACACTCTGTGCTCGGGCCTATGACTCCAGTCTTCGCCGCGTGAAACAGGCTCCGGCTGCGCGTCAGGCAATCACTGCCTCCGCACCCGGCCAGCAACGCAATCAGCATCCAGCGCATCCCCATCACTATAGACCCTCGCCCAGCATCTGCGAGAGCGCTGGGCCCCGCGTCGACGACGGCAGAGGGGCGGCGCCAAGCAAGGGCCGTCCCTCACAAGGCCGGGGCGCCGCGTGTGGAGACGCACGTCATGCGCTCGAGGGCGCCCGTCAGTCGCCGTGCGGGACGTACTCGCGGGCCAGATTTTCGAAGCGCGTATGCTCGTGGATGAAGGCGAGGTTGGCGGCGCCGATAGGCCCGTTGCGTTGCTTGCCGATGATGACCTCCGCGACGCCCTTCACGTCCTCCTTCTCCTTCTCGTAGACCTCCTCTCGAAAGATGAACATGATCGTGTCTGCATCCTGTTCCAAGGCGCCCGATTCGCGAAGGTCGCTCATGAGCGGACGCTTGTCGGGGCGCTTCTCCAGCGACCGATTGAGCTGCGAGAGCGCCAGGACCGGAATGCCCAGCTCCTTGGCCAGCGCCTTCAGTGAGCGCGAGATCTCGCTGATCTGCTGCTCGCGGCTGTCGATGCGCTCGTTTCCGCGCATGAGCTGCAGGTAATCGACGACGATGAGACGGATGGGCTGGTCGCTTCCCTCGAATCGGGAGAAGAGCCGCCGGCATTTCGCGCGCAGCTCGAGGGCCGACACGGCCGGCGTATCGTCGATGTGGATGTTGGCATCGGCCAGCACGCCCGCGGCCTGCGCCAGCTTGGCCCAGTCGCTGTCGATCAACTTGCCGGTGCGGATGCGCTGCGAGTCGACGCGCGCCTCACTGGCCAGCATGCGCATCACCAGCTGCTCCTTGGGCATCTCCAGCGAGAAGATCCCCACCCCGCAGCGCTTGCGCTGGAAATGCGCCCGGCACCCGACGTGCGTGGCGATGTTCAAGCAGAAGGCCGTGTTGTGGGTGACGACGAAATCGTTCGTCACATAGAGATGATCATCGCTGTCGACGAGGATGCACTGGCACGGCTTTTCGCCTGCGGGCTCGACGGATTCGATGAAGCGGCCGACGAACCGATCGGATTCCATGTTCCAACGGGCGAGGTGCTTCCTGGAGCTGACGGGCACGATGCCGTTGGGGAACCAGAAGCGCATTCTCATCGAGACAGCGCCGATCCGGTGCTCGCCCTTGTACGTGTAAGTTGGAAGCTTCTGGCGATGCGATACGATTCCCCCCAACGAGCGCACCAACCAGATGAGGTCGTCGGCGAGCTGCGGCGAGCTGGTGCTGAACTCCACGGTGCGCCCGCCCGGGACGATCACGTGCCCGTCGGTATCGAGAAGGCCGCGGAGCAGATCGAGTCGCTCCTCTAACGTCCCGAGCAAATAGTCCCGAGGGACGAACTTCTCGAGGCTGCTCAATCCGAGCAGACCATAATGTTCCACTGCGCGCCGAGTGGCCGACCCGCGGCCCGGCCCGGCGGCGCCCGCGATCGCCTGTTTGCCGGCGTCCGTCACTTTCAGCGTACGAGCCTTATGAGGTTCCCATTCGACAAGCCCTTTGTCGCGCAACCACGAAAGATGACCATGCACGACGTTCGCGTGCCGGGTGCCCGTCTCCGCGCACAATTCGCGGATGGTCGGCGTCGCGTCGGCCCGGGCCAGGACCACCCGCATCAGGTCTCGCATCTCGCCGGTCGGTTCCGCGGGGTTGCGGCGGACGCGCACCGTGATCCCATCGACCGACACGTCGTCGCAGGCTGGCAAATGAGAACGAAATTTCTCGTGGACGTCGGGCTCGGCGCTGTCGAACCGCACATTGGTGCCGCGGAAGCTGCCGTCGCCGAGGAGCAGGCCCATCAAGTAAGGCGCCAGTCGAAGCGGTTCTCGACGTGGGGCGAACTCGACCGGCGCGACAATGGGGATGCGGTGGTTGAGGCGCTCGCCCTCGCTGGCGACTTTCAGCGTCCGGCGGATTTCGGCAAGCGTCTTGACGGAGCCGCTGTCTTGCGCTCGGCGGCTCTCGCTACGCGTGGTGGTGAACCAGAGGTGCTCGTCGCAGCACTCGACGGATGCGCCGTCGCTGAAGCGTACCCGAAAGACCTGCTTCATGCCCTGTGGGAACACCGCCAGCACGCGATGCGGCTTTCCATCCGAGCCGACGACCAAGGACCCGGCGCGCAACTCTCCCATGGGCACATAGCCGTCGGGCGTGAGGACTGGCGCATCGAGCGGCTGTGCCTTGCCCATGCTGGGTCTGGCCGCGAGGATGACCAGGTCGCCCGGCTGGAAGCCGCTGGTGAGCCGGTCGAGGTCGGCGAAGCCCGTGGGGACGCCGGTGATCTCCTCCTGGCGCTCGTAGAGCGACTCGATGGTCTTGAACGCCTTGGCGATGAGGGGCTTGAGGTGCTCGAAGGTGACGGCGTTGCGCTGCTCGGTGACGGCGAAGATGCGGCGCTCGCACTCGTCGGCGAAGTCAGCCACCTCGCCGTGCTGCTCGTAGCCGAGCTGCGCGATTCCGCTGGCCGCCTCGATGAGCCGGCGGGCGATCGCCTTGTCGCGAACGATCTTCGCGTAGTAGGCGAGGTTGGCGGCGGTGGGGACGATCTTGTCGAGCAGGTCGATGAACTCGTCGCCCCCGATGGCGGCAAAGGACCCCATCGAGGTGAGCTTGTCCTTGACCGTGATGCGGTCGATGGGCTCGCCCACGCCGAACAGGGCGCACATCGCCTCGAAGACCTTGCGGTGGCCTTCGCGGTAGAAGTCCTCGGCCTTGACGACCTCCAGGACGTCGGCAAAGGCCTGGCTGTCGAGCAGGACTCCGCCCAGCAGGCTGCGCTCCGCATCGAGGTTGTGGGGAGGCACACGACCGTGAGGCACGGCGGCGATGGCGGTTGTTACGCTCACGAGACCATCCTGGACGAGGGGTCCGACATTCCAGCAACGAGCCTGTGGAGCGCAATCTTGTTATCGTGTGAGTAGTACGAATTTTCTGTGCATAAGCTGTGGATGGAGCAACCGTGCCCGACGACGAGAAGCCGAAGCGGACCAGGAGCTGGCGGGAGATCGACAAGATGCGCGACCGCGGCGGGTCGTCGCGGCGCGAGAGCCGCGATCGCGAGCAGTTCCAGAACTCGACCGGCTACACCAAGTACAAGACCAACCTGGAGCGCCTCTTTTCGGGCGGTGGCGCGTCGCTGCCCGAGCACCTGCGCGAGAAGGCCGACCCCTCCGCGGAACAGACGGAGCGCGACGAGGAGCGCAAGAAGCTCTACGCCGTCGAGGACCCCAAGGCGTTCTACGCGGCGGCGACGGAGTTCCTGCGCAAGAACGCCCTTCCCGACGACGCGCGGCTGCTGGACCGGCTGCTCGGCCATCCCGACGAGGGCATCATGGAGAAGGCGCTCTCCCGCCTCGAGCACCTGCACAAGGCGGGAACGCTGAAAGTCCCGCCGGCGCTGACGCAGAGGCTCGCTTCGGTGGAGATCGAAAGCGGCGATCCGAAGATTCGCAAGCGCGCCGCCGAGCTGCGCAAGGCGCTCCGCTAGAGCGTTTAGTGAGGGCCGGAAAGCGCGAGCGCAGCGAGCTACAGCCTCCAGCCTCGAACTAATGCAGGCGGCGTGACAGCCGAAGGCTGGCGCGACGCATGCTCTCGAACTCGACCTAGAACTCGAACTGCAGTCTAGGTTCGAGTTCGAGTTCGAGATCCGGTTCGGGTTTGGGTTCGAGTTCGAGTTCGAGTTCGAGTTCGAGTTCGAGTTCGAGATCGAGTTCGAGATCGAGTTCGAGATCTACGGCGGCGGGATGCCGAGGAAGCCCATCAAGTCGAACGACTCTTCGATGATGCGGTTGGGGCCCGACCCCTTCCAGCTCCGCGCCCTGCCGCAGTTCATGCAGGCGCAGATGTCGCGGCCGCCCAGACCCTGGGTGCCCTTGAGCGACCAGGTTTCCTCGGCGTACTCGTCGCACCTCTCGCAGATCTGGACGCGGTCGGCCATCTTGAAGCCGCGGTCTTTCATCTTCTTCTTCACCAGCGCCGAGTGCTCGAGCCACGGGGGGAGCGGGAACTTCTTACCCATGGGCCGACGGTAGCACGCCAAGTCCGGCCGAACGAGGAAGGCGCCCTACCGCTGCGGCGCCGGCGCGCGTTCCTCCCGCGCCAGCACGAACGCTCCCTTGCCGCGGTCGTATGAGTACGTGCTGACGGTGGTCCCCTGGTCGTCCTCGCCCTCCGGCTCGCTGATCTTGACGAACGCGGCCCCCAACTCCACCTGGGCGCGGTACAGATCGCGCTTGGAAAGCAGGTCGACCAGCTTTCCCGCGCGCATCGTCTTGACGATCACCTCGCTCGCCGTCGCGCCGCACGTCTCGCACGACAGCTCCACCTCGATGTCCGGCGAGCCGTCCCCCGTCACGTCGCGCGCGTCGACGTAGAGGATGCGCTGCGGCTCCTCCTCGTCGTCGCCGCCGGTGCTCCGCTCCCAGAGGGGGCGCCAGCGCCGCGGCCGCTGCGCCGTGGCCGGCCCGAGCCGCCAGAGTCCGACGTAATTCCGCTGCGACGCCCACGCCGCGGCGTTCTCGCCCATCGCCTCCTGGGCGGGCGACAGCGAGGTGCCCCAGATGAGCATGTGCAGCTGTCCGTCGTATTCGAGGCGGCGCATCCAGCGGATGCGGAAGCCCGAAAAAGGCCGTGGGTGCAGCGCCGCGAACTCTCCCTGCAGCGGCCCCTGCCGGCGCTCCAGCACGACGGCGACGGCGCGCGACGGCAGCGCCAGCGGCCCGGCCGCCTCGAGCGTCGCGCGGTGCTCGGCGTCCTCCCACTGGAGCGTGAAGAACTTCTGGTCTTTGTCGCGGCGCAGTTGCTCGAGCACCGGCGGCCCCCAGCCGCGTGTGAGCTGCCACTCCAGGTCGGTCAAGGCCGGGGCGAGCAGCGGATCGAAGACGAGCCGCAGCGCGATCAACTCAGGCCCCGTGCGCGTATCCTCCCATGCGATCTGTGCGCGCCCCAGGTTGTCGGCGCCCTTGGGCAGCGCGCAGTCGGCGCGTCCCGCGGCCGCGTTCAGCGCGTCGGCGCAGGCGCGCAGGTCGGCCATGGCGCGAAACTGCGTGAAAGGCTGGTCGAGGTCGAACCGCCCGAACCGCCGCGGCGGGACCGCCGGAGCGGGCGGCGGGGGCGGCTTGACCGCCGGCCCGCCCTGCGGCGGAGCGGGCGGTGCGATCGGCGGCGGCTGGGCCTGCTGCAGCGTGGTGGTCGCGGCCGCGGACTGCGTTACCGGCGCCGGCGGAGCCGTCTCTGCCGAGTGGGCCCGAGCCGCCTTGGTGCGCGGCCCCGCCTGCGCCCCGCCCGACCAGGCGAGCGCCGCGGCGCACAGCGCTATGGAAACCCGCCACATCGGAGAGACGCAGGATACCGCGTTAGCGCCGCAGGCGCACGCCGATTACGTTGGGGATCGCCACCTGCGGGGCGTGGTCGTCGCTCTCCTGGAAACCCGTCTCGTGGCTGCCTGCCAGGTCCATCATGAGCACGCCGCGCACCGACAAGCTCGCCTCCGGCCCGCCCTCGACGTGCATGGCGCGCACCACGCCGAGCGGCAGCGCCAGGATCCGGCGGTTGAGCTCCGACATGGTGTAGGCGGCGCGGGAGAAGAGCAGCAGCAGCCGGCCCTTGTCGTCCTGCGCGACGGCGGCCTCGCTCCACCGTCGCGGCGTGGCGTGCCCCCACACGTCCTCGCCCGGCGACTTGATGAGCCGGAGGTTCTGCACCACCGAGGTAAACTTCTCCGTCCGGGTCTTTTCCGCCGGCACGTCGAGGTCGAGCATCTCGGCCGCGCCGGCGCGAAAAGCAAGCGCGCTGCGGTAGAGGTTCCAGTGCTTGTTGAGCACGAAGGGCCCGTCGCGCAGGTAGCCGGTGCTCCTCCCGCCCGGGTCGAACATCCCCGCGTTGATGACGGCGACGAAGCCCTGCTGGTCGGCCCAGTCCTTTGCCGTGCGCGCGCCGCCGTCGCGGGTCGCCAGCCCGAAGCGCAGCTCGACGCGCGCGGGATCGACGCGCACCACGTGGATGCCGTCGAACGCGGCGTACTCCGCGCCGGGCCCGAGGGCGATCCACGCCGCTGCAATGAGCTGAATCATTTGCGCGCAGGCCATTGACCACGGACCCTCGGGCCTCGGCAAACAACCCGAGGTCTGAAGCCCGAGGTCCGAGGCCTGGAGTCTACCCCTCGCCCGCCACGGTGACCTTCACCTTGGCCGTCACATCCGAGTGCAGCTTGACCGGCACCTCGTGCGTCCCGATTTCCTTGAGCGGTTCGGGCAGGTGGATCTGCTTGCGCTCCACCTCGTACCCCTGGGCGACGAGCTGCTCGTAGATGTCCTTCGAGGTGACCGAGCCGAACAGCTTGTTCTGCTCGCCCACCTTGCGCGTGAACTTGAGCTCGATGGCGGTCAGTTTCCCCGCCATCGCGGTCATGCTCTGCTTCTCCTTCGCGGAGCGCGCCAGGATGCCCGCCTTCTGGTGGTCGAGCTGGCGCACGTTCTTGTCCGTCGCCAGAACCGCCAGGTTGCGCGGGAGGAGGTAGTTGCGGCCGTAGCCGGTTTTCACCTCGACGAGCGTGCCGGCCTTGCCCAGGTTGTCCATGTCCTTGGTGAGAATGACTTTCATGGGAAGGCCCTCCTACTGGTGCTGCATGACGGTGTAGGGGAGCAGCGCGACGTTGCGCCCGCGCTTGATGGCCGTGGCCACCTGGCGCTGGTGGCGCGCGCAGTTCCCCGAGATGCGCCGGGGGACGATCTTGCCTCGCTCGGTGATGAAGTACTTGAGGTCGGCCGCGTTCTTGTAGTCGACCTTGAGGTTCTTGTCGGCGCAGTACCGGCACACCTTGCGCCGGCCGAAGCCCCGGCCGCCGCCCCGGTCCATGTCGTTGCCGCCGCGGTCCTCGCGCGCGCCGCGCTCCTCGCGCCCGCCGCCGCGGCCGCCGCCTTTGCCGCCGAACCCTCCGCCTCCGAAACCGCCTCCGTCCTTCTTGAATCCGCCGTTCATGGTTCGGTCTCCTTACTCGACTTCGGGGGGAAGCTCTGCGTCCTCGAGGTCGCGCTCGCGCAGGTCGGGCGGGCCGAAGCCCTCCGGCTCGCGGGCCATCCGCTCCGGCATCTCCGGATCGCCGGGCAGCTTGATGTCGGGCTCGACCTGCCGCGCGGCGGGGTCGACGTCGTCGGCGAGCTTCACCGACTGGTACTTGAGCACGTCGTCCGTCATGCGCAGGTTGCGCTCGAACTCGGCCACCATTTTCGTGTCGCCCAGGTAGACGAAGCGGACGTAGATGGCGCGGAAGTTCTTCTTCACCTCGTACGCCGTCTTCTTCTTGCCCCAGTTCTCCACCTTGATCACCTTGCCGCCCTCGCGGTTCACGATCCCGCGCATGCGCTCGATGATCTTGTCGACCAGGTCCTCGGCCAGGTCGGGCCGGAGGAGGAAGATGGTCTCGTACTCGCGGAGGCGCGTGCCCGGCGGATGCTGCACCGGGCCTCCTCCTGTCGTCGTCGGTGTCTCTGTCTGCTGCATCGCTTGCCTCTTGGGTTGTAGCCGCCGGACGAAGCCCGGCGGCGAGGTCACTGCTTCACTTCGCTCTCCGCCTGCCTGGGACGCCGGTTGTACCGATTCATCGCCAGGAGCGGTCCTTCGAGGAGCGCCGCCACCGCCGCCTCGGCGGCCTGGGGGATCAGCTCCTGCAACATTTCCTCCTCTTCGGAGGAGAATTTCGCCAGCACCCAGTCCGCCCCTTCCCATTGCGGCGGCGGCCGGCCCACCCCGAATCGCACCCGCACGAACTCGGGTGTTTCCAGGTGCTCGCGCAGGCTGCGCAGCCCGTTGTGCCCTCCGTCGCCGCCGCCGATCTTCACCTGGATGCGTCCGAACTCCAGGTCCATGTCGTCGTGCGCCACCACCAGCTCCTGCATGCCCACCTTCCAGAAGCGCGCGGCGTGCCCCACCGACTCGCCGCTCGCGTTCATGTACGTCTGCGGCAGGAGCACCGCCACCGGCCCGCCGCCGGCGCGGCCCTGTCCCAAGACGGCGTTCCAGCGCGTCTGGTCGAGCGCCGCGCCCAGCTTCCCCGCGGCCTCCTCGGCGACGCGGAAGCCGATGTTGTGGCGGGTGCGCTGGTACTTTGCACCCGGGTTGCCCAGTCCGACGAGGAGGCGCACCGCTTACTGGCTCCGTCCGTCGGCCCGCTGCGCGGTCCGACGTCGTAGCGAGTTCGTTGCTCGCTCCGCTCGCAACATTTACTTCTTTGCGCCCTTGTCGGCGGCCGGGCCCCTGGCGGCGCCCGCTGCGGGGGGGGCAGCGCCTGGAGCGCCCTGAGGAGCGCCAGGAGCCGCGCCGGGAGTGCCAGGAGCAGCGCCCGGAGCAGCGCCGGGAGCGCCAGGAGCAGCGGCGGCGCCCTCCGCCCCGGGGACGGCGGCGACAGCCGGCTTCGGCGCCTCCTCTTCCTTCTCCGGGATGTTGACCACCGCGATGGTCTGGTCGCCCTTGACCTTGAGCTGCACGCCCGGCGGCAACTTGACGTCCTTGACGTGCAGCGACTCGGCGATCTTCAGACCTGAGACGTCGACCTCGATCTTCTCGGGGATGTCGCTCGGTTTGCAGAGCACAGGAAGCGTGCGCGCCACTTGCTGAAGGATGCCGCCCTCCGTCACGCCCACGGGCTTGCCGGTGAGCACGACGGGCACGTTGACGACGACCTCCTTGTCCAGGCGCACTTCGAGGAAATCGGCGTGCAGCATGTGGCCGTCGACGGGGTCCTTCTCGAAGTCCTTGAAGAGGACCGTGCGCGTCTCGCCGCCCTCGACCTCCAGCTTGATGACGGTGTTGAACTTGTGCGGCGTGGCGATGGCCTTCTTGATGGCCTCGGGATCGATCGCCACGTGCAGCGGCTTGTCGTACGGCCCGTAGCAGACCGCAGGGATGAGGCCCGTGGCGCGCAGACGGTGGGAGGGACCTTTTCCCGACTGGTCGCGCTTCTTCGCCGAGAGGGTGGAGATGTCTTGTGCCATGAACTGCTCCTTCGTGACCGGCTGCCGCCGCCGCGGCCGGGCAAGAGCCGCGTGCATGGGTTTGGCGGTGCCGGGGAAAAAAGGCCCGGGACTTCTTCAAAGAGCGCGGCCATGTAGCACGCGGCGGGACGGATCGCAAGCTGCAGGCGCCTGGCAGGCCTCGGACCTCAGGCATCAGGCCTCAGGCAATGCCTCAGAAGTCGCTTTTCCCGAGGCCTGAGGTCCGAGGTCTGAGGCCCTGCGCTGCAGGCAGCGCCTGTTCAGACGAAGAGTGACGAGAGCGAGTCGGCCGAGTGGATGCGCCGGATGGCCTCGCCGAAGATCTGCGCCACCGAGAGCTGGGTGATCTTCGCGCAGGCGCGCGCGTTCTCGCGCAGCGCCACGGTGTTGGTGACCGTCACCTCGTCGATGTTCGAGGCCTCCAGCCGCTCGATGGCCGGCCCGCTCAGGACGGGGTGGACGGCATAGGCGACCACCCGCTTGGCCCCGTACTCGGCCAGCGCCCTGGCGCCGAGCGTGAGCGTGCCGGCGGTGTCGATCATGTCGTCGAGCAGGAGCGCCGTCTTGCCCTTCACGTCGCCGATGATCTGCATCACCTCGGCCACGTTGGCCTTGGGGCGCCGCTTGTCGACGATGGCCAGCGTGGTGCCGAGCCGCTTGGCGTAGGCGCGCGCCCGCTCGACGCCGCCCGCGTCGGGGCTGACCACCACCAGGTCTTCGTCCCGGTACTTGCGCTTCATGTCCTCTACCAGGACGGGGCTGGCGTAGAGGTGGTCGGAGGGCATGTCGAAGAAGCCCTGGATCTGCCCGGCGTGCAGGTCCATCGAGACGAAGCGGTCGGCGCCCGCGCTGGTGATGAGGTCGGCCACCAGGCGCGCCGTGATAGGCGTGCGCGGCGCGACCTTGCGGTCCTGGCGCGCGTAGCCGAAGTACGGGACCACCGCGGTGATCGACGCGGCGCTGGCGCGCCGGGCAGCGTCGATCATGATGAGCAGTTCCATCAGGTGGTCGTTGACCGGCGTGGAGGTGCTCTGCACGAGAAAGACGTCGCGGCCGCGGACGTTTTCGGCGATCTCGATCTGGATCTCTCCGTCGGAGAAGCGCCCCACCTCGCAGCGCCCGATGGGCATGTCGAGGTAGTCGCAGATCTCCTTCACGAGCGCCTTGTTGGAGTTCCCGGCGAAGATGACCAGGTCGGATTCTGTCTCGACGGGCATGCGGCCTTCTAAACCAGGTCCGCGCGCAGATCCAGCGCACATCTTTCTCCCAGCCGGCCTGTTCGTCCTGCCGGCCTGTTGGTCCAGCAGGCACTGTTCATCCAGGCGCCTGTTTCGGTCTCTGCGTGACGCCGGGGGCACCGGGGCGGGGCGTCCGGTCGCTGCGCTTGCCGCAGCCACCGCTGAACCGGGGAGTCACCTGCAGGCTGCGGCTCCGCGATGCACCCGGCCGCCCCGCCCCGGCTGCCCCCGGCTGCTCATCCCACTGTTTTTCCATCCTCGCTGAGGACGAGCGCGGGCCGTAGTTCTCTTTTCCAGGCAGGCTGGCAGGCGTTTGACAGCCCGTCTCGCAGAGGGATAGCGTTCAACTTCGGGATCCGTGTCGCCAGCATCACAGGGGTCGCACCATGGAGATCACCGAGGTCCGCGTCTTTCCTGTCAGTGAGGAGAGGCTGAAGGCTTACGTCACGATCACGCTGGACAATTGCTTCGTCGTCCGGGACCTCAAGGTCATCAACGGCAACACGGGCCTGTTCGTGGCCATGCCGGCGAAGCGGCGCAAGGACGGCACGTTCAAGGACATCGCGCACCCGCTCAACTCCGAAACGCGCGAGCGCATGGAGAAGGTCATCCTCGCCGAGTACGAACGCGAGCTGTCCCGCGGCACGCCGGCCGAGCCGGCCACGGCCGCAAGCGGCTAATTGAAAAACAGTGGGTACGGAGAGCCGGGGGCAGCCGGGGCGGGGCGGCCGGGCGCATCGCGGAGCCGCAGCCTGCAGGTAACTCCCCGGTTCAGCGGTGGCTGCGGCAAGCGCAGCGACCGGACGCCCCGCCCCGGTGCCCCCGGCGTCACAAAGAAACCGAAACAGGCTCTCAAAGCAGATCGCGGCGGCGGTGCTTCAGGGCGGGCAGGTCTCGGCGGACCTGGGCGAGCCGCGCCGGGTCGATTTTTGCGAGAGCGATTCCTTCTCCCTCGCCCCCCGCGTCGGCCACGACTTCGCCCCATGGGTCGACGAGGCAGGCGTGCCCCCAGGCGAAGCGGTTTTCCTGCGGCGGCCCGATGCGCCCGACCTGTGCGGGAGCGAGCACGTAGGCCTGGTTCTCGATCGCCCTCGCCCGCAGCAGGACTTCCCAGTGTGCGCGGCCGGTGTAGGCCGTGAAGGCCGCCGGGACGCAGAGGATCTCCGCTCCCGCGTCGGAGAGCGTCCGGTACAACTCGGGGAAGCGCAGGTCGTAACAGACGGAGAGACCGATCTTGAACCCCAGGTCCGTCTCCGCCACCGGGGGCAGAGCGGGACCCGGCGCGACCGTCTCGGACTCGCGGTAGCGGGCGCCGTCGGGTATGTCGACGTCGAAGAGGTGCATCTTGCGATAAGCCGCGACCAGCTTCCCCTGGGGGGAGATGAGCGCCGTGGTGTTGTAGATGCGCGCCGCGTCCTCCGGGGCGCGCTCGGCCACCGACCCGGCCACGCACCAGATGGCGCGCTTGGCACAAAATTCACGAAGCCGCGCGAGCTGGTCCCCCTCGAGCGGCCCCGCGAAGGCCTTCTTCTGCGACGCGGGCCCGACGTGCTCCCAGACTTCGGGGAGCCCGATGAGCCGCGCGTCGCGATCGGCGGCCTGCCCGAGCAGCGCGAGGGCGCGCGCCTCGTTTGCCGCCCGATCGGGGCCGCTGGTCATCTGTACGGCAGCCGCCAGAAAGGCCATCCCGTATTGACTACCACGGGGCGGTCTGTTAGTTGACCATCCACATTTTCGAAGGCCGCGCGAGCGGTTAGCGAAAGTGGGCGCTGTCGGCCCGCTTTTTTTTGTTTCCGGAGCAGTCCGTGGGACGGAAGGAAGAGATTCTCGAGAAGGTGCGTCGCATCGTCGCGCCCCTCGCCGCCCAGGAAGGGATGGAGCTGGTCGACGTCGAGATGGGCGGCGCGGGAAGGCAGACGCTGCGCATCTACATCGACAAGACGGGCGGCGTGTCGCTCGACGACTGCAGCTCCATTTCGCGGGCCACCTCCGCGGCGCTCGACGTCGAGGACCCTATCGACGGCGCCTACGACCTCGAGGTGTCGAGCCCCGGCCTCGACCGCCCGCTGCGCACGCCGGAGCACTTCGCGAAGTTCGTCGGCCAGAAGGTGCGCGTGAAGACCTTCGGTCCCGTGGCGGAGTGCGAGAACCGGAAGACTTTCGTAGGGACTTTGCAGGGGTTTTCGGAGGGAAAAGTGATCGTCGACGTGGACGGCAAGGTGTTCCACGTCCCGCACGAGCAGGTCAGCAAGGCCAAGGTAGAACCCGTTTTCGACCACTAAAAAGAGAGAAGAAGAATGGCTTCCCCCGCACCGCAGGCGCCCATCGTCAACCTGAACATGATCCTCGACCAGGTGGCCAAGGACAAAGGCATCGAGCGTTCGGTGCTGGTGGACACGCTGCAGAACGCCATCGCCCAGGCCGCCAAGAAGCACTTCGGCCAGGACCGCGCCATCGAGGCGACCTACAACGAGGAGAAGGGCGTCGTCGAAGTCTTCCAGACGCTGACCGTCGTGCCGCGCGTCGAGGTGGAGGATCCCATCAAGGCGGTCAACCAGATCTCCCTCGAAGAGGCGGGCAAGAAGGGCATCGAGGCGGAAGTGGGCGACGAGCTGCTCTTCCAGATCTTCTACCGCCCCGAGGACGAGGAGGAGGCGCGCGTCCAGGACGAGCGCTACGGCGACATCCTCCATCTCAAGACCTACCGGAAGGGTTTTGGCCGCATCGCCGCCCAGACGGCCAAGCAAGTCATCATCCAGCGCACGCGCGACGCCGAGCGCGAGAACGTCTTCAACGACTACAAGGACCGCAAGGGCGAGATCGTCTCGGGGATCGCGCTGCGCTTCGAGCGCGGGAACATCATCGTCAACCTGGGACGCGCCGAGGCGGTGCTGCCGGTGCGCGAGCAGACGCCGCGCGAGAGCTACCGCGCGGGTGACCGGGTGCAGGCGTTCGTGCTCGACGTGCTGCGCGAGAGCAAGGGTCCGCAGATCATCCTCTCGCGCGCCTCTCCCGAGGTGGTGCGCAAGCTGTTCGAGATGGAGGTGCCCGAGATCGCCGAGGGCGTGGTGGTCATCGAGGCGGTGGCGCGCGAGCCCGGCGGGCGCACCAAGATCGCGGTCGCCTCGCGCGACGGCGACGTCGACCCCGTCGGCGCCTGCGTGGGCATGAAGGGGAGCCGCGTCCAGGCGGTGGTGCAGGAGCTGCGCGGAGAGAAGATCGACATCGTCCCCTGGGACGAGGATCCGGCCCGCTTCGTCTGCAACGCGCTGCAGCCCGCCGAGGTGTCGCGCGTCCTGCTCGACGAGCAGAACAAGGCGATGGAGATCATCGTCCCCGACGACCAGCTCTCGCTGGCCATCGGCCGGCGCGGCCAGAACGTGCGGCTCGCCGCCCAGCTCACCGGCTGGAAGCTGGACATCAACTCGGAAAGCCGCGTGAAGGAGATGCGCGAGTTCGCCAGCCGCTCGCTGACAGCCATCGGCCTGCCCGAGCAGACCGTGGAACTCCTCTACGCGCATGGTTTCAGGAGCGCCAAGGACTTCGCCAACGCCAGCACCGAGGTCTTGCTGCAGATGCCCGGCATCACCGCCGAGAACGTCGAGCGGTACCTCGCCAGCGCCCGCAACCAGATCGGCAAGGACGAGGAGGAGCTGTCGCGCATCGAGCGCGAGCGCGAGGAGGCACGGGCCATTGAGGCGCGCCGCCACCCCTCGGATTTGACGCAGGCCGAGCGCCTTTTGCGCGTGCGCGGCATCTCAGAGCGGAACATCGAGCAGATGGCCAACGCCGGCTACAAGACGGTGGAGGACATCCACAACGAGCCCGATGTGGTGAAGTTCGGCGAGGCCACCGGGTTGGGCGTGAAAAAAGGGAAGCAGGTCAAGGCCGCCGTCGAGCACTACCTGCAGGAGGAGGCGCGCCTCAAGGCCGATCTCGACGCGAAGAAGGCGGCCGAGGTCACCCCCCAGCAGCAGGGGGCGTAGGCTTTTCGGCGTGGGGGTCCAGGGGGAGACGCCAGTCGCCCCCTGGTGGAGGCGCCGCAGGCGCCGGATCGAAGAGCGTCGCGACTGTGGCACAGCGGTTGGTAGTTCGGAGTGAGAGGTGACGAGAGGAAAGCGGGCGGCGCGCGTTCGGCCGGCCGTTCCGCAGCGGCGCTGCGTCGGGTGCAGGGTGGTGAAGCCCCAGCCCGAGCTGCTGCGGTTGGTGGCGGAGGCGGGAGAGGTGGTCCCCGGCCGGCAAAAGCCGGGGCGCGGCTGCTGGCTGTGCCGCGAGGAGCGCTGCGCGAGGGTGGCCCACAAGTCGGGCCAGATCGTGCGGGCGCTCAAGGGGAAGGCGGCCGGTCCGGACCTCGATCGGCTCCTGGGATGGGTAAAGGGCGCGTCGCTTGACGGCGACGGAGACAGCGGACTAAAGAGCTAGCCCCTCTCGGGGGGTTCCTCTAACGGAAGGGAAGTTCGACCGGATGGCGAAGAAGCGTGTCTACGAGCTGGCAAAGGACCTCGGCCTGTCCAACAAGGACATGGTCGACTGGCTCAAGTCACACGAGTACGACGTGAAGAGCCACTCCTCCTCGCTGGAGGACGATCAGGCGCAGGCCGTCCTGGAGAAGTTCAAGGGCGAGAAGGCGCCCCGGCTGGTCGCGCCCAAGCCTCCCTCGAGCGGCGTGGTGCTGCGCCGCAAGCGCGCCGACACGGCCGCAGAGGCCGAGCACGAGCACGCCCCGCCGGCCCCTGCGCCGGAGCCGGTGCGTGCGCCGGAACCCGAGCCCGAGCCGGAGCCGGAACCCGTTCCGCATCAGCCGGTCGAGCTGGCGCCCATTGCCGCCCTGGTCCAGCCGGTCCCCGAGGAGCCGCGGCCGGTCCCCGCCGCCGCCGAGGCCGAGCACCAGCCGGTCGTCGCCGAAGCGAAGCCTGCCGTAGACGAGCACCAGCCCGCCCCGCCCTCTCGACGCGCCGAGTTGCCCAGGATGCGCCTGCCCCAGACGAGCAACGTTCCCGCCGGTGTCGCCAAGGTGGCGGCGAGGCCCGCCCCGCCGCCGCCGCCGCGCCCCGCCGTGCGGCCGCCGCCGCTCAAGCCGACCGGGCCCATCGTGCAGGGGCCGGGCGGCGTGCAGTCCGTGCAGGTGACGGAAAATCTCCAGTCGCGCCCCACGGCCACGCGGGCGGTCGTGCTCTCGCGGCCGCTCATCCCCATCGCGCGTCCCGCGCCGCGCACCCCAGGGGGAAGCCCCGGCCCCGGCGGCTTCCGCCCCCGGCCGGTGGGCGAGGTGCGCGAGCTGGCGGTGGTGTCGGGCGGGCCCGGCCGCGGCCGCGAGTTCATCGACGTCACCAAGGACAAGCAGAAGGGCAAGAAGGGCCCCCGCGTCGAGAAGACCGAGTCCATCTCCAAGCAGGACCTGGTGGCGCTGGCGCACCAGCGCCAGTACGTGCCCATCCGCGGCCACAAGAAGAAGTCGGCCAAGAAGGGCAAGCAGACCGAGATCACCGAGATGTCGGAGCACAAGAAGGTGCTGCACATCGAGGAGACCATCACCCCCTCGGAGATGTCGCAGGCCATGGGCGTGAAGAGCGCCGACCTGATCCGCAAGCTGGTCGCCAACGGGAAGATGATCACCCAGAACCAGCCTGTCGATTTCGAAACCGCCTCGCTCCTCGCGCTCGACTACGGGTGGAAGGTGGAGAAGGTCGGCTTCGAGATCGACGAGTTCATCCAGGAGATCGAGGACAAGCCCGAGGAACTGACGCCGCGGCCGCCGGTGGTCACCATCATGGGCCACGTCGACCACGGCAAGACCTCGCTGCTCGACGCCATCCGCAAGGCGCACGTGGCCGAGGGCGAGGCGGGCGGCATCACGCAGCACATCGGCGCCTATTCGGTGGACGTGATCGGCAGCGACGGCGGCGAGGCCAACATCACCTTCCTCGACACGCCCGGCCACGAGGCCTTCACCGCCATGCGCGCGCGGGGCGCCAACGCCACCGACATCGCGGTGCTGGTGGTGGCGGCCGACGACGGCGTCATGCCGCAGACGGTCGAGTCGATCAACCATGCCAAGGCCGCCGAAGTGACCATCCTGGTGGCCATCAACAAGATCGACAAGCCCGAGGCGCAGCCCGAGCGCATCAAGCAGCAGCTCTCCGAGCACGGCCTCATCTCCGAGGAGTGGGGCGGCGACACCATGATGATCCCGGTGTCGGCCCGCACCGGCGAGGGGCTGGAGAAGCTGCTCGAGGCCATCCTCCTCCAGGCCGAGGTGCTGGAGCTGCGGGCCAACCCCAACAAGCCCGCCACCGGCGTGGTCATCGAGGCCAAGCTGGAGAAGGGCCGCGGGCCGGTGGCGACGGTGCTGGTGCAGGACGGCACGCTGCGCGTGGGCGACGCGCTCGTCACCGGCATCCACTCCGGCCGCGTGCGCGCGATGATGAACGAGCACGGCGAGCAGGTCGACGACGTGCCGCCGGGCTTCCCGGTGGAGGTGCTGGGCCTGGACGGCGCGCCCTTCGCCGGCGACGACTTCAACGTGGTGGCCGACGAGCAGGCCGCCGCCGAGGTGGCCGAGCACCGGCTCAAGAAGCAGCGCGAGAAGGAGCTGTCGAAGTCGAACAAGCTCTCCATCGAAGATCTCATGGCCAAGGGCAAGAAGGACGAGGCCAAGGTCCTCAAGGTCATCGTCAAGGCCGACGTGCAAGGCTCGGTCGAGGCGCTCAAGACGGCGCTCACCAAGCTGACCACGCCCAAGGTGTCGGTCGACGTCATCCACTCCGGCGTGGGCAACGTCACCGAGAGCGACGTGATGCTGGGCGCGGCCTCGAAGGCGATGATCGTCGGCTTCAACGTCAAGCCCGAGTCGAAGGCGGGCGAGACCGCCTCCTCGCAGGGCGTGACGCTCAAGCTCTACACCATCATCTACGAGGCGCTCGACGAGGTGAAGCTGGCCATGGAGGGCATGCTCGAGGCCATCATCAAGGAGAAGGTGGTCGGCCACGCCAAGGTGCTGCAGACCTTCAACGTGCCCAAGCTGGGCGCCATCGCCGGCTCGTCAGTGATGGACGGCAAGGTGACGCGCTCGGCGCTGGTGCGCCTGCTTCGCGATCAGAAGCCCATCTTCACGGGGAAGATCGCCTCGCTCAGGCGCTTCAAGGACGACGTCAAGGAGGTCGACAAGGGTTTCGAGTGCGGTATCGGCATCGAGAACTTCAACGACTTCCAGCCGGGGGACGTGATCGAGGCGTACGAGTTGGAGACGATTCGGCCCTCGCTCACGTAGCAGCCCATGGTGGTAGGGGTCCTGAGGCTCACGCTCTACATCCACGGCGCATCGTCGCTGAAGGACAAGCGGCAGGTGCTGCGCAAGGTCACCGATCGGCTGCGCGCGCGGTACAACGTCGGCGTGGCCGAGGTGGGCGACAACGACATCTGGCAGCGCGCCGTGGTGGGCATCGTGGCGGTGGCCAACGATTCGCGCTTCATCAACGAAGTGCTCGACAAGTGCGTCCGCGACGCGGGGAAGATCGCGGAGATCGTCAACCGCGAGATGGAGATCGAGACGTACTCGGAGATGAAGCACGACTGGGCACAGAAGCCGGACGTCGACTCCGTCGACGGCCCCAGACCTCAGACCTCGGGCCTCAGCGACGAAGACGATGGGGACAAAGAGGAAGGCTGGCTCAAAGAAGAGGATCTCCCTTGAGCGCGCACAACCGGCCCGAGCGCGTTGCGCAGATGGTCCAACAGTTGCTGGGCGAAATTTTTGCGCGCGGCATGCGCGACCCGCGCATCGGCCTGGTCACCATCACCGGCGTGAAAATGACGCCGGACCTGCGCGAGGCGCGCGTCTTCTGGACGGTGCACGGCGGCGCCGAGGTGCGGAAACACACCGCCAAGGGCCTGCAGAACGCCCGCGGTTATCTGCGGCATGAGATCGGCATGGAGCTCAAGCTGCGCGTGACGCCCGACCTGCACTTCACGTATGACGAGGCCATCGACCGTGGCGAGCGCATCGAGCAGCTCATCCGCCAGGTGCACGAGGAAGACCGGGAGGCCCGGACCTCCGACCCGGCCCGGGCAGGGGTCGAAGACCGGAGCAAAGGCGGCAGCGAATGAAGGCCGTCAACCGGGGCGTCTCCAACGCGCGCGACTGGAAGCCGGCGGAGAACCTGCCGCGCGTGGTCGATGCCCTGCGCTCGGCCCGGCGCGTGCTGCTCACCATGCACCGTGGCCCCGACGGCGACGCGCTCGGCTCGGCGCTGGCGCTGGCGGTCGCGCTGGGCGAGATGGGGCGCGAAGTCGTCGTCTACAACCCCGACGAGCTGCCCTACAACTTTCGTTTCCTGCCCGGCGCCGACAAGGTGTCGAAGGCGCTCCCGGCCGACGCGGCGTTCGACGTGACGGTGGCGACCGACGCGGGCGCGTTCGATCGGCTCGGCCCCGACGTGCCGCAGGGTCAGAAGCGCGGCACGCTCATCAACCTCGACCACCACATCACCACCGAGCCGTTCGGGGACATCAACTACGTCGATCCCCACGCCGCCTCGGTGGGAATCCTCGCCTACAAGATCATCAAGGGCCTCGGGCACTCGATCAGCGCGGACGCCGCGCAGTGCATCTACGCCAGCATCCTCGCCGACACCGGCTGCTTCCGGTACTCGAGCACCGACCCGGAATGCCTGCGCGTCGCGGCCGAGCTGCTTGAGGCGGGCGTCGACCCCTGGGAGATGACGGTGCGCGTCTACGAGCAGCAGCCGCTCGCGCGCATGCGGCTCCTCGCCGAGGTGCTGGAGACGCTGGAAGTGCACGGCAAGCTGGCCACCATCACCATCACCAACGAGATGGTGGCGCGCACGGGCAGGGAAGACGACCTGACCGACGGGTTCATCAACTACGCGCGCTCGGTCGATGGCGTCGAGGTGGCGGCCAGCTTCCGCGAGCCGCCCGACTCCGGAGAAGGAGCGCGCACCTGGCGGGTGAGCTTCCGCTCGCGCGGCCGGGTGAATGTCGCCGCCATCGCGGCCAAGTTCGGCGGCGGCGGCCACCACAACGCCGCCGGGTGCAGCATCGAGGGCGACGAGGCGGCGGTGCGCGCCCGCATCGCCGAGGAGATCGAGCGGGCGCTGCGATGACCGAGCTCTCGGGCGTCGTCGTCGTCGACAAGCCGAGCGGCCCGACGAGCTTCGACGTGGTCCGGCGCGTGAAGGGCCTCTTCAAGACGAAGCGCTGCGGTCACACCGGCACGCTCGACCCCACCGCCACGGGCGTCCTGCCCATCTGCATCGGCGACGCCACCAAGGTGGCGTCGTTCATCGCCGAGGGAGAGAAAGAATACGACGCGGTGGTGCGCTTCGGCGTCATCACCGACACGCAGGACGCGGCGGGCCGCACGCTGGAGACGCGGCCTCTCGAGGGGCTGAGCGAAGAGCGCGTGCGCGAGGTGCTGCGCGGGTTCGTCGGGCTCATCCAGCAGACGCCGCCGATGTACTCGGCCCGCAAAGTCCACGGGAAGCGGTTGTACGAGCTGGCGCGCGCCGGCGAAGAGGTGGAGCGCGAGGCGCGGCAGGTGCACATCGACGAGGCGCGCCTCACGTCGTTCCGGCCGCCCGACGCGGGCATCTTCGTGCGCTGCTCGAAGGGGACGTACCTGCGCACGCTGGCGCACGATCTGGGTCTTGGCGTGGGCTGCGGCGCGCATCTGCACGAGCTGAAGCGGGTGCGGGTGGGGCCGTTCGGACTGGACGAGTCGGTGCCGCTCGACGCGCTCATGTCGGCGGCGCGCGAGGGACGCGAGCAGCTCGCTCGTTTCGTGCTGCCCATCGGCCGCGCGCTCCAGGAGCTGGACGAGCTTCGCCTCGACATGCAGCTCGCCCGGAAGGTCGCCCACGGCCACACTCCGGGCCCCGGAGACCTGTCCCGCCTGCGTGCGCCGCCGTACTCGCGCGGGCGGAAGGTGCAGCTGCTCGACCCGGGGGGACGGGTGCTGGCCGTGGCGGAGAGCGACGGAGTGGGCACGCTGAAACTCCTCCGCGTTCTTGTTTCTGGATCGCATGATCTCGTCGGGCGCGAGGAGGACTGAGCCCGAAAACGCAAACCAAAACGAAAAACGAAAAACGAAAACGAGAACGAGCACGAGAACCAAAAGCACCCGTTTGCGATTGCGATTTGGATTGGGAGCAAGCCCGCGCCAACGCCTTCGGCGTTGTCACTGGGCTTGCAGGGTTTTCGAAGACGAAGACGATCAGGAGGCGTAGCTCGTTCGATGGTCGATCCGGCCTCGCGCTTCAACCCCGGGCCCCAATGGGCCGTGGCGTCCGATGCGCTTCATCCCGCGCCGGGCGAGGTGGTGCTGCTGGTGGCGTCGCTCGACGTGCCGCGGGAGCGGCTCGAGCGGCTGCTGGAAACATTTTCGCCGCGGGAGCGGGCGAGATACCAGAGCTTCGCTCACGAGGAGCACCGCTTCCGCTGGGGCGCGGCGCGCGGCTTGTTGCGCGAAGTGCTGGGCCGCGCGACGGGGCGTGAGCCGGCGCGCGTCGGCTTCCGTTATGCCGAGCACGGCAAGCCGCACCTCGACGACGGCTCGCTTCATTTCAACATCAGCCACTCCGGCGGGGCGGCGCTCATCGCCCTGGCGCGGGTCGAGGTCGGCGTCGACATCGAGCTGCCGCGGGCGCGGCGCACCGACGATCTGGCGCGGCGGTTCTTTGCGCCCATGGAGCAGGAGCGGCTCTTCGCACTCGAGGGCGAGTCGCGCCGAGACGCGTTCTTCCGTCTCTGGACTTGCAAGGAGGCCTTCCTCAAGGCCACCGGCGAGGGCTTCTCACGCTCGTTGCGCTCCTACGAAATCGACCCCTCGCGCGGCCGCGTCCTCTGGGCGGCAGGGATCCCCGACGCAGCCGATCGCTTCTCAGTCCACCCCCTCGACCCAGGCGGCCCATACCGCGCAGCGCTGGTGACCGAATCGCGCCCAACCGAGATTAGAAAGCATCGTTGGCCTTGAAGGTCCGTCCGCAGCGCGGATGGAAAAACAGGGATTGGGAACAGCCGGGGGCAGCCGGGGCGGGGCGGCCGGGCGCATCGCGGAGCCGCAGCCCGCAGGTGACTCCCGGTCCGGCGGTGGCTGCGGCAAGCGCAGCGACCGGACGTCCCGCCCCGGTGCCCCCGGCGTCACGCAGAGACCGAAACAGGCCTGTCACGCCGGAGACCGAAACCGGCCTGCCGGCCGCGCCTGCACGCGGCTAGATGGCCTCGAGGAACTCCGCGTTGCTGCGATACTCGGCGAGCGACTTGAGCAGCCGCTCCATCGCCTCGATGGGCTTGAGCGCATAGAGCGCCCCGCGCAGCTTCTTCACCTTCTCGTACTCGTGCTGGGAGAAGAGCTTCTCCTCCTTGCGCGTGCCGGAGGTCTGGATGTTGATGGCCGGGAAGATGCGCTTCTCGGCCAGGGCGCGGTCGAGGTTGATCTCGCTGTTTCCCGTGCCCTTGAACTCCTCGAAGATCACCTCGTCCATGCGCGAGCCCGTGTCGATGAGCGCGGTGGCGATGATGGTCAGCGAGCCGCCTTCTTCGGCGTTCCGCGCCGCGCCGAAGAGCCGCTTGGGCCGCTCCAGCGCGCGCGAATCGACGCCGCCCGAGAGCGTGCGGCCCGACGACTCGACCTCCTTGTTGTAGGCGCGCGAGAGGCGCGTGATCGAGTCGAGGAGGATGACCACGTCCTTCCCGGCCTCGACGAGCCGCTTGCTCCGCTCGAGCACCATCTCCGCCACGTGCAGGTGCTCTTCGGTGGGCCGGTCGCTCGAGGAGGCGCACACCTCGGCCTTCACGGTGCGGCGGAAGTCGGTCACTTCCTCGGGCCGCTCGTCGACCAGCAGCACGAACTGCTGCACCTCGGGGCGGTTGGCGGTGATGGCGTGGGAGATCTTCTGCAGCATGATCGTCTTGCCCGCCTTGGGCGGCGAGACGATCAGCATGCGCTGCCCGAGGCCGATGGGCGCGACGATGTCGATGACGCGCGTGATCAACTCCTTGGGAGTGGTCTCCATCACCAGCCGGTCGTCGGGATCGATCACGGTCAGGTTCTGGAAGGCGGTGCGCTTCGCCGCCTCCTGCGGCGGCAGGCCCTCGACCTGGTCGGTCTTGACGAGTTGCAGCCGCCCGTTGCGCTTGACCGCTTGTCCCGTGAGGAGCACGCCCGGCCGAAGCTTGTCGCGGTCGATCATGTGGCGCGGCACGTCCACGTCTTCCTGCTGGGGGAGGAAGTTGCGCTTCTGGTCGCGCAGCCGCCCGTTGCCGCGGTGATCGATGTCGAGCACGCCCTCGCAGGGCACCGCCTGTTCCTGCCGCTGCTGCTGATGGCGTTGTTGTGGATGTGGGGGCCGCTGCTGGTGCTGCCCGCGCGGCTGCTGTCCCTGGGGTTGCTGGCCTTGGGCGGGCTGCTGCTGCGGCTGCGACCCGTCGGCTGACGGCGCGGCCGGCCCTCCCTCAATGGGCGGCGCCGGCGTGGCGCCCGCTTCCGCCGCAGGCTCTTGCGCCTGCTGCTCCGGCGCGGGGCCCTCGTCATCGAGCCTCATCTCGGAGCCGTCGTTCTCCACGTCGACGATGCGGCCCTGCGCGTCGAGCGGAGCCGAGACCTGGTTCTGCTGGCCGCCGCCTTTGCCGCGGCGACCGCGGCCGCCGCGCCGCTGCCTGCGGAACCTGCGCCGGCCGCCGCCTTGTCCCTGCGCGTCCTGGCCGCCTGGCCCGCCTTGCGGATTGCCTTGCCCGCCGGCGTGCTGTCCGCTCACGCCGTTGCCGGGCTGGGGGTTGCGCGCGTTGCCGGGCTCGGGCGCATCTGCGGCTTGCGCCGACTCGGGGGCGCTGGGGGGACGCTGTCCTTCTCCGTTCATTCTCGCTCCAGTCACTTCTTCAGGAGGCGGCTCAAAAAGCCGCCCTTTGGCTGCTCGGCAGCCTTGTTCCTCAGCCGTCTGAGCGCGTCTTTCGCCTCGGGAAAGTCCGGGTCCCTCTCGACGGCTTTCTTGAGGATAGCCCTTGCCCGGTCGGTGTCGCCTTGTGCGTCGAGCATCTGCGCGGCGAAGAGTGCTCCGCTGCGCAGGCGCGGCTCGATCTCCAGCGCCTTGTCCACGTGCTCAAGCCCGTCGTCGGGCTTGCCTGTCCGCTTGAAGATGGCCATGCCGAGGTAGGCGTGGAACTCCGCCTCGGTGTGATTGAGTCCGATGGCCCCGCGAAACTGGACTTCGGCCTCGTCCCAGCGGCCGCTCTTGAAGAGCACCTCGCCCTTCTGGAAGAGGGACTCGGCGCGCAGGATGGCGCTCACGTCGGTGGGAAGGCCCTTGGCCCTGCGGTCGAGGAACACGTCGTACTCGGCGCGCTTCTCCTTGTCGGTGAGGACCTGGTGCCCCTCGTTCACCTTGGCGAACACATCTTCCGCCACGCGCCGCGCCGACCCCAGCTCGAGGCCGCTGAACGAATCGGAGTGGTATTTCTTCGCCGCCGCGAAGTACGCCTTCTTGATGTCCTCCACGCCGGCGTCGTTGGGGACGCCCAGCACTTCGTAGTGGCTGGCGTCCTTGAGGCGGTCGCGCTCGCTGAAGAGCATCTTGCGCACCGCGGTTTCCTGCGGCGTGAAGACCTTGCCGCGGTCCTCGTCGCCCGAGCCGGACGGAGCGCCGGGCTGCGGCTTGGGCGCCGCCTTGGGCCCGCTCGAAATGGTGAGCAGCCCGCTGTGGCAGAGGTGGTAGAGGAGCGGCAGCTCCGGCTCCTTCACGCGCGCCAGCACCTCGCCGACGGTGCGGCCGGCGGTGGCCAGGGGCGTGACGCTCTCTCCCGGCCAGGTGGCCTTGACGGCGAACATCTCGCGCTCCAGCTCGGGGGAGCGGCTGATCTTCTCTTGCGAACGCTCCTCCAGCCAGCGGCGCTCCTGGAAGGCGTCGCCCGGCTGGCGCGCCGCCTCGAGGATGATGCCCACCGGGCTCATGCGGCTGTCGGGCAGGGCGCTCACCGCGTCGGGCGACTTCTGATCGAAACGGTAGGTGCCCTCCGTCCAGCCCAGTGCGCCGGTGCAGACATCGACGGTCTGCTGCTTGAGCGCGACCTTGAGCTGATCGGGTGTGAGCACGCGCGCCGACGCGAGCGCCTCGTGGAGCGGGATGCCCTGCTGCTTGGCCAGGGCCACCGCGCGGTCGAAGGAAGTCTGCTTGATGAGGCCGGAGGCGACCTGCGCCGCGCCCAACGCCTCGGCCCTGATGTTCGAGAGGGCGTAGCGAACCATCCCCTGCTGGAAGGTGAGGGCGCGCTTGGCCGTGTCCTGCGAGAGCGTCAGCGTGCCGGTCGACTTGTTGCGCAGCAGGTCGATGAAGAGCTGCGCGGCGGACTTCTCGCCGAGCTTTCCCTCCAGGGTAGGCACGGCAGAGCCACCGCCGCTCAGCTTGGCCAGCGTCTCGCGGAGCGCGGCCGGCTCGAACGGCTTGGCGAAGAACGCCGCCGGCTTCACGCGCGCGGCGAATTCCGGCGGGAGCTGCTTGTAGACCCCGCTCACCACCACGATGGGAAGTTGCGCCCCCCACGGCGCGGCGCGGGCGGCGGTGGCGAACTGGAAGCCGTCCAGCTCGGCTAGCACAAGGTCGAGCACCACCGCCGAGAACGGCGCGCCGCTCGCGGCGGCCTGCGCGCACAGCTCCAACGCCTCTTTGCCCGACTTGGTGGTGCGCGCCGACAAACCCACCTCGGCCGCGATGCCGGAGAGGAGCCGGGCGGCGCTCTGTTCATCTTCGACGATGAGTACGGTGAGCGGCACTCAGTGGACCTCGAGATCGTAAGGGAGGATGGCGCGGAGCGTGCCCGGCTCGCCGAGGAGCTGGAGCGCCCGCAGTGCGCGGCCGGCGAAGGGCAGGTCGGCCAGGGCGTTCGCGCCGGCCAGATCTTGAAGCTCGACGGGCAGCCAGGTCTCGTCGTCCAGATCGATCGGCTCGTCGGCGGCGATGCCGGCCCTCTTCTTCGCCGCGGCCACCGCGTCGGGCAGGCCGCCGAAACCATCGATGAGCTTGCGCTCCATGGCCTGCGCGCCCGTCCAGACGCGGCCCCGCGCCACGCGGTCGACCTCGGCTTTGCTCATGTGCCGCGCCTCGGCGACGCGCTCGACGAACTGATCGTAAAAGTTCTCCACCCATCCTTGCAGGGTCTTTCGCTCCGCGTCGGTCGTGGCGCGATTGGTGGCGAAGAGATCGGCGCTCTCGCCACGCTTCACCGTCACCAGATTCAGCCCCAGCTTGCGGTACAGCTCCTCGGCGTCGAACCGCCCGACGAAGACGCCGATCGACCCGGTGATGGTCGACGGCTCGGCGAAGATCTCGTCCGCGCCCGCCGCCACGTAGTAGCCGCCCGAGGCGGCCACGTCGCCCATGCTCGCGATCACCGGCTTCTTCTTCTCCTTCCGCGCTCTCTGCAGCTCGCGCCAGATGAGGTCAGACGCATTGCCGTCCCCGCCCGGCGAGTCGATCCGCACCACGATGGCCGCGACCCTGGGATCGTCGGCGGCCTCGCGGATGCGCCGCGCGATGGGGGTCGAGCCCGCAATCTTCACCGCCCCGAAGGGGTCCCGCCGGCCCTCGCCGCGCAGGATGTTTCCCTCCACCCGCACCACCGCGATGCGGGCCTTCGGTCCCCAGCGCTGCTCGCGCACCACGGGGGGATCGATCGAGGTCTTCTCGAGGAACACCCTGCCGCCGAGGAGTTTTCCCGCCTCCTCCTCGAGCTGGTCGGGATAGACGAGCCCGTCCAACAGTCCTCCGTCCCTGGCCTCCTGGGGCTTCAAGATGCCCTTGTCCAAGAGCGCCTTCAGCTTCCCTCCCTCGAGATGCCGCTTCTCTTCGATCCTGGCCAGGTAGCGGCCGAAGAGATCGTCGAGAAGCGCGTTCTGCACCTCGCGCTGCTCGCTCGACATCTCGCTGCGGGTGAAGATGTCGGGCGCATTCTTGTAGGCGCCGACGCGGAAGAATTCCGCCTTCACACCGAGCTTGTCGAGGCCCGTGGCGGCAAAGAGCGCCGTCGCGGATAAACCGTTGACCGTCAGGATTGCCTGAGGGGCTGCGAAAATCCTGTCGGCCGAAGAAGCAAGACTATATTCGAGGCTGCCCGCGGATTCCAGATAGAAAACGACCTTCTTTCCCTTCGACTGCATTTCCTCGATACCTGCTCGGAGTTCTTCGGCTTTCCCCATACCGATGGGCAGGTCGCTGGCGCGCAGGACGACCGCCTTGACGGTCGAGTCGGCAGCGAGCCGGCGGAAGGCCGCCAGCGTCTCGGCGAGCGGGTCGCGGCTCGACTGGCCGAACACCAGCCCGAGCACGCCGGGTTTGGGCCGCTCGAGCGCCTTGTGCAGATCGATGAGCGCCGCGCGGGGCACCGGCAGCCTGAGCGCCGGCCAGCGCTCCGACGACAGGCGCACCCGGTATTCGGTCTGCGCCGTCCTGTCCGCGGCGAAGCGCGGCGCGTACGCGACGCCGAGATGGGGCAGATCGATCTGCACGCCGACGAGTCCCGTGGTCGGCGCTCCATTGCCCACGTCGGGGAGACCAAGCTGCGCGAGGAGCCGCAGCCCGGGACCGAGCCGGGCATTGAGCGTGAAGAGAAGGGCCTTGTGGTCGAATCCGCACGTTGGACCTGGCGCGACGAAGACGCGGCTGCACTCGCTCCAGTGCAGGTCGGCCGCGAGCTCGGCCCTCTCCCCTATCGGCCGCGCGCCCACCGAGAACCGCCACCGCCGCGGCAGCACCGCGCCGGCGCCGGCGGCGTCGATGGACGGCTCAGTCGCGTCGAGGGAAGCAGCGCCCACTGAGAGCCATGAGGCGGGGCGCGCGAGGAGCCCGAAGTCCCAGGTCGAAACCCCGTCGATCAGCGAGTTGCTGCCGCTGGCGTAGCCGCGGTGCACTGCCCCGAGTCCCACCCAGGCGAAGCGCAGCGCCGCCCCGAGGCTCGTCCGCCGCGCCGAGAACGTCGCCGGCGTGGTGACGCCCGTCAGCCTGGAGGTGAACGATCGCTCACGATGCAGCCAGTCGAATCCTACGCCCAAAGAGAGCGGCCCGATGCCGGCCGTGAGAAAAAGCGCCTCGGTATGGCCGTTGGTTTCGCTCAGGCAGCTCCCGAGCGTGCAGGCGGCGGGTACGTAGAATCCGTTATGGAGGAAGTCCGCCTCCAAGCCCGAAGCGAATGCGAGGCCGCCCGGGTTCCCGCCGAGCGACGTCCCGTCATCCTGCAAGGAGAACGATTCTGCCGGCGCCTCGACGCCGCTCCAGTCCGCCTGCTGCGCCACGGCGGCCGGCTCGAGCGCCAGCCAGCAGAGCGCCGCGGCTCGAAGAAGAGCCCCCACACAAGTTCCTCGGGTTGGACTACTCTGTGCGCCCCACCGGGCAGGAGACCATCGCATGCTCGACCCCAAGAACATCCGCAACGTTGCCATCATCGCCCATGACGGGGCTGGAAAAACGGCCCTCACCGAGGCGCTCCTCCGTCACGACGCCCCGGCGCGGGCCAGCAAGGACGGCTCAACCAGCCACCTCGACGTCGACCCGGAGGAAACCAAGCGCAACTTCACCGTCGCGACGCACATCACCTTCGCCGAGCACGACGGAGTGATGCTCAACCTCCTCGACGCGCCCGGCTTCTCCGACTTCCTGACAGATGCCGACCGCTCGATGGCGGTTTGCGAGGGCGGACTCCTTCTCGTCAGCGGCGTGTCGGGTGTCAAGCACCAGACCGAGGCGCACTGGGACATGGCGGCGGAACGTTCTCTGCCACTGATCGCGTGCGTGAACAAGCTCGACAAGGACCGGGCCAGCTTCTTGCGCGCGGTAGACGACATCGAGAAGACGCTGCAGGCCAAGCCCGTCGCGCTGCAGCTCCCCATCGGGCTGGGCGATTCGTTCAGCGGCGTCATCGACCTCATCACCATGCGCGCCCACGCCTACACCAAGGGGTCCAACGGCAAGTTCGGCGGGTACGTCGAGCAGGACATCCCCGAGCAACTCGTCGCCGAGGCGAAGCGCCTGCGCACGCGGCTGGTCGAGGCGGTGGCCGAGACCGACGACCTCATGCTGGAGCGCTACCTCGACGGCCGCGAGCCCGACCAGGCGCAACTCATCGACGGCATCGCGCAAGGCGTGCTGGGCCGGCGCTTCTTGCCGGTGCTGGCCTGCGCGGCGCGGCCGGGGATCGGCGTGGACGACGTCTCGGCGGCCATCGTGCGCTACCTGCCGCCGCCGACGGTGCGGCGCGAGATCAAGGGCAAGGACAACAAGGGCCACGAGATGACGCGCCCGGCGCAGCGCGACGCGCCGCTCGCCATGCTCGCCTTCCGCAACACGGTCGATCATTTCGTCGGGCGGCTCACCGCCTGCCGCATCTTCAGCGGCGCCGTCAAGCCGGGCACGCCGGTGCTCAATTCGCGCACCGGCAACAGCGAGGTGGTGCAGCACGTCTATCGCATCGACGGGAACCGCACCGCCGAAATCCCCGACGCGGGGGCGGGCGAGATCATCGGCTTGATGAAGCTCAAGGACGTGCACGTGGGCGACGTGCTCTGCGCCGCCGACGCCCCGCCCATCAAGCTGGAGATGATCCCCCAGCCCAAGCGCGTCATCGCCTACGCGCTGAAGATCGACCGCGAGCAAGAGGAGAAAGTGGGCGTGGCGCTGCACCGCCTGCTCGAGGAGGACCCGTCGCTGGAGATGGTGCGCGACTCGGAGACCAACGAGACGCTGCTCAAGGGGATGGGGCAAGTGCACATCGAGGTGGCGGTGGAGAAGTTGAAGCGGAAGTTCGAGGCCGAGGTGCACCTCGAGCTGCCGCACCCCGCCTATCACGAGACCATCACCGCCAAGGCCAAGGCCCAGGGCCGCTACAAGCGCCAGAGCGGCGGGCGCGGACAGTACGGCGACTGCCACATCGAGCTCGAGCCGCTGCCGCGCGGGACGGGCATCGAATTCGACGATGCCATCGTCGGCGGCGTCATTCCGCGCAACTACATTCCCTCCGTCGAGCACGGCATCCGCGACGCGGCCAGGCAGGGGCCGCTGGGGAGCTTCCCGCTGGTGGATTTCCGCGCGCGGCTGGTGGACGGGTCGTTCCACACCGTCGACTCGTCCGACATGGCGTTCCGCATCGCGGGGTCGATGGCGCTCAAGAACGCGCTCGCCGCCGCGCGGCCCGTGCTGCTCGAGCCGATGATGCGCCTCGAGGTGATGGTCCCCGACGAGATGCTGGGCGAGGTGATCGCCGACCTCACTTCGCGGCGGGGGAAGATCAGCGGCATGGAGCCCACCTCGAAAGGGACGCTCATCCACGCCACCGCGCCGCAGGCCGAGCTGCGCACCTACGCGCCCGAGCTTCGCTCGCTCACCAAGGGCCTCGGGTACTTCACCATGGAGCTGCAGAGCTACGAGGAAGTGCCTTCGCACGAGTCGCAGAAGGTGCTGCAACGGCGCGCGGCCGAGCTGGGCAAGGAGGAGCCCAAGCCCACCCAGCCGGGCAAGGGCCGCGCCTGAGAGCGGCGAAACGAGAACGAGAACCAGAACCAGAACCAGAACCAGAACCAGAACCAGAACCAGAACCAGAACCCGCCGGCTCCTCCCTCCGGAGGGTCCAATCGCGAAAACGCGAACTTTGTTCACAATCACGACGACGTGGTGAACAACGTTCACGTCCTGGCGGTGAGCGGCCTTCGGCCCAGATGGGCGGCCGAGAGGGTCAGCCCTCTTGCCAGTCCTCGGTGCGACGAGGGCCATCCCCAAGGAGGCGGATCTGCTATGAAGCGCGGCTTTTCTGCGGTACTGAAAGGACGGGATGCCTGAACAGATGAGCACGTCCGAGGGGGGCCGGGGCCGTCGCAAAAAGCGCGGCGGCGGCGATGGCGCGCCTCCCGGCGGCCGCGACGTACCCGTGGTGCTGCACGAGGAGGCGCGCCGGCGCTACCTGAACTACGCGCTCAGCGTCATCACTTCGCGCGCGCTGCCCGACGTGCGCGACGGATTGAAGCCCGTCCAGCGCCGCATCATCTACGGGATGTTCCACGACCACCACCTCACGCACGAGGCCAAGTACCAGAAGTGCGCCAAGGTGGTGGGAACGATCATGGGCCAGTACCACCCGCACGGCGACGTTGCCATCTACGACGCGCTCGTGCGCATGGCGCAGGATTTCTCGCTGCGCTACCCGCTGGTCGACGGCCACGGGAACTTCGGCGACCTCGACGGCGACGCGGCCGCGGCCATGCGCTACACCGAATGCCGGCTGGCGGGGCTGGCGGCGGAGCTGGTGGCAGAATTATCGAAGCGCACCGTCGATTATCGACCGAACTACGACGGGACGCAGTTCGAGCCCATCGTCATCCCGGCGCGGCTGCCGCAACTGCTCATGAACGGCACGACGGGGATCGCCGTCGGCATGGCGACCAACATCCCGCCGCACAACCTCGACGAGCTGTGCGATGCGCTGATCGACCTGTCGAAACACAAAGACTTGAAAGTCAAAGATCTGCTGGAGCACATCAAGGGGCCAGATTTCCCCACCGGCGGCCAGATCCTCAACTCGCGCGCCGAGCTGCGCGCCATTTACGAGACGGGGCAGGGGGGCATCCGCATCCGCGGCGAGTACAAGCTGGAGGACCTGCCGCGGGGCGGAAAGCAGATCGTCATCACCTCGATCCCCTACAGCGTCAACAAGAGCACGCTGGTGACGAAGATCGCCGACGTCATCAACGAGCGGAGGCTGACGCCGCTGGTCAACGTGATCGACGAGAGCACCAAGGACGTGCGCATCGTCCTCGAGATCAAGCGAGACACCGACCCCGAGCTGGTGATGGCGTACCTCTACAAGCATACGCCGCTGCAGACCAACTTCGGCGTCAACCTCACCTGCCTGGTCCCCACCACCAACGTCGAGGTGGGCGCGCCCCAGCGGCTCGACCTCAAATCCATCCTGCGCCACTTCCTCGATTTCAGGTTCGAGGTGGTCACGCGCCGCTTCGAGTTCGACCTGAAGGAAGTGCAGAAGCGGCTGCACCTCCTCGAGGGGTTCGAGAAGGTCTACGACGCGCTCGACGAGATGATCCGCATCATCCGCAAGAGCGACGGCAAGGACGACGCCGCGCAGAAGCTGATCAAGCGGTTCAAGCTGTCCGACGAGCAGACCGACGCGATTCTGGAGATGAAGGTCTACCGGCTGGCGCGCCTGGAGATCCTCATCATCCAGAAAGAAGCCAAGGAGAAGCGCGCCGAGCAGCGCCGCCTCAAGGAGCTGCTCAAGAGCGACCGCGCCCGCTGGGCGGTGGTGCGCGAGGAGATTCAGGAGATCCAGAAGGCCTACGCCGACAAGCGCCGCACGCGCATCGGCGGGGCCGGCTCCGAGGAGATCGAGTACAGCGAAGAAGCCTTCATCGCCGACGAGGACGCGCACGTGGTGCTCACGCGCGACGGGTGGGTCAAGCGGGTGCGGGAGATCAAGGATCCCTCGCAGACGCGCGTGCGCGAGGGTGACGAAGTCGCCTTCGTGCTGGCGGGGTCCCTGAAAAGCAACCTGGTCATTTTCAGCAACTTCGGCACCGCTTACGTGACGCGCTTCAACGACGTGCCGCCCAGCACGGGGTACGGCGATCCGGTGCAGAAGCTCTTCAAGTTCGACGACAACGAGCGCGTCGTGGGCGCGCTCTCGCTCGACCCTCGGCTCCCCCGGCCCGAGAAGCTCCTGGCGGTGAGCCGCGACGGGTACGGGCTGCGATTCGTCCTCGCGCCGCACACCGAGGTTTCGACGCGCGCCGGCCGGCGATTCGCCAAGCCCGGCTCGGGGGACGAGCTCATCGGCGTGGTTCCGGCCGACGACAAGGACCTGCTCGCGGTCGTCACCGAAAAGAGCCATTACCTGATTTGCAAGGTGAACGAGGTCAACGAATTGGCCGGCCCAGGGCGTGGCGTGACGGTCATCAAGGTGGCCGACGACGACAAGGTCATCGCTTTCCTCTGCACCCGCGACAAGCAGGCCGCGGTGCAGCTCGAGACGACCAAGGGCCGCAAGCTGGAGTTGACCACCTTCCGCGCCGAGGTGGTCGGGCGCGGCGGG
>WNFG01000139.1_pt1 | contig 58242 bp, 44 predicted proteins | sample 5400431 | NCBI WGS metagenome assembly WNFG01 (sample SAMN13153346, study PRJNA577476) | soil metagenome | isolation source: 120 cm saprolite under Douglas fir tree site 2 hole 3 replicate 2 | place: USA:California | collected 2015-04-18
CGCGAGCAAAAGGCAGGAGTCCAACTTCGGCCATCGTCCCTCCTGCTCCATCAGAAAACACCGCAAGCCCCTCCTTGTCGATCCCTCGCTACGAAAACTGTGCCCAGGATGTCAACAGAGCCCAAGTGTTGATTCTAAATAGCTTAAACCCCTTTAGATGCAACACTTACAGCAAATCCGTTTGCAACTCCTCTAGATGCAACACTTACAAAAACAGTGGGGGTACCCCTCCCCATCTTTCAACTTTAACTTCCGTCCGCACGCAGAACCGCAGGGACCGTTTTCAGCAAAATCCCGAGGTCCACACGCAGGCTCCAATTCTCGATGTAGTCCAGATCCAGCGTCATCGTGGCGTCGAACGAGGGATCGCGCCGCGCCTTGATCTGCCACAAGCCGGTTATGCCCGGCTTCACATCCAGACGTCGAAGATGCTCGAGCGTGTAGCGCTCGTAATCGTCTACCGGATGCGGCCGCGGCCCCACCAAGCTCATATCCCCACGCAGCACGTTCATGAGTTGCGGCAATTCATCGATGCTGTACTTCCTCAGCCACCGCCCGCACCGCGTCACCCGTGGATCGTTCTCCATCTTGAAAAACGGCCCGTTGCGCTCATTGGAGTGCCGCAAGGTTTCTTTGTGTCCATCGGCATTGTCGACCATCGTCCGCAGCTTGTAGCAGCGGAACTTTTTCCCCTTCTTCCCCACGCGCAGCGCGGAATAAATAACACGCCCACGGGAATCCAACCGAATCCAAAGACCCGCAATCGCCAGCAGAGGCGCCGCAAGAATAAGCCCGGCTGAGGCTACAACGACGTCAATGACGCGTTTCACGGCCAGCCCGAACGCCGGAATCGGCTGCCCGTGCAGCTCGATAACCGGGAAACCGCCGATTGATCTTAGGGGCGCACGCCACCCCAGTCCGTCGTAGATGTCCGGTACAACGTTTAGATTGAGACGCAACCGCCGTGCTTCGACCCAAATTTCCTTGACGACTTCACGATCCGCGGGCAGCGTCACAAACAATTGGTCAACAAACTGCTCAAGAGCGACTTTCTTGAGATCGTGGATTGATCCCAATACCCGCGCATCGCCATTCGGATGCGCGTCCAAGAAGCCGCAGACCGAGTAACCTAATTGGCGGTTATTCTCGATCCAGAGAGCCAACGTTTGCCCCAATCTTCCCGCTCCGATGATCAGGGCGCGTGACACTCCTTCACCGCGGCGTGCACGTTTCAGAACATACAGCCGCTTGACGTAACGCCAGCCGGCTAAGGTGCCGAAATTTGCGACACCGGCGGAGGCCACAACCATCCGGGAGATTTCCTTATTGCCAGAGACGAAGACGAAGAGAACCAATAACACGGTGGCAAATCCGACCGCTTTGGCCACCTTGAAGCTTTCTTCCAACGCTCTAATTTCTCTCGACGTGTGGTACAGATGCTGGCTCATGCAAGCCATCACGATCAGCGCGACGTAAAGCAGTAGGAAGGCGGGGTAGGTATGGGTATATGCCTGATGAATGAGCTGGCGAGCGGACGCGACCTCTATTCCCAGATGGTGCGCGAAACCGAAACGTGCACCATATACGACAATAGCCCCGAGACAAACCAAGAGAACATCGATCGCCACATAAGACCCCTGGCGAAAGTATCCTATTCGTCGACGCTCCGACCTTGCTCGAACAGAGAGACTGTCTCCTGCATCAAGCCAGGCATCTGGCGCAAATTCGCCCGACGGAGCCCATCCTCCCATCGGCGGCGCTGGTGATTGGCGTGCAGCTGTGCCGTTCATGGCCTATGACCCGTCACTACCACCTTGATAAGCGTACTTGCGTGTGTCACGTTCACCTGATTTCGATCCTCATATCGCTATCGCTCACTCATGACCGCTTCGCGCTGCGCGTGATAGTTCTGCGGCAGTCGAAGGGTTTTCCTCCCCCGGCTGTTCCGCTCGACGCGGTGCAGATTCAGAACTTTCTTTACCTCTTGCCATGGCCCGCGAAATTGCAGCGCCTGCAGGCGCAAGTCTCGCAACTTCGAGGCGCAATGTACTGACCACTTCCTCCGCGAACTGCTTGCCAGGATCCTGCGAGTCAATCGCCTGCCAAAATCTCTTCACAAAGAGCCACGCGCACACGGCAAAAATCCCAAATGCCGTTCCGGCAATTATCAAACTCAGCCGATGCGGAAACGACTTTTTGGTCGGAACAACCGCGGCGTCTAAGATCTTTACGCTTGGGATCTCCTTAGCTTCCTGCACCTTTGCTAGCTCGTATTGTTGCGTTAGCAGTTCAAAAACGGTTTCCTCAATTTTTGTCTGGCGATACAGATCGGCGTAGGTGACACCGAGACGCGGCAATTGGCGGATAGAAGGGTAAAGAGAAGGGTCGCTCTTCGAAGAAAGGGCGCCACTCGCTCCAGAGTCACCGCCGAGTTTCCCGAGCTGTGTGCGCATTTCGGCAACCCGGGCGCGTATGGCACGTACACGTATATTTTGATCCGTGTAAATCGCTTCCAATCCGCGCAGTTCGGATTCTGCGGCGATCAATTGTCCCTGCAAATTTGCGGCTGCTTCAACCATCGCCTTGCCTTGAGCCGGTATATCGATGGCTGTGTTCTTACTGGCGAATTCGCTGAATTTCTGAGCGGCGTGGTCCAAATCCTGCTTTACAGTGTTCAGCCGCTCTTCGAGAAAAATGCGCTCTCGACGCGCGGAAGAGGTGCTGACCTGGGCTACCAGGCGGTCTAGTTCGGTGACATACGCTTGTGCGAGCGCTGCAGCGCGTCGGGGATCGTGATCCCTGACCGTAACCGCGATAATTCCGCTCTTGCGGTCCTCGGAGATGCTGGTATGGTCGAGAAGTGACAGGCGCGCATCCTCCATTTTCGATGCGTGATAAACGCCTCTTAACCCGAACTGCTCGATTAGGCGGTCCTGAACGGTTCGACTCTGGAGGATTCCGACAAAGAGTGCTCCAGAATTCTTCACTCCTAGAAGATCGCCGGCAACTGCCCCAAGACCTCCCGTGCGACCCGCAACTGCGGAGAGAAGAGCCATACCAGATCCAGACTGGCTATCTGGCGGCATGAGCTGAGTTGTCGCGTCGTATCGGACTGGAATAAGAAAGGCGATTGCCGTACTTGCTGTCAGCGCAATAAGAAATATACGCAGCAGCAGGCCACGATGCTCCCAGAGAAGCCGAAGGTGAGCGATGGCGCGTTCTCCGGAAGCCTCCGGCCCAGTCGTTGCCTCCGAGGAAACGCCCACACCGTTGTCCTCCGGAGACATACCCGGCCTCGGGTCTCTCGCTGCGCCATTCTGGCTCACGAAAGCCCCCCTATACCCGGATAGTTTCTTAACGCAATCATTTGCTGGATCGTCACAGGAAACTCTTCCCTCACCATCAACACATCAAGACTCCTCTTCTCGTGGGAATCGAAATCCATCTATTTGCTCCACGACCGCGGCCAGTATGCGATTCCGATCGACGAAGTCCAGTTCGTTTGCGGAGTGGGAGCCAAGACAGGTGCAGACCATTTCTCATATTGAACACGGGCTGACACGCTTACGGCGTCACGCAACCAGCAATCCAGCTTCACCGAACCATCGTTCACGGTTTCGCCGCCCGGAATGAAGTTGCCATCCACCTTCGCGTGGCGGTATCCGAGCTCGATGGTATTTCTTGGGCTAAACCAGTACTTGCTCCAGGATTGAAACCCCTGCCCATCTCTTCCGATCCAGTTCCCAATGATGTTCTTCTTGTTCGTGTAGAGATCGTGGTAGAACTCTTCCCAATAAATGTACTGACCGCCCAGATTTGCAAAGCTCGGGTTGCGGGCAGGCGTGCTGGAATAGATAGCCTCGAATCGAAAATCCAGCTTGGGTAAACCAGGGATCCGAGGCAGGTAAAAGCCCGGATTCAAAGCGGCTCGCCGCGGCGCGTCAATGGGCGAAGGATCGTCCGGCGTCAGGGAATCCATATAAATCGTCAGCCAATCGCGCACAAAAGGGACCTTGTAGGAAAACTCAAAGCCGCCGGTGCGCTTTCCGGGATTCACGGAAGGTCGGTAGTTTACTGAACTTACGAAGCTGACATAGCTGTTCCAAAGCGCTCCTAATGTGAGTGGGCGGCCTACTCCGCCAAATTCAGACGTGCGCGACCACCCCAGTTCTAGATTGGGTGTCGGTTTGAAGCTGATCTTCTCTCCGTGGATCAAGGGCCGCGGAGGGAATTCGTTGCCGGAAAGTTGGCCATAAAACAGGTCCAGCTTCACTGGTCCCATTAGGCGGAAGAGCCAGGGAAGGTGAAATGGTGCCACGCGGCTGGCCCGGAACATGTAAATGGGGTCGGCATTATCGCTGAAAAGGAATGCCCCGCCGCGGGCCGTCCCCCACCACAGGCTCTGTTTCCCGAAAGTGAGTTCCCAATTCTCCAGATTCACACCAACATAGGCATCGAGCAGGTTGAAGCGATTCACCTCTGGGACCGGCGTAGGTGGCTGAAGCGGATTCAGATCAACGTTTGCGATGACCTGGCGCACGGCCAAGGAGTATGCCGGAGCAGAGGGCGCGTGCTGCAGTTCCCCTCGAACGTAGACGGAATATCGGCCCCGGTTCGCATATCCGGAGAAGCCAGTAACGTTGTTGAATCCTTCCTGGTAGGGCCGCCCGTAGTCGTTGATGAGCGTCTGTCCAAAGTGATAACTGTCGGCAAGCGGTTTCCCGCTGATACCCGTGATGCGCGAATAAACGGACTCCAGCCGGATCCGTTTGCTGGAGCCTCCCAAGAGAGCATCCAACTCCTCTTGAAACTCCTCTTCGAGGGCTTCCAGCAGACCTCTCGTCTCAGAAGCACCAGTTTCATCCTCATTGAGCTTGTTTGAGGCAACTTGTGCGAGTTGGGCGCATTCAAGACGTGTCCAGGGGCGCATGCCTGCAAACGTCCCGTCGATCATGCCAATGGCTGCCAGGCGATCTAGTGCCGGGTAAACCCAGCTATCGAGCGGAACATAGGGCGACCCCTGATTAGCCGGAGATAAATCTCCGTCACTACCGAATATCTGGCTGATCGATCTCCAGGCCTCGCCACCGAGTTCGGGATCGCGATGCCGGCTGTAAACGTTCTGCGCGACGAGGTTGCCGATCACCGTGCCCACAAGCACGTCGGAGGGAAAATGCTGCTGGCCGCGTACACGCGAAAAGCTCACCGTGGCCGCCAAACCATAGACGGCCACCTTGGTGAGAAGTCCCGGGTATTCGTGGGCAATAACGCCAGCGACCGACCAAGCAGCAGCGGCGTGTTCCGACGGGAAGGAGGTGCCGCCCTGGAAAAAGTTCCCGCTGCCGTTGCCCTGAAAGGGTCGTTCACGTCCCAACGGATACTTGAATCCTTCCACGACCACTAGACTGTTCAGGGCCGCTTCACCGGCAAGAAATCCCGTTTCGCGCCAGTGATCGTTGTGGTTGGCATGGCTCAACAGCCACATTCCTCCCGCGCCTCCGATAAGCGCTCCCACGCTTGCGTTGGAGAGATTTTTGTATCGACTGATGGTGTTTGGGCTGTGCGACAGATGCGTGTTGAAGGTGCGGTCGGTCACCAGAAGCCCGGCCGTGATGCCACCGAGCGGCACCAGCCATTGCGCATCCGTAAATCGCATTTTAGAGGGACTCGTCCAGATCTGTTTTTGGTCCAGCAGGAAATCCTTCCCCAATTCTCTAAAGCCGTGTTGCGCCGTGAGATCGGGCTCCTGGTCCTGAATGCCTGCATTCTGCTTCGGCTGCACCATTTCGCTCTCTTCGGCTTTGGAACTGCGCCGCTTCTTTGCCGTCTCTTCTTGTTTCTCCGCTTGCGGTGGCCTAGCGGCCCAAGAACCGCCCGCTGTTATCGTCAAACTCACAGACGCCCAACTCATCGCCAGCATGATGGCCCTCATCTCTATGCCCCTGGTCACGGATGGATATAGGCCACCGACAGAGCAACAGACGAGGCGAGTTGCACCGACTGCATGATCACGGCCCAGTTGCGGCCTCCAATTTTTGGCGCCTTTTCCGGAACGACGATCGAATCTCCCGGCCTCAAGGTGGCACTCAGCGGATCACCGGAGAACCACCCACCACTGTTATTCTTAGCCGCGAGCACCGATCCGTCAGCGCGGATTACGAACACCGCTTTCTTGTCGGCAAGCTGTGTCAATCCCCCGGACTGGCTCAGATACCACTTGGCACTCCGCCCTGGCTGGTAACTAACCGCCGCGGGGTTGAAGACCTGCCCGTTTACCATCACAAAGTTCGCCTGCTTGGGGATTACCAGAACGTCGCCGTCGCGCAGGGAAACATCCGACGCCGCGTTTCGCCATTCCTTCACATCCCTGCGCATATGAATCACGACGCGACCGATAGGCGCGTTGCTTTGCAACTGCTGAAGCGCCACTTCCGTCTGCGCAATGGCTGACAATTTCGCGGTCTTTTGATCGGCATCTGTCTCCGGAAGCGCTTTGAGATTCACTTGCTCGACTTTCACGCGCTGCACAAGCTCCATATGGGACTTCATCTCCAGATCTTGTACTTCTCGGCGCATCAGAACTGCGCCGTAGGGGTAGGCTTCCGCGCTGAAACCACCCACTCGCTGGAGTAGGGAACTCAGGCGTTCACCTGGCCGAATGCCATAGGATCCCGGATGTTGAACCTCTCCGCGCACCGTTACGGAAGCGCCGATATCGTTCCATCCTGGACTCTGACGGATGGATAGGACGTCTCCGTCTTTCAGGAGGATATTTTCGCTGGCGTTCCCGGTCATCACGGCCGAGAGCTCGATAGGAATACTCTCGGTCGAGTTGCGCGGCAGGTCGCCTTCCGCATATCGTGTCAAGTCAGCTTTTACATGGTCGGCACTTCTCTTGAGACCGCCTCCGACGCGAATCAGATCCTCGACGTGCATGTTGGTTGTGAGCGGGTAACGGCCGGGCTTGGCGACTTCCCCCTTCACGTACACCGTTGGCGGATCCACCTTGGCGGCATTGCGGTGTACCAGGAGGCGGTCGCGCGGCTCGAGTAACAGGTTGTCCACTGGATTCCCTGAAAGCGCTTCAGCCAGATTCACGCTAAGAATTTTCATCGTTCCATCGGTCTGGGTCCGGAACAGTTGGGCTGAATCCAGCGAAGCGTCAGGCGCCACTCCTCCCGCCAGAAAGATCGCGTCACGGAGGTGTGCTTGGCCGGACGTACGATACTTACCGGGTGCTCGCACTTCGCCGCCGATCCACACCGATGGTGCTTGTTCGAAGTCATACCGGCTGAAGATGCGCACGGTGTCGAGTTGCTGCAGCTTTGGCGCCGCCGCCGGATTTGCCAGGGCCAAAGACAGGTCAAAGCTTTCGACGCTAGGCCGGTAGTCCGGTAGATTGAGCCGCACAATCTCAGCGTAGTGTGCAGCCGGTTCCGGCAGCAGATCCGCGTAAGACGCCAGCAGATCCGTCAGCTTCATCCCTTCTCGATAGGAATAACGGCCCGGTCGAAGCACATGCCCTTGCAGATAAATCGCGCCCTCGTTGTACGGAGCGATGGGGAAGATGTGGATCTGGTCACCGTCTTGAATTTTGAAGGCGCTGAGCTGCTTTGCCACGCTGTCGGCATTGCTATCCGACGAAAGATCGAGAGTCAACATGGTGCGTTTCTGGTGGGCTTCGAGACGCTGAACTTCCACGTGTCGCAAAGCAGCCGCTGGCAGAATGCCGCCGGCCAATTCCAGCGCATCCTCGAGCGTAGTCTCCCCATGCAGCTCGTAAATTGCCGGCCGCCGTACCATGCCCTCAATCGTTACTTGCGGCCCGATTGGTTGCACCATCAGCGTGTCGCCGTTCTCCAACCGCGCCATGTCTCCCCGGACTCCGTGCAGCAGCAGGTCGTAGGCGTCGACTTCTTCCACGAGCTGCTTGCCGCGATAATGCTTCAAGGCCCGCAGCGACCCGCGCGAGGTAACGCCACCTGCCGCGAACAGCGCGTTCAGTGGCGTCGAGAGCGAACTGATGTCATACGCACCAGGCTCAGCGACATCGCCAACCACATAGACTCGGACGGTCCTCAGCCGTGAAAGCGAAACGTCCGCCGAAACATCGCGGTACTGCGTCCGCATGAGTTGCTGAACGGTCCGTTGCACATCACCAAGCGAGCGGCCGCTCACGAGCAATGGCCCCGCTTCAGGCAGCGTGATGCGCCCTTCGCGATCCACAATTCGAAACATCCGCCGCGAAACGCCTCCCCAAAGATCAATCGCCAGACCATCACCCGGTCCAACCACATATTCAGGACCGACAGGTAGATCCATGGGGATGGCATCCGGTTCCAAACTGTTGTTGCGAAAAATCTTCAGCCCAAAACGCTCCTGCGTACTCTCCCGTCCGGAAGCTTGAACATACATGTCGTATAGCGAAGGAATATCCGCATAGGGATTGGCCCGATGGACCATTCTCACTGGCGCGACATCCTCTGCAAAGGTTTTCTCCCGCGAGGCTTTCACACGGAGCGGCCGTTCCATTCCGTTCTTGTCTGTCAAGACTTCGCCATTACCGGGTCGCTCAAGAGAAGGGGAGGAGGCGTTGCGCTCCAGCGGCAAGCCATCGATCGAGCCTTGTCCCAATGATTGAGATCGGGCGGAAGGATTGTTGTCGCGCATGACCGGACTGGAAGTTAATTCAAGGTCTGGTTGTGAAGCCGCGCCATCCCGCAGATCCGGAACCTGCTGTAATCCGTCAACTTGCAGAATCCGTGATGGCGCCTGTGCTGGTAGTCGCTCAGGCACTGTTTGTGGGTTTGCTCCGGGCGAAGGCACCCCGGTTGGATAGTGCGTCTTTGACCGGCCGTCTGTCGGTAAATGTTCTGAACAATCTTGGTCACCGTGCGGATCGCACGTCGCCGTGCGTTCCAGATCGCGATCATTCTTCTGCGGGCGAAGCGACTCGGTATCCTCTTGCGATTCGATCTGCACCAGTCGCCGCGCCCGCTCCTTGAGAATCAATTCCTTTTCTTTACCAAAATCCGAGTCCGGATTCGAAGCCGGCGTCAAGTAACCGTATCGCTGCAAGAGACGGGTCGCTACCGACCGAAACACAACGTCCTGCTCCAAGCGTTCGAATATTGCCTGGTCCGTCAGATTCGAATCGTCAACGACCTGGCCGTTATCAGTAGCCTCCTTAGCCACCCAGCGCTTCAATTCCACGAGCAGCCCTTCATCCTTAACCAGTACTCCGCGAATCTGAGTTGCGGAGGCCGCCACCCGGCTTAGGTTCTCCTGGGACAAATCGGAAGGCTCTCCAACACGATAGTCCCTTGCTCCTTCTTCGCGCGCCGCGCGCTGCTTATCGACTTGCTGTTGTGCGAAGGCCGGCGCGCAAAAGATGAACGCCAAGGCGAGGCCGAAGAGTGTGTCCTTCAATTTTTTGTGGTTCAACATAATTTCACCCTAGTGCTGGGTATGAAATCCTTCAATTCGTTTCGCTCGCGACCAGCTTGTTTCGCAAAGCGCTTAACATTCCTTCTTCAGACGCTTCGATATTGCTCGAATGAATATCGAGAGAGGCCCAGTAGTAAACGACGTAGTTGTTGTGTGGCGACACAGCGATGACGCGCACCTCCGGATGCTCGCGAAGGAGATCGTCGCAGATGCTTGGCCTTTCCCCCGGCCGGTCAAGCGCGATGACCACGAAGTTTGGCAGAGTCTTTTTCACGCTCTCGACAATTTCTGAATCGTCAGAGACCTCACCGACAATTTCAATGTCGGGTTGGTCGGCGAAGGTTGTAAGAATGGTCTCCCGCATGAGACGAGGACGATTCGCCACGAGGACCCGGATGGCTTTTTCCATTGGATGCTCCCTGTGGCACAAGTATCGAGTTTTCTTACAAATGGCGTAAGATTCAAAAGAAAACCATCGGCAAGAACTACTTTGGAGATGGGTAAGATACCAATGAAACCGTCGTGGATACCAAATTTGACCCAAGGTGAAATAACTTAGAACTGTCGGCCAAAGACGACAATAGCCTCGCGGAATTTCGTTCTCCCGCAGCCCCAAGCAACCCTGGCATGGGTAAGACTGCATCCCATATTTCATATTTGAAGCATGCAGAATTACGTTTGATTGGTGTGGGTGAGTCATCCTAAATTACTAGAATGTGGTATTGAATATGCTTGACAATAGCGAGGCATCAAGTTTATTGTGCCCTCTCAACTCGGCGACCATGTCTTTTATACCTCGTTTGATCGGACCTCCTTCGCCGGGCATTGCAAGCAACGGAACTGACAGACCCCGTGAGCGAACTATTCCCAAGTTCGTCCATCCGTACTTTTCTACTGATTGAGAACCGTCTGCTGCGCGAAGCCCTCGTTCGTCTATTCTGCAAGCGTGCTGATCTTATGGTTGTCGGGCAGTGTGACCGTGCTGAGGCGACGGCTCGCCGTGTGCTTGATTCTCATTGTGATGTCCTGGTCATCGACTCTTTGCAAACAGCATGGCTCCCCGCAAATATTGCTCTCGAGAGCGGAGATCATGCTTCCTTTAGAGCCGTAGTAATTGCGATGGATTCCGATGAAGAACAGTTCCTGGCTGCCGTGCGCTCTGGTGTAACAGGCTATTTGTTGCAAGATGCTTCCGCTTCAGATGTCGTCTCCGCTGTGCGCGCGGTTTCCCGCGGGGAAGCCGTATGCCCTCCCCAGCTTTGCTCGACGCTATTCCGTTTCGTCGCCCGAATAGCCAGGGAGATGCCCGTCCAAAGCGCAACTCCAAGGCCCGATCTTACGTTGCGTCAGCAGCAGTTGGTCGCTCTTGTCGCTAAAGGTCTCACAAATAAGGAAATCGCTTCTCACCTGAGTCTTTCTGAGTTTACAGTGAGAAACCACATCCATCGAATTTTGAAACAAGTGGATGCTGGGAGTCGTAGTGAGGCAGTCGAAACCATTCGCGCGTACGGCTACTCGATCAGTCTGTGAACGTTCCGTACGCTGCTCCAACGGCGCCGGGCCGGCTTTGAATTTGCTCGCCCTCCGCATCCTGACAGTTGTCAGATCTCCCTGATCGTGGTGCGATATTCCTAACAGGAGTAAGACATTGTCGAGCCGGAATGGGGAGGTGCATCGTTACTGGCCCCGCCGAGTTTTTCCGAACACTGTCCTCTTCGCTCCGGTAGCTGGCTTGCAACAGTTCCTGCCCGAACGCGGATTAGGGGTCGATACTCCATCTTTTCAAGAACTTAGCGCTATCCTCAAACTGTATGACCGAGACATGATAAGGTTCCTATCTAAAAAGAACAATATCCTTGACATATAATCAGCTATGCTGTACTCTATTTGAACCTTCCTCCTGAATGGAGGTATGCGCTATGCATTCCGAGTCCAGTGCGGTTGACGAGAAACAACGAAGCCCCCTTCTCAAATTCTATCTTTCCGCCCTGGCTTTCGCGGGCGCGCTCGTTCTGACCGAGTATTTGCATTCGCCTTGGCGAGAAATACTGCGCGTGCTCATGGTCGCCAGCGCTGGTTTTGCCGTGTGGACTCTGATCCGCTTTCTAAAAATGGCCGACGAACGCCAGCGGCGGACCAACTTCCGAGCTTTGCGCTTTGCCTTTGTAGCTGGTCTGGTTCTTTCTCTCTTTGGCGGCTTCGTGCAAGGGTTCGGCGTTCTTCATGTTTCCTGGATCGGTGTCCTCGGGCTGCAGCTCATCCCGTGGAGTTTTGGTTTGATTCTCTATTCTTGGCGGCATCAATGAAAACACGACTTCGCGTTCTGCGTGCCGAGCGGGAATGGTCTCAGGCGGAGTTGGCTACGGCGGTCAACGTAACTCGCCAGACCATCAACTCGATTGAGACGGGTAGGTATGACCCGAGCCTTCCACTGGCTATCAAGATCGCGCGTGTTTTCGGCAAGCACGTCGAAGAAGTGTTTCTTTCGGAAATCGAGCTAGTAGCTCCAGCCGACACTGACTATTAGTCTGAATTAGACAACACTATGTACAGCGGTTCATACCATCGAGCCTTTCCCAAAAACCGACGATCAATGACTGTTCCCGTCCGTTCCCTTAGGTGAATCGGAAGGAGTTTTTCAATGTCCCGCGCCTATGACATTTCTGACTTCGCTGCACTTCTCAGGAAGGATGGGGATTCCGAGCGTGACCGCGTAGGTGGGACGGGAGAGCCCCTACGAGATAGAGCTAGCAATCAGCGCACTCGCCCAGACCCGGCCAGCGGTCAACATTCCAATCGCTCCCGCAATTGCTTTGACTCTTCACGAACAATCTATCGCGGCCGCAATCGCGACTATTTCTTGCGGGAGTCAGAAGTCCAAGCCCTCACTGACCTGGGCAAATTCCGCATGATCCCGGCAGACGACCTCGCCCGGTTGGCCTACCGCGGCGACCGATCACGAATGGAGAGTGACCTCCGCAGTCTCGGTCGCCAGGGACTCATCGAGCAGCGCAGCATCGAGGGCCACTCGTCCTACTCGACGAATGTCCTCACACTGACGAAAGACGGCCACCGGCTTCTTGAGCGAGCACAGCTCGTATCCAATCGGCAGGCGCTCTATCACGGCCTGGTCAAACCCAAGGAAGCCCGCCACGACGCCGATCTCTACCGCCTTTATCACAAGGTCGCCAAAGAGATTGACGATGTGGGCGGCAAGGTCCGCCGTATCGTCCTCGACTACGAACTCAAACAGGAACTCTATCGGAAGCTGTCTCGGGTCGATCCGAACAAGAAATTGGCCTACGAACGAATCAGGGTCGCAAACGAATACGACCTCAAAGTTGTCAATGACAAGATTCCTGTCCCCGACCTTCGGATCGAGTACGAGGACGAGTGCAGAGAAATCCGACGCCTTGACCTCGAAATCGCCACGCGTGATTACCGCCCCCAGGGACTGGCCGAGAAGGCCAAAGCCGGATTCCATCTCTTCGCCCGGCAGCAAGACCATGCCAAGCTGCGCCGCGTTCTCGACACCCAGGAAATCAGCGCAAGGATCTTCGCCCTATGAAAATCCTCCCCATCCATACGGAAGCCCTCCGATATTTCGGCTATACAGAAGAGGAGTCCCGTTTCCTCTACCTTGTGGCCACCCATTCGGGTTATTTCACTTGCCAGCAGTTCCTGCAGTTCATCAAGACCAAACCCGGCAAGCGTAGCGTCGCCTTTGCTCGAAAAGTCGTAGAGAAGAAGCACGCCAGCTCGAAGGAATACCTGCGGCATGGCCGGGTTTTTCACCTCTTCTCGCGGAATCTCTATGAAGCCATTGGCAGGGAGAATGTCCGTTTTCGGCGTGTACATTCGACCGAATACATCCGAACCCGGCTCATCGCGCTCGACTTCATCCTCCGAAACCAAGGCTTCACTTATCTCGAATCGGAGGAACAGAAGCTCTCTTTCTTCTGCGACCAGATGGGAATCGACAAGAAAATCCTGCCACACAAACGCTACTCAGGAGCTATCAAGGGCGACTTCACCGACCGCTATTTCGTAGATAAATTTCCCATGTTCTATAACCTTGCCGTCTCTCTCTCCCCTGAGATGACATTCAGTTTCATCGATCCGGGGTTTGAAAGCATGGATAGCTTCAGGACGCATTTGGACGCGTACTTGACGCTTTTCACGAAGCTTTCGCAGCTCCGTTTCTACTACGTCGCAACCCGCGAGACGAATTTCGAGCGCGCCAAGAAGCTATTTCATGGGACGTTTCAGAGGCTTTGGAACCCGGCAGCCCCTCTTGGATTGTTCGACTATTTCCGTACGCGGCGAACGTGGGACGAGAAGAACTACGGCAAGTTGACGGAGCACGATGTGTTGTTCATGAATCAGGGTAGAGAGAGATTTGGCAATCCAGGCATAGAGAATCTGTACCAGAGGTGGCGTGCGGGGGAGATTACCGAAAACACGGTGCGGTCTGAATCTGTGAAGTTCCAGATGCCTTCCCAGGTCACCTTTATTTCAGCAACCGTGAACGGGCAGGCGGCGTTGTTCGAGCGGCATCCGCACCAGCCAGTAAACGTGGCCGTGAAAAGTTCCGAGGAGACACCTTTCCCGGGGGATTTCACCTCCGGCGTCACCCTGGCATGGAGATAAGAGCCAGAAAGAGCAGGTAGATGCGACAGCGACGGCAAGGAAACGGAGCGCGGCCAAAACGCGATCAGAGGCGGGAGCGACCCCATCGCGCCGCAAAATCGCGGCCCGATCCCTTCGGGCTTCGGGGGTCACTCCCGCCTCTTGCTGCTGAAATGCGCAGCTCGTGTTTTGGCCGCGCAGGAGAAGGGAATTGGAGAATTTGTAAGACAGGATGTAGGACAAAACCGTAAAGGAGGAACAACGAGGAAGCATGGCAATCATTAAAGCACCACCAAAGCAACCAAAGTCAGTGACGATCCAAGCGCGAGTTGAGGAATCGGTGAAAGCGCAGCTCGATCAATACGCGAAATTCATTGACTCTACTCCGTCCTACGTCGTTACGGAGGCACTGAAGGTTCTATGCAAACGAGATGACGAGTTCAAAGCCTGGCTAGGCCAACACGTCAACGGCCAGAATTCCGACCAAGTCCAAGGAGAGGCTCTCACAAAGCCCGCGTAACAAATATGAAATCCCGTCCAACCCAATTCGGTGTGCGCGAGAATACAGCGTCCTCAAGACGGCATGCTTCGCGCTTTGCAGCAGGCACCCATTCGAACCCCAATTGCATGGAAAAAAGACCAGATACGCAGCGATCATCGTCCAAAAACGAAACCCCCGTGATGAACATAGAAAATTCGTTGCATGCCGCGACACACCAGGCGGCCACAGGGGGAGAAGCAACACCGGCAAGAGGGTTGGTGGATATTCACGCGGCAGCGCAGTTCTTGGCCGTATCTGTATCCACGCTTTATGGCTGGATCTGGCAGCGAAGAATCTCTTTTGTAAAAGTAGGCCGGGCCGTCCGCTTCGACATGTCCGACCTGCAAGGATTCGTGGAAAAAAACTGAATTCATGCGCAGGCTGCGCGGAAATGGTAGAGGCCACACGCGCGCCTTGCTAGAATGCGAGCGCGGCTGGCAAAGGGTAGAAAGAGAGCCGCAGATGGGAATCTACAAGAGAGGAAAGATCTGGTGGGTTGACTACCGTGATCAGCAACATCAGCGAGTGCAAGAGTCTTCGTATAGCTCCAACCGGCGCGACGCACAGGATTTGTTGAATGTGCGGCAGTCCGCGGTGACGCGAGGCGTTTTTAGGCGCCCCGTGAAAATCACTTTCGCCGACTACGGCAAGAAGTACATGGAGTATGCGAAGGCCAACAAGAGGTCCTGGTTGCGAGACGAACAGATGGTCAAACACTTGGAAGAGTTCTTCGGAGCGGAACGCCAACTGACTGAAATTCGCCCCGCCGACATGGAGTCTTACAAACTCGAGCGGCGCACCAAGGTCACCGGTTCTACCGTCAACCGGGAGCTCGCCTTGCTCAAACACATGTTCAATCTGGCAATCGACTGGGACCACATCCAGGCCGTAAATCCCGTGCGTCGCGTGAAATTTTTTCGAGAGGTCACGCTCAACCCGCGAGTGCTCAGCCTGGAAGAGGAGAAGAATCTCATCCGCAATGCACCACCGTACATGCAAGGCCTTATTGTTTTCGGCTTGCATACCGGATTGCGGAGCGGAGAGATCTTCGCGCTTCGCTGGTCGGATGTGGATATGGAGAAAAGCATTCTGACAATCCTGGCTCAAAAGACGGGCAAGACGCGCGTCGTTCCACTCAATACGCGCGGTATGAAAGTGCTCAGGGCCTGGGAAATGAACCGCAAGAATGACTTTGTCTTTTATAACCACGAAACCGGCCGGCGCTTCGTCGATTTAAAAGCTGGCTTTGCAATAGCTTGCAAGAAGGCTCAAATCGAGGGCGTTTCCTGGCACACGCTGCGCCACACTTTTGCTTCGCGTTTGGTCGCGGGGGGCGTGGATGGTGACAGTGCAGCAATTGCTCGGACATTCGACAATTGCTGTAACCATGCGCTACACGCACACAAATCTCATGTCGAAAACAGCCGCGGTGGCGAAACTCGCAGAAAGTTGTGACAATTTTGTGACAATGCACCAAAATGCAGCAAAAAAAATCATCCGTTTTTCACAAACACCCCTCTAACCCATAGAATACGTTAGAATTAAAAACGGAGGAGTGGGTGAGCGGTTGAAACCGGCGGTCTTGAAAACCGTTAGGCCCGAAAGGGTCTCGGGGGTTCGAATCCCTCCTCCTCCGCCAGTAAATTGAATTGTTGCGGCGCGCGTCTCGGAATTCCAGCCGTTTGTTCGTTTATCTTTAAGCCAAGCCGAAGCGATTGCCCGCACGCAGCCCTGCCTTGTACCCCTACACTGGAAATAACCAGAGTATGACCTCCTCCCGCAGAATCGCCTGGATAGTGGGGACTTGGATCTTCATCCTCGTCGTCTACACAACCGCGTCGCTGTCACTCAAGCGCGGCTCGGAGTCACTGCTCACGTTCGGGAATCTGGTGCAGTGCATCGTGCCGCTCCTGGCGAATGCCGGCTTGCTCCTGAATGCCGGCACTCCGCACTGGCGCCGGAATCTTTTCTGGATGCTGATCGCCATGAGCTGCACGCTTTGGATGATCGGGCAATTCCAGTGGACCTACCACGAGGTTTACCTTCACAAACCCCTTCCCGATTTGAATCCGGGAGATATCGTGTTCTTCCTGCGCGGCATTCCTATGATGGCGGCGCTGGCGCTGCGTCCGCATCGCCGGCGCGGCGAAATCCAACTGCGCTTCGGATACCTCGATTTCGTGCTCTTGTTCACCTGGTGGACTTTTCTGTACGCCTTCGCGGTTTTGCCGTGGCTCTATGCCTCGCCGATGGCCGCGCAATACAATTACAACTACAATTTGCTGGCCAATATTCAGAACATGGTCATCGTCGGAGGACTGGCGGCCCTGTGGCTGACGTCCAGCGGAGCCTGGCGGATCGTGTACGCCAATCTTTTTGGCGGGGCCACTCTTTATCTGCTCAGTTCGCTGGTGATTAACGTCGCCATTCCGGCCAACAGGTACTACACGGGAAGTTTGTATGATCTCCCGCTGCTTTCCCACTTCCTTTGGTTTGCCCTCGCCGGGGTCATTGCCTATCACAATCAAGACCGCTTGGATGGTCCCTCCGAAAACGCCTACAACTCCGACACGGATGCAAGTTCGGAAGAAAACGTCTGGCCGGCGCGCCTGGCGATGGCGGCGGTGATTTCGCTCCCCATCTTCGCCATCTACACGCTGCGGTTCAGCCATGATGATCCCGAGGTTCGAGATTTTCGGCTGATGGCTACCTTGATTGCCTCCGTTCCGCTGGCATTGCTGATCTTTCTGCGCACTCATCTTGCCGACCGCGACCGCTCGCGTCTTCTCGCGCGGTCGGAACAGTCCATCGAGAACCTGAAGCGGCTGCAGGCGCAGATCGTGCAATCGGAAAAACTCGTTTCACTTGGACAACTGGCGGCTGGCGCGGCGCACGAAATCAACAATCCGTTGGCCGCGATCCTTGGTTTTTCCGATCTGCTCGCCGACGACCCCACCGTTCCGGAGAAAGCCCGGACGACAGCCGCAAAAATCCGGGATCAGGCGCGGCGGACAAAGACGCTCGTCGGAAATCTGTTGAGTTTCGCGCGGCAGGTGCCCGCCGAGCGCACCCTGCTGGACATCAACACGGTGGTAAACAACGCGGTGCAACTTCGCGCGCTGGACCTGCGTTCCGGGACCACGCGCATCGAGCTGCAGCTCGAGTCGGTCCTCCCCGGCATTCGCGGAGATGGAAATCAGTTGATGCAAGTTTTCTTCAACATTATCAGCAACGCCCTGGAAGCCATGGAAGCAGCCAATGGAGGCGTGCTGACGATCAAGACCATTCGTGACCGCTCCAACGTCGCTATTCTGTTCTCCGACACCGGCCCCGGCCTCAAGGACCCGCAGCGCGTTTTCGATCCCTTCTATACGACGAAACCGGTTGGCAAGGGCACGGGCCTGGGTCTCAGCATTTGTTTCGGCATCGTCCAAGAGCACGGCGGAAAAATTCTTTCCTATAACCGGCAGGAAGGCGGGGCCGTCTTTCGCGTGGAATTACCCGCGGTCATGGCAGCTTTTCCAGCCAAGGAATTGCGGCTCAGCACGGCCCCGGCCACGCCTCAAAAACCTTCCTGACTAGACACCGGCTCCGTAGCTTGCGTCTGCGCTTTAGCGCGAAGATCAACAAACTCCTTGCAGATGAACCCTTTGGCTCTCCTCTGGCCGCTTGAGAACCGGCGCTCCCTACTTCTCTCCGCGCAGAAGCTCCGCGTAACGCGCTGCAATCGCGTGCCACGAAAAATATAGCCGCTGAGCCAGCGAGCTTCGTTGCGCCAGCGAAGCGCGGTAGTGCTCGTCCTCCAGAACGCGGAGCAACACGTTTTTCAGGTCGCCCTTTTTCCGGGGCGAAAAAAGCGCAAGCCCCGCTTCGGTGACGGGCGCTGCCGTTTCCGGGCCTTCGAATGCGATTACAGGCAAGCCGCAGGCGATTCCCGCGACCGCGCTGCTTCGCCGCGTGGAAATGGGTCCGCGCACAAAGAGCAGCACATCGGAAGCGGAGAGAGTGCGCACCACATCCGCTCCGGGTAGAACTCCGAGCACGTGCAATTCCACCGCGCTATCGCGAAGACGCTCCCTAAGCTCCGCCTCGGCCGATTGCGCATTGCGGCCAAAAACAATCAGCCGCAAATTACCGACGCGCGAGGCGACAAATCGAACCGCTTCGACAATATTTTCGATTTCCCAGCTGCCCGATGGCCCTCCGGTAATGCCGAAGACCGCGACGCTGAGTTTTCCACCCGTGGAAATGCCATTCCTCGAGGTGGCTCCCGGGGACACCGGCAAATTTGCTCCGACGGGAATGAAGCATCCTTTGCCGGCCCGGCGCTTGACCCAGGAAATATTTTCCATGGGAACCGTGAAAACGGGCGCGTCGGAGAGGCGCAGCGCTTGGCGCATGACGTGCAACTGCGCGCGGCGGCGCAACCCGTCAATGAGACGCGTTCCGTTGAAGGGCTCAATGTCGTGAAAAACCATGCCCACGCGGACGCCGGCGGCTTTGAGAGTCTTAAGAACACGGGTAAATCGCAATGGGAAACCGCGCGCGGACCATGCCAGCGCGGTGTATTGCACCAGAACCCAAGCTCCGCGCCAGCCTTTCGCCCGGCGCCGAAGCGCGCTCACCGCGCGAGTCCAGCCGCTTTCCGGCCAAGCGACTCTTTCGATGGTCAGTTCGAAGCCCTCTGCCACCAGAGCTTCGCTGAGGTAGCGGCAATACTCTTCGACCGCGTCGGTGGGCGCGTCGGGCTGTCCGAGGAGCGCGATGACGCGCTGCCCGCTCATTTTGAGAGGCTCATTTTTCGACGAAAAAGCTACCGATGAATAGAGCGTCCATGCCGGAGCTGAAAAAAGTCCTGATCGCGTCCGTCGGCGTGTGCACGATGGCTTCGCCGCGCAGATTAAACGACGTGTTCATAAGTACGGGCACACCGGTAAGTTTTCCGAATTCATCGATCAGCCGCCAGTACAGCGGGTTAATCTCTTTCTCGACGGTCTGCGGACGGGCGCTCCCGTCCACATGCGTAACGGAGGGAATTACAGCGCGCTTTTCCGGGCGCACTTGCGCCGTCAGAATCATAAATGGCGAATCCGTCGCGCTCTCCAGGTATTCGCCGGCTGCTTCCTTCTTCAAGGACGGGGCAAATGGCCGCCACCACTCCCGGAATTTCACCGCATTGTTCACCTTGGCGTTCATTTCTGGATCGCGGGGATCGGCCAGAATCGAGCGGCTTCCGAGCGCGCGCGGGCCAAATTCCATGCGTCCCTGAAACCAGCCGAGAATTTTTCCATGCGACAGCAATTCCGCCGCGCTGGACGCGGGATCCGGCAGCTTCGTGTAGCGCAATTTATACGTTCGCAGCGCGCTTTCGATGGCTTCGTCGTCAAAAGATGGTCCCCAATAGCCGTGGCGCATGGGCTTGTTCGGCAATTTTCCGTTGTTGTCGAGATATGGAGCAAGCGCGGCGCCCAGCGCCACTCCATCATCGGAAGCCGCGGGCTGCACGAAGATTTTGTCAACGAGGCGCGACGCCACAATCTTCCCGTTGGCTTTCGAATTCAGCGCCACGCCTCCGGCAAGGCAAACGTTGAGGCACCGCGTTTTTTCGATTGCCATTCGCACCACGTTGAGCATCGCCGTTTCGCAAGCATCCTGCACGGCGTAGGCAATATTTTTGTGCCGATCGCCGATGTCGCTCTCCGGGACGCGGGCCGGGCCAACAAGCGCCGCCATGCCAGCAGTCGCGGTCGCGCCGTTGGCGTTCAGTTGCCTCCCGAGCACGCGATACGGTGACGCCTTCAAATCGATGAAAGCGGACAAATCCACGCCCGGTTTCCCATACGGCGCCAGCCCCATCACCTTCCACTCATCACTATTGGGCTGAAAACCGAGAAACTCGGTGAATGCGCTGTAGAAATATCCCACCGAGTCCGGAAATGGAATGGTCAGCACGAGATCGAGCCTGCCGTTGCGTCCGTGCCAGATGGTCGTCGCTTCCCAAGCGCCGCGGCCATCCATCACCACAACCGCCGCTTCGTCAAATCCCGAATACGCATACGCGCTGATGGCGTGCGCCAGGTGGTGATCGACAAACCTCATCTTCGCTTTCGTTGGCCCGAATTGCTGCGCGAATTTCTTCGCGCCGCTTTCCTGATGCCACATGCTCAGGAAGTGCAGGGTCGAGTTCAACCCGTTAAGATAAGTAAGCGGCATTTTCCCCGTGGCGTAGCACTTCAAGTCGTGCCGGAATACCGGCCCCGCCGTCTGCCAGCCGAAACACACCTCGTCCAACTGCTCGGCTGTCACATTGGCGAAGTCAAGGCAAGCGCCAATGGCGTTTTTCGGAAAGCCGGCATCGTGCTTCAACCGGCTGATGCGCTCTTCCGCCACGGCAAACAACAGTTCGCCATCGCGCACGATGCAGGCCGAGGAATCATGCATCTGCGAGTAATTAATCCCCAGAGTCAGCATTCCGCCCCGCTCTTTTCTCCACAAACTTGGCACTCACCAACAGGTCACCCCCCGCATACCTTAAGTGCAAAGGGTTGGGCAGGAAGATTCCATGTGCCCCCCAAAACCCGCAACCGTTCCCCAAAAAGAGCTGGCTGCGTGCATGAAAGATTAAACCGCGGCTCCTCGCCGTACCGTGAGAGTGTATATGCTGAAACCAGCAGCATTGTGGGTTCCAACGGTTTATCCGGCAAGCCCGCCAGCATTTCCGCGCGCGCAAAGGCGGGAATAGCGTCGCGATACCTGGGCCAAGACGGCTCTATCGCGGCGACTTCGTAATCCAGGCTCCGCCCAGGCCGGTAAAACGTCGCGAAATAAACGCTGTCCACGGCAACAACGCCTTCCGGGTGCACTTTCGCGGCATACCTCTGCTCCTCTTGACGTAACGGCGATGCCAAATAGAGAAAGTCCGCCTTATAAAAATAAAAACTGATCGCGCAAAGAAGCAAAAGCGGCGGCAGGCGCGCCCACGCCGGCAGCTTTGGCCACGAATACAGTACGCCCAGAAACACGCTCTTGGATGGAAAAAGGAAATGATGCTCAAGCAGCAGTTGGGACTTGTTCAAGGCAAACCACACTGCTGTGCCGCCGAGGAATGCGAGTCCGACCTTGCGCACTTGGCTGGAGACATTTTTCCGCTCCCAGATGATCACTAGGAGCGCAGGCACTATCGCCGCGAAAAACAGCGGCACAATCGAGAATATCCAGGTGAAAAGCAAACGCAGATCGGGCATTGCATTCAATTGCGCTCCGCGAATGGCCGCGTTGGTCTTGAACTGTACGTAAGCAATCGTCCAGGAATGCTGAAGAGTCAGGAAGCCGCCGAGGGTGATCCCAAACAACAATCCTGCAGCCAAAAGCCACGCGGTCAAGACTCGCAGCAGTTTCCCGAACTCAAGGCGCGCATTGAGCATCGTTAGGATCATCAGTGTTGCAACGATCGCGACACCGTACCCCGGAGAGACCAACAAAGCCGCTCCACCCAGGCACCCTGACAGTACGACCCGCTTCGAGTTCGCCTCTTCTGGCAAGGTCGCCCAAGCCGCAAGACTCAGCAGAGTCGCCGTCAGATCGGGCCGGCCGTGCGCCATTCGAGGGAAAAACGCCAGCAGCACCAGTGCCGAAACAATCTTCGAGCAGGCATAACGGATGCGCAAGAGCGCCCAAAGCAAAACAGTGGACGCAAAATGGACAACATGCGTGTACCCAAGCAGGGAATCCGGCGAAAGGCCGAATAGTCTCAGCCAACCGGCCAAAATGATGAAATACCCGGGCGGGTAAGAATAAATGCCTTTTTGATAAGTCAAATCTTTGTATTGTGATGCGGGTCCCGCGAGCCTTCCAAACTTTGCAAGGAGATAGGCCGGTTCGGTGTAGGAGCCCAGGTCACCATGGGGAAGAGGAAGAAATCTCCACCAGAGAAGGCAACTGGCTGTGGCTACGATTGCGGAAACGAAAAGCACCTCGCGTACGATGCACGCCGGCGAATCGCGCATTTGCGAATAGTTGATTCCCGGGGTGATCATGCTTTGCCGTGCCCCCTTGCGGCTAGTGACAGTGGTCCCAGCCAAATCGGTTCCCCATCTCGGCTTTCGCGTTGTTTCCTGTTTCGGAAGTCGTTGTCGTTAGTGAACGGCCACCTTGGTAGTAGCGGTCGCCCGGCATTCACCCCGTTCCTCGTCGGGAAGGCCAGCGCATCTTTCCTGCGGAAATTCCGCTTGACAAATCTCTCATCCATGGGACATTACCTTATAGGTACATTCTTCGATGGTTCCCGAGTTTTTCCCAACAGCACATTCCACACCTTGGCGACGCTTCCATTTGCACCATTTTTGTGCAATCTAAATTCTTTGGAATCAACATTTGTACAAGTGTTCATTCTAAAGGGACTTAAACCCCTTTAAAATGAACACTTACAAAAACATGGGGGATGGGGGCCCCTCCGCAGCGCCTCTGGCTCAAGGGATGACTCGTAGGCCACCCGCGAGCGAGGTCTTCGCCGCCGGAGCGTCTGGCCGGATTCCCAGCGCTCGGTGAAAAACCATTTCGTGGCGACGCGCGCACACGCTCCAAGTATAGCGTTTCATTTTCTCCTGGGCGGCGCTGCCGAGGCGCTGCCGTAGTCCCCCGTCTAGGCAAGCCTTGGTGATTGCGGATGCCAGCGAGTCCGCGTCTCCGGGAATCACAAACAGCCCATCATGCGAGTCCTCGATCAAATCGGTCATTCCGCTGGATTCCGTCGTAATCACAGGCACTCCGCTCGCCATGGCTTCCAGCACGACCAAAGGCATTCCCTCCATGAGAGAAGGCAGCACGAATATTTCGTGCTCGGCATACAAACTGGAAATCTCCGCTCGCGCGATAAATGGCCACACTTCCAGCGCCGCCTGAGCGAACGTCGCAAAACAGCGGCGCACCCTTTCTTCCGGCTCCAGGCAGCCTGCAATCGTCAACCTAGCCTCCGGAATGGCGCGAAGGACTTTTTCGAAGGCCTCCGCCAGATAATAAATTCCCTTGTGGTCGATCCACGTTCCGACAAAGAGAAGCCTGGTGGCAATTCCGGGGGAAAAGGACCGCGCGTGAAAGAATTCCGGCCCAACACCGTTCGGTATGAACCACGCGCGGTCCGGAGGCAGTTTGTAACGCAGTTGAAGAAAGAGCAAAGCCTCCCGGTTTGTCACGATGCATTGATCCGCCGTTTCAAAGGACCAGCGATAAGTCCGCATATGATACAGGTGTTGCCACGCGCGATTTTTCCATCGGAAATAATCGGCGCGTCCCTTTTTTGCTTCCCTGCTCATCGCGTAATTCCGCCGCTCCTCGAGACCGTGCATGGTCATCACGTAGGGAGGGCCCGCCTGCAAGCTCCGCCGCCTTTGCCAACCGTACCAAAAGCCAAACGGCGCGTGGATATTGATTACGTCGTACTCGCTCCGCACCTCCCTCGCATAATCGGAGATTCTTTTTGCGAATTCGATGGTACGGAACCGAAGGGGCCACTTTTGCTGAGGAAGCAGGTCCTCGAAAAAAATGGGCTTCACGCTGTGTCCCAGGCCGCCCAGTTCCTTGGCCAGATTGTAGACAATGCCCGCGACTCCGGCTTCGGCCCTCCCCGGCACCCCCGATATCATTAGAATCCGCATCTAAGCGTGGCCTCGCTTCTCGTCAACAGGGAAGCTCCGCCATGCAAAGTAAAGGGCAATAATTCTCAAAGTTTCGTTGTCCAGAATCGATCGACATGCGCGTGCTGCAAGAATGGCAGCCATTTTTCCCTCGCCTTGCGGTAAACGCGATTCTGGGAAACACTTTGCCGCAGCGAATAATAGTTTCGCGACGGCATTACGCATGATGGCAGCAGCACGAGCCACTTGAAACACCAGTGCGCAAGCGACGCATCCGGATGCATGATTCGATAGTTGCGCACCTCCGTCCGGACGGTCTCCCACGGCAACCCCGTGTCCAGGGAAAGCCGGATCAACTCGGCTTCGGTTTCAATCGATTCGACGGCGATGCGCGCGACGCTTTCCTTCACTTTTTGCTCTTCAAGCTTTTCGGCCAGTGATTTCGCCAATGTTTCAAGCACATTCTGTTTGCGGCGGAGCGCGGGCCGGTCCCCGCTCGCAATCTGGAAGGCATTCCCCGCGTGCAGGCGATAAAACGTCAGCGATTCTCTCAGGATAAGTACATCGGCCAAAAACCCAGCGACTGTAAATAGATATTCATCCGCCTGAATCGTAAGCGCCTCCGGCACTCCGCCGATCTGGCGCAAAACAGCGGCCCGAACTGTCATGCGGCTGGTGCCCAAAAAACTTTTTCTCAGGCGAAACGCTCGCGCTCCGGCCTCGCTATCGATGCGAAATCGAGGCACATCCTTGAGCAACTGGACATGCCGGCTGCCATCCGGAAACACCTCGCTGATGCCGTGTCCCACCAGGCCAATCGATGCATCGCTGTCGAGCGCGCCAGCCACGGCTTGCAGTTTCCCGGGCGCCCACCAGTCGTCGCCATCCAGAAAGGCGACAATCTCGCCTCGACATTCCGGAATGCCGGCATTGAACGCCGAGGCCTGCCCGCCATTTTCCTTGCGCAACAGCCGTACGCGCGGCTCGAATTTTTTCACAATTTCCGGCGTGCGATCCGCCGAGCCGTCATCGACCACAATGATTTCGCGCTCGGAGCCGGGGAAGTCCTGCTCCAGCACGCTTACGATCGCCTGCTCGATGAAGCGCTCGTGGTTATACGTATCGATCAGTACGCTGACAAAACTTCTTGCCAATTTTCGGTCCCCCGAGATTCCTCAATCCTTCTTCGGCGCCAGGTTCGTTTCAGTCCTTTGCCGCCAATGCCTTTTCTTTTTCCGCTGCCACGTTCTTCCCTGGGGAAGAACCGAACAGCCGCTTTCGGTTCATTCGAACGTCATCCAGAACATGCAGATGATGATAGCCCAGGAACAGCGCCGCGAACGCACGCACATAGCTGTAAGCCCAGTGCCGCGGCGTCATGACCTCGCCGTAAGTCCGCGGAAAATCAAGCAGGTGGCGGAAGTATTTCCACCGGCCAGGCGCTCTCAGCGAAAACCCATCGCCCTCCTGAGCTTTTGTCCATTGCTTCAGGTAGTCGCGAATGTCGGGAGAATCCGTATCCTGGCCGTGCTTCTGCAACCAATTCTCAATCTCACCGAGAAGCGTCTCGCGCGTGGTCATTCTGTGCTCGACTTGGCTGCGCGAGACGCGTTCCTCGTTCGTCTGGAAAAGGTTTGCTCCGTGCAGACGATATTTCCCTAAGACTTCCGGCACTGCTGCAACCGGCGCGACAAAAATGACCAGCGCAGTTAGATAGGCATCAGCCTGAAATCGCAGCGACTCTGGTATGGGCAACAATTTCTGGAGTGCTTCGCGCCGGAACGCCAGGCAGGACGTGGCCATCATCGGATATTGCAGCAACGCGCGGCGATTCTCCGGTACGCGCCCCGAAATAGGAACGAAATAGGTGTCTCCTGAAATTTCGTGCGTGCCATTCCACAGGTGCACGCGGTGGTACACCATCCCCGCTTCCGGATGCCGCTCGAATTCTTCATGCACTTGCCTTAATTTTCGCGGAAGCCAGACATCGTCCGCATCCAGCAGCGCCATCACTTCGCCGCGCGCATGCTCGAAACCGAAATTGAATGCCGAGGCCTGCCCGCCGTTCGGCTTGCGCAAATAACGAATCGCTTCTCCGAATTTCCGCAATCTCTCCTGTGTGTCATCGGTCGAGCCGTCGTCCACCACCAGAATTTCACGCTGTTCAACCGGGAAATCCTGCGCCAGCGCGCTCGAAACTGCTTCCTCAATGTATTCCCCGTAATTGTAGGTATCGATCAGGACGGTGAAGAAAGGGGCTCTCATTCTTGCCCTTTCCGGGTCATCTCGCCGCGGCGTGCTCCAACCGCACGCGTTGCGCCGCAATGATCTCGTCGAGGATCACGTCTAATCCCCGCGTAATTTTCCAATTCGGATAGTGGCTCTGGAATTTCCCAAGATTCGAGATATAACAGATGTGATCGCCCTTCCGCGCTTCGTCTACGTAGCGCCAATCCAGCTTGCGTCCGGTCATCTGCTCGATGCGTTCGATGGCCTCCAAGATGGAAATGCTGTTCGCGCGCCCTCCGCCGAGGTTGTACACTTCGCCTGGCCGCGGATTTGCGGCAAACTCCTCGATCGCGCGCACTACGTCATGACTGTGAATATTGTCGCGCACCTGCTTGCCTTTATATCCAAAAACGGAATACCTTTCCCCGCTGAGCGTCACCTTCACCAGATACGACAAAAAGCCGTGCAGCTCAACGCCGGAGTGCGATGGCCCCGTCAAGCAGCCGCCTCGAAAAATTCCCACCTTCATGTTGAAGTAGCGCCCATACTCTTGCGCGACAAGATCCGCCGCCGCTTTCGAAGCGCCAAAAAGAGAATGTAAAGTTTGATCGATCCGGCAGTTCTCCGCGATACCCGCAAAATCCTCCGCTCGCGCGTAGTCGTAGCGCTTCTCCAACTCCGCCAGTGGAATCTCATTCGGCGCGTCGCCATAAACCTTGTTCGTGCTCAAAAATACGAACACCGCTTCGGGCGAATGCTGCCGCGTCGCCTCCAAGAGGTGCACCGTGCCGAGCGCATTCACCTCGAAATCAAGCAGCGGAATCTCCCGCGCTTTGTCGTGCGAAGGCTGCGCCGCGCAGTGCACGATCAAATCAAAGCGCTGCGTTCGAAAGAGTTCTTCAATGGCGGTTCGGTCCCGAATGTCCAGCGACGCGTGCGTGAACCGCCTGGTCACGGACTTCAGCCGCTCCAAATTCCAAAGCGTATCGCCTGGCGGACCGAAGAAAACCCGGCGCATGTTGTTGTCCACGCCCACAACGTCATGCCCTTGCCGGTCGAAATGCGCCACCGCTTCCGAACCGATCAGACCGCTGCTACCAGTGACGAGAACTTTCATCTGTTCGAATCTCACCCTCTTCCCGTCAGCGCCAGATCAAGAGAGTGCGGTGAAATGGGCGCGAAATGCGCTCCCCGAAATGGCTGAGACCAGGGCGAGAGGGCCGCTCCCTCATTAGAAGAGTACCAGCAGCCGCGCCGCTTTTTAACTGCTCCAAGACAAGATTGGGCACTCTTTATGACGTCCCGGCGATTTCGAGAGGCACGCTTGCAGCGCAAAGCGGACATTCGGAGGGCGTCCAGAGGTTGTTGGGCATTTGCTCCAGGAGTTCGAGAGGGATATGGTGTTCTCCCGCGAACTCGTTGATTGCATCGCCCAGCGCAAGAAGCGCACCGATGGCGACGACGCGTGCGCCAAGGGCCTGCAGATCGAAATGCGTTCCCCGCACAGCCGATCCAGCATTGATTACATCGTTCACGATGGCGACGCGTTTCGATTTGGCGGCTGGGTGCAAAGATTTCGGGAGACGGTACTCAACCGGAAATAACCCCTCGCGTCTTGTATCCGCAAAGCGTTCGGCGTACGCGAAATCGCAACCCAGTTCAAGAGAAACCATCAACGCGACAAATGCGCCCTCGACGAGCGGACCACATACCACTTCCACTTCATACGGCGCGAGCTGGGCTGCGAGCCGGCCGGCAAACGGTCGTAGGTCGCGAGAACGCAGACATAACGTCTCAAGCTGGTACCACAAATCCCCATGATGCCCCGATTCCAGCAGGAAATGTCCCTGGCGTCCGCGCACCAACGAGAGCAAATTTTCTTTCATGAAACCTAGCCGCTCGCAAATTCTGAGCTGCGACCACAAATACCCGCTCGCAAGAACATGAATTCTATACGAACTCGCCTTTCTATGCCCGCCGCGCGATGCGTGTCGATCCCATGATCGCGCTGAGATGCGAATAGCCCTGCTTCACCCATGTGACCGGTGACTCCTACTATCTCTGCCCCAGAAGGCCGAGAAATTCCTCCGTGCGTTCCACCGGCAGCGCCACCAGGTTTGCATCATAGGATTCCCGATCGCAGGAAATCGGCAACAGCGCGCCCTCCGCCGCGATCGCAAACCAGCGATAGTCTATTCGGATCATGAACTGGAGGATTTCCCTCGCCGCGTAACCCCACGCAGCCGTTCGAGCGTCTTGCACTTCTGCCAGAATCGCCGGCCGCGATTCCCCCGCCAGCAATTTCGTCGCGCCATGCAGGACGGAGAGTTCCGCTCCTTCCACATCGAGCTTGAGAAAATCCACCTTGCTCACGCCCAACCCGGCCAGCACATCATCCAGCCGCCGCAAGGAGACTCGCACCGTCCGGATCGGCGCGTCCACCGCCGGCGGACGCAGGCTGTTGCACCAGTCTTGCTCCCCTTCCACCAGGTATAGGTCCGTCTCCTCAGCATCTTCCCCAAGTGCAGAAGCCACCAGTTCGGTGTTCGAACAGCGGTTCAAGCGCAGATGTTTCTTCAGCCGCACGCGCTCCCGCGGTGAAGGCTCAATCGCGATCACTCTGCCGTCACGTCCGACGCATTTCGACGCCAGCAGCGTGTACAACCCGTGATGCGCCCCCGCATCGATCACCGTCATGCCCGGTCGCAGCAGCCGCTCGACAAACCGCACCTCCGTTGGTTCGAACTCATGATGGATCAGCTCGTGGTCCAGCGCGCTTTTCTCCGCCAGCCACCGCGCCCCAAACGGCAGCCGCAACGGAATCGGCACTCCGGGAAAGATTCGGCGCACGCGATTCGCCAGCGTGATGTATTTGCGGCGCGCCGGGCTGGCCAGGAATCGGCCGACGCGCCGTGGCAGTGTGGCCGCTGCCGCTGGCTTCTTTGCCCAGGGATCTTCTGCGACATGAGGTTCCGGAATCAGCCGGAACCCAGCCACCTCGATCGCCACGGACGAAGCCAGCAATACGGTACGGCGCCGCGCGTGTTCGACGGTCTCGCGAAAATCCTCGTGATCCGGCAGCGGTATAACGCGATAAACCATTTTGAATCCGGAGCGGTACAGCATCTTCGCCAGTCCGCCCTCGCTGGGGCAGCAAGCCACGTCGGTGAGGCTCTGGTCGTCCTGGCGCGGCTCATCGCGCAGGACCATCGAGGGTTTTTCGTACGGCAGGCACATGCTTTCCAGCAGTAGACACTTCTCCGTAAGCGCGCGTAGACGGCGAATCGCGAGCAGCGGATTTTCCAGGTGGTAGAGCAGCCCGAAGCACAGCACGAGATCAAATCGTCCCAGCTGCAAAATCGACGGCGCTTCGATGTCGCCCTGTTCGAAGGGAATTTGCGGGAACCGCCGCCGCGCTTCCGCGACGTTTTCTTTCCGTCCGTCGAATCCGCAAACATTCAACCCGCATTCCGCGAGCGTTTGCGAAAAAAATCCCACGCCGCAGCCCGCATCCACTGCGTTCGAAAGCTTCAGCGCGGGTTTTAACCGTCTCACGGCGCGCTTTATGGTTTCGCCGCGCGCTTCGATCAGCCGGCGATATTCTTTTTGATCGAATGGCGTCAGATGAATGGTGAGTTCCGCAGTCAGCCGGGTGGGCCGGACCTCGCTAACATCGTGAATTTCTCGTTGGTTGGGACGCATGGGCTAGCCTCCTTGCCGTTGCATTTCTTTTGCAGCCTGTCTGGACCGAAATAGCCAGCGGCAGGAGGGAACAGTTCTACTAACTACCGGTGGTAGTGCTATTCTAATTATATTACGTTACCCTGACAAGTAGATTATTGATTAGTAGAGGGTGCAAAAAGTTCGCTCCGGCCGCGCATTATGGCCCGTGTCGCCGCTTCTTCACTTCCACATCACCGGCGCGCCCGACGATTCAGAAGCAAATCCCCGCTCCACTTTGCCGGGTTCCCGCAGTCGTAGCCCATCGTGAAAATAATAAGAACAGGGCAACGGCGCGTCCCAGCACTGATTGGTTTCCACCGGCACGTAGACCGTCAGCCCCGATGCGGTTTTGTGCGCCCTCAGCTTTGCCGACGGCAACCGTAAAAATGTTCGAACGCCCACGCTGGGACGAAAGTACGAACTCCAAAAAAGCCGCGGATGAGCCGCCCAGGCCGTCAAAAGCAGCAAGCCCCCCAGCGCCATGCGAATCCTTCCTGGCCGGTCCATAAATTGCAGCGCGGCAAAAGTTCCCAGCGTCGCTCCCGCCGTCCACATCAGCGGTTCACCAAAACGCATTGCCGGCGCCTCCAAAAACCAAAAGAGGAGGCCACCCAGCGAAGGCGCCAGAAGCCACAGCCACTGCGGAAGCGAACGCCGGTTTCCTCGCGCTATTCGAAGGATTCCCGCCGCGCCGCCCGCCAGCGCGAAAAAAAGCGGAATCCAGAATCCTTCTCTTTCTCTCACTAATTCCCGGAACCACGGCTGCAGCCAACTCCATCCATACGCGTATTCGTACGTAAGCCCCGGTACGCGCGCGAACGACCGCGCAAAGTCCGCCTGCGATTGCGCTTCGAGCGCCGACACTCCCCAATCCACTGGAACCGCCAAAGCAGTGCTCGGAAAAAACGGATACCCCGTCAAAACGATCCCCCGCCCGATCCACGGAAGCACGATCGCCGCGCTCAGAATCACCCCGCACACCAACTGCCGTTTTCCCACGGGGGTGTTGCGACTCAGCATCCACAACTTCATCGCCGCCACGGTCCACCCCAGCGACGCAAACACCACGCTTGAAATCTTAAACGTGACTGCCAGTGGGAAGAGCGCCATCGTCATCACCAGCCCAATGATTCGCGAATCGCTCATGCCCGTGCCAGGTTCTGGAGGTTCTCCACCAAAGGCGCGGAAAAGCATCGCCGCCGCGACGAGGCAGACCACGCTGGTGGGGAGGTCGGTGTTGGTGCCCACGATTTTGCTGGTGGTCGCCCAGATTGTTCCGGGGACGAAAAGAAGAGTCCAGAACCAGTCGATGGGAGAAGTACTTTCGGAGCGCAAGATGCGAAGCGCTGCGGGAATGATGCGGGCGAACAGCGCGGCGATTAAGAAACCGTCGAAAAGATGGTGCGCCAAACCACGCCAGGGGCCCTGGTCCAGCGCCGCGAACCAGAGGAAGACGGAGGAATTAAATCCGAGCTGTCCGATTAAGTTGCCAAGGCCGGGCACCAGCGGGTAGGTGACGAACCAGCGGACGGCCTGCGCGCCGTATAAGCCAGTGTCGTAGTGCTCGCCGAGAGCGGCGCAGCGAAACGCGATGATCGCCGCCGCGATGAAAAGAAGAAGAGTCGAAAGTTGTACGTTATCATTTGTAAGTCGAAACCTGGAACTGCCAGAAGAGTGCGGAAGCGACGCTAGATTCCAAATCCATCCCACAAGGCCCAAACCAATGAACAGAAAAACCGCGCCGAGGTCGATCCGATGGAAAAAGTGATAGAGCTGAAGGATGGCGGTGATGACCGCGATACCGATCCAGAAAGAATCCCCCAATGAGAAGCCATGGGAAGTTGGAAAGAGCGCCCGGAGAAGCAGCAAGCCGGCGCCGATGCAGACGGCGGCGCAGACGAGCCAGGTGAGAAGAAAGCAAAAGATGATGAAGGCCGGCATCGAAGCGAGATTCTAGCAGGCCTGCAGGTCGAATGAACAAACACAAAGAAATTCGCAGTGATTGGCAACGAAAATCAATCGCGTGATGCCGCTTGCTGGCGCCGCGCGATATAAACACCCGGCGCGGGCGCCGCTAGGACGGCTATCGTCGTCACTGGCTTGCGCCGGCTCCTTCTGTTGCTGACCACTTTTTCAGGTACTCGGAGAGGTTTGCTCGCTGCAGCGAACGAAGCGCAATGCAAGCGTTAACCTGGTCCTTGGCATTTTGCAGCGGGCGCTCAGAGCCTGGAAGCTTCTGCGCGGCGAAGAATTGCTGGGAGTCATCGCGCAGCTTTTCGTCGCAGAAGAATCCCGTGACGGTGGGAAATCCCGTGCCGAGCCCCGGTCCAGCCTTCTCGAATAGGGCCTGGAAGTCAGTCTTGAACAACTCCCACGCCGCCGCTTGGGTGTCGTAGTCCGCCACTGCGCCAACCAGGTAGTACAGATCCTGGTTCTTTACCGCGGGAGTGAGGAACAGGTCGAAGGTGCGCTTGACCAGGGAAGCATTGGAAAACACTCCGAGTGCGCCCAGGTAATTGTAATATTCCTCGGGAGTCCTCGCGGTCTTCAGATGTTGTACATATTGATCATAGAGCGCGGCATCTCCGACCAGCGCGGAAACCGCGAGCGCGTTACCCGCGAGCGATGCCTCGACGGAAGCCGGATCTTTCATATACGCGTGGACAAGCGAGCGCATTTTCGCCAGCAGCTGAGGGTCGCGGCCGTAAGCCGCCAGTTTCCCGAATACATCGGGACGCAGCCCGCTGCGGTCGTCGGATTCGCCGGGCGCGCGCGTGTCCCCGAGGTCGTTGGCAATGGGCCGCAGAAAATGGCGGACCCAGCTTTCGAGAGCCGGCCGGTCGGCCGCCGCGACGACATGGCCATGGAGTTCGCCTAGCCGTTCCATCATCAGGCCCATCACCGCCCTGGAACGCTCAGCCTGCATCTTTTCGAGCATCGCCAGATAATCGCCAATGTTCAGCCGTCCGACGCGCACCATCGCCCAGGCGTCGCCGAGGAACTGGATGCGCTCTTCGGGTGAAAAAGAAGTCTCCAGTTCCGCGCTCATCTTCGCGAGAGCGGCAGGCTCATAGCTGCTGCGGTAGTAACCGCGGCCTCCCGCGTTGGCGTAGACCCACGCCGAGCAGCCGGGGAGCTCGAAGGTTTGCTGCTTCTGGGTGAGCAAACGAGACACCGCCTCCTTTGACCCGGCAGGGCGAAGGTTGACAGGGATTTGCCAAATCTCGAGGGAGCCGGCGGAAAGTTTGGCCGCGTCCCCAAAGTAGCGTTCCTGCGCCAGAGTCACCTGCGTAGCATTGCCCTGGCAGGCCAATTTAATGGAGACCAGCGGCGCGCCAGACTGCTCGGTAAAGCTGGCCATGATCTTGTCCACCGGCTTGCCGGAAGCGGCCGCGACTTGATTCCAGAAATCTTCGGCGGTGGCGTTTGCGTAGGCGTGTTTCTCAAGATAGGCGTTCACGCCTTTGCGAAAAATCTCGGGCCCAACATACGCTTCCACCATGCGCAGCACAGAAGCGGCCTTGCCGTAGGCGATGCCGTCGAAGAGCGTCTGAATCTCGGCAGGAGTTTCCGCCTTGGCGCGCACCGCACGAACGGATGCAATCGAATCGGCTGATAGGGAGCCGGCGCTTTCCTGGATTTCGTTGCGCTCGGCATGCCAGTCCGGCTTCCAGGCTTCAATCGGCTTCCAGGACATCCAGGTGGCGAAGCCCTCGTTTAACCAGATGTCGTCCCACCATTTCATGGTCACCAGGTCGCCGAACCATTGGTGCGCCATTTCATGCGCGAGAACCTCTGCCACCGCCTGATGCGCGTCCACCGAAGCGCTCTTGTCGTCGATGGTCAGCAGCACCTCGCGATACGTAATGGCCGCGGTGTTTTCCATCGCGCTCGCGGAAAAATCCGGAAAAGCGATGATATCCAGCTTCTGATAAGGATATTTCGTCTGGTAGTACCTGTCGTAAAACTTCAAAATGTTCTCCGCAGAAAGAAGCGCATAGGACAACAAATCTTTCTTCTCGGGGACGGCGCAAACGCGAATGGGAATCCCGTCAGCGCCGCCTTCTACGCAGGCAAAATCGCCAACCATCATAGCCACCAGGTACGTGGACATCTTGGGTGACGGCGAAAATTGCAGCGTGTGTTTGTCATCGCCGGGGCCGGGCGTGTCGGAAACGATCCGTCCGTTGGAAATGGCCGTGTCACCCTTATCGATGATCAGCGTGATTCGAAAAACCGCCTTGGAAGCAGGCTCATCGAAGCACGGAAACGCGCGGCGGGCATCCGTGGCTTCAAATTGCGTCACCGCATAACGGCGCCGGGAAGTCTGGCTCAGGTAGAAACCGCGAAGCTGATCGTTCAAGATTCCGGTGTAGCGAATGTGAATGTCGGCAACGCCCGCGGGAATGGCTTTCGGCACGGCCAGCGTAGCCGTTTCGTTTTTGCCGTCCAGTGAGACCGAAGCGGTCTGCACGGAACCGCCCGCCGCGATGGTAGCCTCCTGGAATTCGATCTCCGCGGAATTCAAAACAATGGAAGAAGCGGGCTTCAGCAGCCGCACGTGAATGGTGACGTCGCCAGAAAACGTTGCGTTCGAAAGTTTGGGCTTAAACTTCAGGTCGTAGCTTTCCGGCGTCACATTCTCCGGAAGCCGCTGGGCTGACGTCCCCAGGCCCAACCCGAGGGCGAAAATTACCAACAAAACCGTTCGTTTCATCAAACGTTACTCTTTCATTTCCAATGCCTGCGGCATTGTACACCGCCTATCATCGTAAAGAGCACAACATAGCAGGCTGCGAATGCGCTTGGACGACGGAACTAAACCGAGGTGAGGAACGTGCCGTTGACAGCGACATACCCGCAGGCCATGCGGGGCGTGTTGAAAGCGTAGCCGGGATTGCCGTGGCAGTCGAGCAGGATGAGTCCGCCAGTGGCGTGCGTGCGTTTGGCGAGTAGGTGGATGGCTTCGCGGGCGGCGAGATCGGCGCTGGAAGTTCCGCACGAAATTTTGGTGGGCGTGTCCACGCAAGTTTCAGGTCGGCGGAGAAAATCGACGGTGGACTTGGCCAGTACGACTTTCATGATGGCTTCGCCGTAGCCCGTGCACGAGACGCCGCCGGCTTCGGAGTCGGCGTAGCACCCGCAGCCGATCAGAGGCGAATCGCCGACGCGGCCGGGAAGTTTGCAACAGGTGCCGCCGGTGGAAGTGGCGGCGAATAGACTGCCATTCCGGTCGATCGCCGCGGCGCCGACGGTTCCCTGTTCGTGCCCGCGGTGGTGTTCAGCGGCGTGTGTGTCTTCCTTGCACTTCTGCCAGGCGATCCACTCGGCCTCGCTGATTAAGTCTTCCGGCTTACAGAGCTTGATTCCCTGTTGTTTGGCAAAGCGCTCCGCGCCTTCGGCGACCAGCATCATGTGCGGGCAATTTTCGAGGATCTTCCGGGCGGCCTGAATGGGGTTCTTTATGCGTTGCAACGTGGAGGCAGCGCCGGCGCGCAGCGTGGCGCCGTTCATCACGATGGCGTCGCATTCGACATGCCCGTCCAGATTGAGGTGCGAGCCATAGCCCGCGTCGAAGACGGGGTCGTCTTCGAGGACCATGATGGCCGCTTCGATGGCGTCCAGAGCGGAACCGCCGCGCGAGAGGATGGACCAGCCCGCGGTGAGCGCGCGGTAGCAGCCGGATTTGCAAGCGTCGATGGCATCGTCAGGGATATCCCACGCGCCGCCGTGAACTATGAGAGCAGGTTTCACCGTGTAAAAGAATGGCAAAGAAAGTGGAAAATAGAAAATGGAAATTTGAAATGCGAAAATCGCCTCGAAAAAGGTTGAAACGCGACGCCGCGGAGAACGCAAAGACAGAGGCTATTTTACCGGGCCCCGGAGCAGCCGGATGGCTACTCGTCGTGAATTGTTACAAGGCGGACGATTTCAAATTCCTTTTTGCCCGCGGGCGTGACGACTTCGATTTCATCGCCAACCTTGCGGTTCAGCAACGCCTTGCCGATGGGCGACGTCGTGGAGATGAGGCCCTTCTCGGCGTCGGCTTCCTCGGTGCTCACCAGCGTGTAGTCGATTTTCGTGTCGCGCTGCAGGTCCACAACAGTGAGGCGTGAACCGTACCCGGAGCGGTCCTTGGGGATGTTGGTGAGGTTCAGCATGCTGAGATCGCCCATGCGCTTCTTGAGGTGGCCGATCTTCAGGTTGACGTAACCCTGGCGCTCCTTGGCGAACTTGTACTCGGCGTTTTCGGAGAGGTCGCCGTGGGCGCGGGCCACGGCGATTTCCTTGGGCAGTTCGACGCTCAGCTCGTGCGAGAGCTGGTCGATTTCGTCCTGCAGCTTTTTCTTGATCTTCGCTAGTGGGTCGGACATGGTCGTCGGTTGCGCGTTCGCTAAAAAATTCGGCGGAGTCCGCGACCAACGGATGGTCTGCCGGACCCCGCATAAGTACCCATTATAGACGGGCAAGAATTGAAGTCACAAGGGGAAGCGCAAGAATCGGCGCGAAGGGCCTTGCCGGCAGTCAGCGGACCTTTACTTCCAGGGACTGCGTGCGGGTGTTGCCGGCGGCGTCAGCGATAGTCAGCGTGTAGATGGTTGATTTCGTGGGAGTTACGTCAACACAACGGGCGTAGGAGGGCCACACCGGATTGGACTGCGGTTCCAGCTTGACGGTCTTGGCGTTGGCCACCCCGTAGCATAACTGCACGGATTCGCCGCGGCGAATCGTCCCCGGATACGCGTAGAAATTCTGGATGGCCAGCTCCTTTCCGCCGAGTTGCTCGAGGGCGGCACGATCCTGCTCCCGCTGTTTCTGGATGCTCTCCTGCTTGGCGCGGTTTTCGATGGCACGGTTTTCGTACCAACGGGAGAAAACTATCCACCCCACCACCAGCGCAACGATGCCCAGAACGGCCCAGGAATAAAGGAACGGATTCTTGAAGGCAGATTTTTTTGGCGGTTCCGATTGACCCAGCATGCGTGCACCCTGCGCAAGAATGTACCTGCACAGATTATCGCAAGAATGCGAGGCTGAGCCAGCGCTGGAGTCCTTCCGAGCAGCTCGTTCCCCAAAGTTTCAGCGATGGAATGGATCCTATTTGCTGAGTTGCCGCGCGATGGCCGTTCCCAGGTCCGCGGTAGCGGACTTACCGCCAATATCGGGAGTACGGATCTGCGCTTTCGCCAGAATTTCTGCGATGGCGTTCTCCACTGCGTCCGCGGCGTCCGCAACGCCCAGGTGCCTCAACATCATCGCCCCCGACCAAATCTGTCCGATGGGATTGGCAATTCCTTTTCCGGCGATATCCGGCGCCGAGCCGTGAACCGGCTCAAACATGGAAGGAAATTCCTTTTCGGGATTGAGATTCGCGGAGGGAGCGATACCGATCGATCCAACCACGGCTGGCCCCAGGTCAGAGAGAATGTCGCCAAAAAGATTCGAGCCTACGACAACATCAAACCAATCGGGGTGGCGCACGAAGTGCGCGGTCAGGATATCGATGTGGTATTGGTCCGTGCGGATATCCGGAAATGCAGCGGCCATCGCTTGAAAGCGTTCATCCCAGAACGGCATGGTATGGATGATTCCGTTTGATTTGGTGGCCGAAGTCAGGTGCTTTTTTCTCTTGCGGGCCAAATCGAAAGCAAAGCGCATTACGCGGTCCACGCCGCGCCGGGTGAAAACCGTCTGCTGAACGGCCATCTCCTCTTCCGTGCCCTCGTAAAGACGGCCGCCAATGTTCGAGTACTCGCCCTCGTTGTTCTCCCGCACGATGCAGAAATCAATCTGCCCGGGTTTCCAATTCTTCAGCGGCGTCTCGATTCCTTCAAACAACCTCACCGGCCGCAAATTCACGTATTGCCGGAAAGCGCGGCGGATGGGGATCAAGAGTCCCCAAAGCGAGACGTGATCCGGGACGCTGGGATGGCCGACCGCGCCGAGGAAGATGGCGTCGAAAGGCCGCAATTGCTCAAGGCCGTCGGCAGGCATCATCTTTCCGGATTGGAGGTAAGTTTCGCAGCTCCAATCGAAAGCGTGCCAGCTCATTTGGAACCCGAAGCGTTGCCCAGCCGCGTCCAGAACGCGGATGCCCTCGGGCACCACTTCCTTCCCGATGCCGTCTCCGGCGATAACGGCAATATTGAAAGTTTTCATGGAGGCCGATCTTTGTTCCGTCTGCAAGGGATTATGATTACACAGGACATAGGTACTGACATCTCGCGGAAGCCGGAGAACCCAGAATGGGTAGCCTACCCTACACCCCCCGGCAATTTGCATGAATATCAAAGGAAAGGACTTACAAAATTTGCAATTTGTAAATTGTTGATTCTAAAGGGTGCGTTCTCGGTTGCGCTTGGGGTTGGCGCTTGCGGAATAAGGAGCCCTTGGGAAAAAATCGGGAGCCAGCCCCGGCCCGGTCGGGGTAAACTTCCCGCAATCGATACCATGACACAGTATTACCTGATGCATATTGTACCATGAAGGTATAGTTTGTCAAGGGCGAATTTTGAGCGATGGATGGCCATTAGAATCAATGATTTAGAAGAGTCGAAAGGGGCGTTTTGAAATAGCCCTGGCCATGCCGAGGAAAACGGAGCACGTGGCTCAAGAAAGCAGCAACGAACGAGAGGGCGTGCCGCGCCGGCGGTGGATGATCGCGTCATTGCTTGGCTTCGGCGTGCTGGTTAATTTTTTTGACCGCGTCAACTTGTCGGTTTCTCAGGATGCGCTGCATGCCACGTTCGGCATCTCCACCGTTCAGTTTGGGTATTTGTTGGGCGCCTACAGTTGGACCTACTGTTTGCTGCAGCTTCCCTCCGGGGTGCTGCTCGACCGCTTTGGAGTACGCCAAATCGGCCGAATCAGCACCTTTCTGTGGAGCATGGCTTCCTTTGGGGCGGCAGCCGCGAGCGGGCTGAAAAGCTTCGTTGCCGCGCGATTTCTGCTTGGGGTCGGCGAGGCCCCCACGTTTCCTGGAAATTCCCAGGCCGTTGGATACTGGTTTCCGGCGCGAGAGCGGAGCCTGGCAACTGCATGCTTCGATTCCGCCGCGAAGCTTGGCCCGGCCATTGGGCAGCCGTTGATCGGTCTGTTGCTGTTGCGTTTTGGCTGGCGATGGAGTTTCGCGGCCACCGGTTTCATGAGCTTTCTTTATTTCGTCCTGTTCTATGGGGTTTATCGCAACCCCAGCGAGGACAAATCGCTGACGGACGCGGAACGAAATTTCATCGTTCTCGGAGGAGCGCAGCCGGAAGGAGCGGCCAAAGGGCGCAGAGGAGCCGCGCTTCTTGATTTGCTGGGCCAGCGAAAGGTGATTGGGCTGGTGCTTGGCTCGGCCGCGTACAATTACACGTTTTATTTGCTGTTGACGTGGGTGCCGAGCTATCTCTCGAAGGCCCTGCACGTGGACCTGCTCCATTCCGTCTTCTATGCGAGCGTCCCCTGGATTGTCGGGACCATCACCGGTTTTACCGTGGGCGGCTGGCTGGTCAATTTCCTGATCGAGCGAGGATGGAATTCTTCACGCGTCCGGCAAGCGGTGTTGGTTGGAGGGACCAGTTTTGGACTGGGGATTTTTGGCGTGGCCGGCGCGCATACCCCCGGCAACGCCGTATTTTGGATGAGCGTTTCGCTCGGCGGCCTGGCGGCGGCATCGCCGGTGTGCTGGTCCATTCCGTCGTTGATCGCTCCAGAGGGAAGCGTGGGAAGGCTGGGAGGAATTCTAAACTTTGGCAATCAATTGGCGGCCATCGCGGCCCCGATTGCCACGGGTTATATTGTGGATGCGACGCACTCGTTTGCGTGGGCGTTCGCGGCCGCAGCGGCGTTTTTGTTGGTGGGCATCGGCGGATATGTTTTTTTGCTCGGGCGAATCGAACCGATTTCTCTCCTCCATTGAATTCTAAATGGCAGGCATGGTGCCGCCTTCTTTGCTGCGAGTCAAATTCAAAGTTTGCCTCGCATCTATCAACGTTTTGCCAATCGCTAAAATCAATCGAGAACTTGTATCGATTCCATCCAAAGAATCGTTTTGACACCGCCGCATTCGCTGCCTCTAATGCTTCCCCAATGAAACTTTCTCTCCTGTTCCATGCAAGGGGTGAGTATGAGAAGCATTTTTCCGGGTCTGCTCGGTTTTTTCCTGGCAGCGCTTAGTTGTTCCGCGCAATCCACTACATCCTTAAGAGGCGTCATCACGGATCCTTCCGGCGGCGTCATTCCGGGAGCCACCGTCAGCATCAGCAATGCGGACAACGGTTTGCTACGCCGAAACGCCACCGACGCCAGTGGCGAGTACAAATTCCTCCAGATCGCTCCTGGAACTTACAAAGTCACGGCGGAGAAAGCGGGATTCGCCACCATGACGCGCAGCGACGTCAAGCTGCTCGTGAATACTCCCGGCACGCTGGATTTGGCTATGGCCGTCAGTGCCACCGGAGAAGTGGTGAACGTGGCCTCGGAAGTCTCCCAGGTGAACACTACCGACGCCAGCATGGGCAATCCGTTTGGCGAAATGCAGGTGCGGCAAATCCCGCTGCAAACGCGAAACGTCGTGGAACTGCTCAGCGTGCAGCCCGGCGTGACTTCCAATGGAGAAGTCCTGGGCGCGCGCCGCGACCAGAACAACGTTACGCTGGACGGCGCTGACGTAAACAACAATCAGAATTCCGGCTTGGTCGCACAGGCCACCGCCACCGGCATGGGCGGCTACCAGGGATCAAACGCCAATGGCGCCAATATCAATTCCGGTTTTAACGCCGTTCTGCCCATTCCGCTGGATTCCGTTCAGGAATTCCGCGTGACCGTGGCTGGCGAAGGCCCCAACCTCGGAAGATCGTCCGGCGGACAAGTCACGCTGGTGACCAAGAGCGGGACAAATCAGCTCCATGGCTCCTTGTACGAATACAACCGCAATACCGCTACCGCGGCCAACACCTGGTTCAACAATCAAGCCGGCGTGCCCCGCCAACCGCTGGTGCGCAACCAGTTCGGCGGTTCCGCTGGCGGCAAAATCGTGCGCGACCGGGCCTTCTATTTCTTCAATTACGAGCAGCGGCAGGATGGCAGCGGCGTCGCGCAGGTTCGCGCCGTGCCTTCGGATACCCTCCGTCAAGGCCTCTTCAAATATACGATGTGCAACAACCCAACCGGCCTCAACGGTATTTGTGACCCCACAAAGGACACCATATTTGTTCAGACCATCTCAGCGAGCGACATCAAATCGGTAGACCCCTTGAATCAGGGAGTCAACGCCAGCATCCTTCCCGTCTTGAATCAGTACCCTCACGGCAACGCTCCGTCATTCGGCGAGGACGGAGGCTTGAACTTCAGCGGCTATCGGTTTAATGCCCCGAGCCATCGCAGCGATCATGCCATCGTTGGCAAGATCGATGTGCACCTGGATCGAGCCGCCAAACACACTTTGAGCGTGCGTGGGACGCTGGCGGACAACACCGATGATCAAATCCTCACGCAGTTTCCCGGCCAAAATCCCGCTTCCACGCTGCGCGACAACAGCAAAGGATTTGCCGCGCAGTACACCGCCGTCTTGCGCTCAAATCTCATCAATGTTTTCAACATGAGCTACACGCGATTTGGCCAGGCCCTGTCCGGCGTGACCGGGCCGCTTCTATTCCAAACGAGTCTCGACCCGTTGCTGAATCCCTTCGCGCGTCCGTTCGCTCAGACCTTGCCCACCCTGAATCCTAACGATGATGTCACTTGGTCCAGGGGGCCGCACACCATCACCGCGGGCTTTTCCGCCCGGATTATTCACAACAACACGACTTCCTATGCCAGTTCTTTCCCGCGTTACGGTTACGGCGCCACCGAATTGATCGGCCTGGGCGCGGATATCGATAACGCGCTGACGAATTTCATGGCCTCGAACTCCGCGCGTTTCGGGCCGAATCCAGGGCTTGCCGATACCGCCTCGGTCACCAACGGTTTCGGCGCCATCCTTGGTCTGGTGAATGACGATTTTCATACCAACCAGTTCGACCGCAGCGGCAATCCTGTGGCGCTTGGATCCCCGCAGGTGCGCTCTTTCATTGAACACGATTATGCGCTGTACGTTGGGGATACCTTTCGTCTGAACCGCAGTCTGACGCTGACGTTCGGCCTGCGCTGGGAGGATTACCGCCCGCCGTATGAGGCGCACGGGTTGCAGTCCACCTCCACCATTCCACTAACGCAATACTTCAACGAACGCAATTCTCTTCAGAGCCAGGGCGTGCCCCAGAACGCCATGCCCAACGCCACCCTGAGCTGGGCCCTTAATGGCCCGGCAAACGGCAAACCAACTTGGTGGAAACCTTCCAATCTGAACTTTGCGCCGCGCTTTGGATTGGCTTACGCCCCAACCGGCCGAGGGGGATTGCTCGGGAAGGTGTTCGGAAAGAGCGGTGCGTTTCGAGTGGGAGCCAGCATGGTCTACGATCGCTTCGGCAGCGACCTCATCACGCAGTATGACCAGAACGGCTCACTCGGCGTAGCCAATAAGGAGAATTTCCCGGATTCCTACAGCTTCAGCACCAGCAGGCGCTACATCGGTGCCGCGCCCTCGTTGCCAACTCCTTCCCAGGAAACCTTCCCCTATACCCCGCCGAATATTGCCGCCATCGCCGGGGACTTCGAGGGCATTTCGCCCAATCTGAAGCCGCCGTACGCCTACGTTCTTAATGCCAGCTTCGCCCGCGAGATTCCCGGCGGGATGAGCGTCGAAGTCGGCTACGCCGGCCGCCTTTCTCATCGTCTCTTGATGGAAGGCGATGTCTACACCCCCCTCGAGTATTTCAAGGACCCCAAGTCGGGAGTCACCTGGGAACAGAACGCGCGCAAGGTACGGGCCTTATTTGATTCCGGGTTGACGGTGAACCAGGTAAAGGCCAATCCGAACTTGGTGCCGACGCTGCCCTTCGTCGAAGACATCTGGCCAACGCTGGCGAATGTGGACGTCGCCGGGAGCGCCTCGGCGAATTATTTCCTGTGCGTCTATCAGGATTATGGCGGCAGCTATCTCGACTGCCTGCATGCCTTGGATCGCAACGTCACCAGCTCTTACTTCCCGGGCCAGTGTCTGTCCGCGAGCGGGTGCTACACGTTCTTCCCCCAGCAAGGCAGTTCCATGCCCACGTGGATGAACAGCGGCACAGCCGCCTATCACGCGCTAACCGTGTCGCTCCGCCGCAGGTATTCCAAGGGCCTGTCTTTCGACTTTAACTACACCTGGTCGCACTCCATCGATGACGGCTCGGCCGCCGAGTCTGGAGCCGGCGAACAAGGGGCCGCGATTCAAAACATTTACAACATCAGGGAGTTCCGTGGCTCTTCTGACTTCGACATGCGCCACAACATCACCGGCAATGTGCTCTACCAATTGCCATTCGGCAAGGGCAAGACCTTGTTCAGCGGCGTTTCCACGTGGCTGGACGAGATCGTCGGTGGATGGCAGCTTTCCGGCTTGTCGCGCTTCCGTACCGGGCTGCCTACCACCGTGGCGGGCGGCCTGGAGTACAACGCCAACTACTGGCTGAGCTCCCTGGCGATCATCACCGGCCCCGTCAAGACCGGCCGGCACATCGACCAGAACGGAAATCCCAGCATCTTCGCGAATACCAGCGCCTCGAACTCCTTCGCCGACGAGTTTCCCGGGCATACCGGCATGCGCGCCGCCGTCCGCCTGGCTTCTTTCTTCAACACCGACATGGCGGTGACAAAGGACTTCAAGTTGCCCCGCGAGAGCCAGCGCATTCAGTTCCGTGCCGAAGCCTTCAACGTGTTTAATAACGTCAATTTCATAAATCCGAGCCTGGCTTTGACCGCCCCCTCCACCTTCGGCGAATACCAAGGCGTGATGGACCCCCGCGTAATGCAGTTCGCCCTGCGCTACGAATTCTGACCGCTCTCGCGGCGAATTTTGACGGAGGCGCACTGCGAATCTTGATCGCCCTCCGTCTCGCCACGGTGCGCCGGGGGGTGCCGCCGGGCGCGGTTCTGCTGGGGGCCGGTGTGTAGGGGCGGGGCTTGCCCCGCCCGCTGCGCCCCTACAGCCGAGCACGCCCCTTCAAGCCGACCATCGCCCCTTCCTCTTTCCTTCTCCCCCGCACAGATGCCCCACTCAGTCCCTATCTGGTGGCTTGGTGAGGGAATCCTTCTTGCCCCACGATCCAGTCGATTCCCAAACTTTTTGTGAATTTCCAGTTAACACAGCGGTCACTACCCTGGTACATTATCTCCGTAAAGAACTACGCCCAGCCGTAGTAAAAGTCCCGGCAACGAACAAAGCCCCTCTTTTCCTGAAAACTGCGCGCCGACCCATTGCTCCAAGGACCGTCCGCCAACGTGTTCTCGCATATCCAGGGCGGCAAACAAGGCTAACCTAACTCTTTAAGAATCAACACTTGCGGGAGCGTCCGATAAAAACGCCCATAACTACATTTAGAATCAACACTTCCATAAGTGTTGATTCTAAAGCAACTTAAAGTCCCTTTAGAATCAACACTTATGAAAAACACGGGGAGGGGGTGGTAGTTATGGTTAACTAGAAACCTAAAATAGAACTTCGCTCGTCATCCGGCCAGGATACCCACAACACCGACTCAAGAGATATTCTGAGACGTAAAGGCGCCAGTCAAGGGCTTGCAGAAAGTAACCGCATGCCGCCGGCGTTTAACAGCGCCAGGAGCGTCAACAGAGCGACTACAGATAGCGCAATCCCCAGTTTGCGATCCGGCGTGCGCACAAACTTCACGGTGATGCGTTGCTCTCCCGGAGAGAGCGGCAAGATCATCTGCCCGTTCGTCTCCCCGCGCTGCGGTGTCACCGCCTTGCCGTTGAGCTCCACGCGCCACGCCGGATAGTCCAGTAGCCGCAGGCCCACTCTCAGCCGCTCGCGCGATACGACTCGCAACTCCTTTTCTTCCGCGGTCCATCGCTCGATACGGATCTCCGCTCTCGGTGCGCTTCCCTTTGACCCCGCAGCCGCGAAAATCTTCACTCGCGGCGCTTTTTCCGGCAAATTGGAATGATCATCGCTCACGGGGTCATATTCATCCGTCCCGTCGAAACCCTGATCGTTCGCAATGCCTTCCCGTATATAGGGGATGTCATCGGAATTCCACCACGTGCTCCGAACCAGAATTGTTGCCGTTCCAGCGGACGCGACAAGCGCCAAGAGGACCCAGCTCCACCACAGCCGCCGGCGCGCCACTGCGGCTGCCATGAAGTAGCCATACGGCACCGCGAGGATAGCCATCCACCTCCAGGGAAACTGCATAAATCGCAGCTTGGGAAGGTGCTCCCAAAAAACGGCGCTGGGACGAATCATCAGAATCGTCGCCGTCGCGGAGAGCAGCAGCAGCGCGCGCCACAAATTCTTGGTCTCACGGCGCTCTTCTTCCTGAGCCGCTCGGCGGCGCGCCGCAATCCCCGCGATCCCCGTCACCACCACCATCAGAATCGCCACGCTCGATGCGATCCAGTTGAATAGGTTGTGCTCCGGATCGTCGATCATCGTGTAGAGAAAATTCTGCGAAGGCAGCAAGCCCGGGGAAAGCGCCTGCTCGATGTTCACCCAGCGTTGCTCGTAGGCCGCCGGCAAAAGATAAAAACCCGCCAGCGCCAAGCCCAGCGCCAATCCGCCCGCCCCGCGCCGCAACGGCTGCCCCGATTCTTCTGCAAGGGAAGCCCATGCAAAAAGAAGAGCCGCGCTGTAGCTCGCCATCACTCCCGCGGGCGCATTGCAAAGCCATACCGCCGCGAACGCCACCGCGAAAAACGCCATCGCCCGCGGAGCGGAACGCAGGCGATTTTCGACCAGTCCGCAAAGCTGCAGCGCCGTAAGCATCAGCAGCGGCATCACCGCGCACGCCAGCAATTCCGCAAAATCACTGCGCATATAAATGATCAACAGGGCATACGGATTCGCCGCATAACACACTGCTCCAAAAAGCGCCGCCTTCACTGGCAGAAACCGCCGAGCCAACGCAAACAAACAAAGCCCCGCCATCGTCTGAGTGATAACAATGAAAACTTCCGGGACGGCTTTCCACGGAACTACAAAACCCAGCGCCGCCCCCAGCATCCAGGACAGTGGCGGATAAAAAATAAACCGCGGCTCGCCAAAACCGTGATTTGCCCCCTCCGCCCACCGCGGAAAAAAAATCCCCTCTCTCCACTGCCCCGCCACCTCCAGCCACGAGGAAGCGTGAAATCCAAAATCATGACCAGAGGCGTTCCCCAGCCAAAAAAACGGCGCAATCACCAGCAGCGCCGTCACCAGCGAAACGCCCAGCGCGAGCAGCCAGCCGCGAATTTCCGCGGCTGCGTCGATTTTGTTGGAGGGTTCGGCGGAAGATGTCATGCAGTGTTCATGCCATTGTAACTGCGCTCTAGAGGATCCGTCATTTCCATCCAGTTCTGTGCGGCCACGCCGCAGTTGAGCGATAATACACGCGCTCATGGCCACCGCAAACATCGCACCTCCTCCTATTATCGAAGCTCGCCAATTGGAGAAATCTTATCCGCAGCCCGACGGCAGCCACATTCAGGTCATTGCTCCAACCGATCTCGCCATCTATCCCGGCCAGATCATCACATTGCTAGGCGCTTCCGGCTGCGGCAAATCCACGTTGCTCCGCATGCTGACCGGTCTCTCTCCCGCCAGCGCCGGCGCCGTCTACTGGCACGGCCACCCGGTCCGCGACGAATCGCCCAACGTCGCCATTGTGTTTCAGAGTTTTGCACTGTTCCCCTGGCTCACCGTGCTGGAAAACGTCGAAGCTCCGCTCGAAGCTCGCGGCATGCCGCCCATCGAGCGCCGCAAGCGTTCCCTGCGCATCATCGACGCCGTCGGCCTGGACGGGTTCGAAACCGCCTACCCAAAGGAGCTTTCCGGCGGCATGAAGCAACGCGTGGGAGTCGCGCGCGCGCTGGTCGTCGAGCCCGAAGTGCTTTTTATGGACGAACCTTTTTCCGCGCTCGATGTGCTCACCGCAGAAACTCTCCGCGGCGAGCTCCTCGAGCTCTGGCTCGCCCACAAAATTCCCACGCGCGCCATTTTCATCGTCACTCACAATATTGAAGAAGCCGTGGTCCTCGCCGACCGCATCATTGTTCTCGGACGCAATCCCGCGCACATTCACGCGGACTTCAAAGTGGACATGCCCCAGCCTCGTGACAGAAAGTCCGCCCGCTTCCTCGATCTCGTGGACTCCATCTATCGCATCCTCACGCGCCCCGACCACAAAGATGAAACCGCTCCTCCCCGCACCTACGCTCCCGGAGTCGTCGTGCGCACCAAAGTCATCATGCTTCCGCACACCAGGCCCGGCGGCGTGGCGGGACTTCTGGAGATTCTCGCCGACCAAGGCGGGCGCGTGGATCTCCACCGTCTCGCCGATGAACTCAGTCTCGAGGTCGACGCACTCCTTCCCGCGGTCGATACCGCTGTTCTGCTGGGAATGCTCCGCGTTGAAGAGGGCGACGCCGTCATCACACCGGAAGGCCAGGCGTTCGCGCAGGCGGACATTCAAGCGCGCAAAGCGATCTTTCGAAGGGCCGCGCTCGCCAACGTTCCGCTTCTTCGCCAGATGGAGCAAGCTCTGAAGGCCAAATCCAACCGCACGCTGAATGACGAATTTTTCCGCGACCTGCTCGACGAGCATTTCAGCGAGGACGAATCCCGCCGCCAGCTCGAAACCGCCATCCAGTGGGGGCGCTACGCGGAAATTTTCGATTACGACGCCGCCACCGGCAAGCTGACGCTCACCGAGGCCTGACGCTCCCGTGCCGGATCTCACTCTTTCGAATGCTCAGGCCACGCCGCTCCCTCCCACGGTGAAGCGGCCCGCCGGCTCGCGCTGGAGCTGGGCCTTCCTTATCGATATTGCCGTTTTCCTGTTTGTCTGCGCCGCGATATTTGGCGTTTACGCCATCGGGCGTTCCTGGCTCGGTCCCGTGCGTCCGCACGCCGCGATTTCGCAGGATCCCCGCGACCTCCCGCTCTACGCTCTTTACTCGCTCGTTCGAATCAGCGTCGCGTATGCGCTCAGCCTGGTTTTCGCCCTCGCCTATGGCTACGTCGCGGCAAGTTCGCGCCGCGCCGAAATCATCATGGTTCCGCTGCTGGATATTCTTCAATCCATCCCTGTGCTCAGCTTCCTGCCGGGAGTCATGCTCGCCATGGTGGCGATTTTTCCGCACAGCCAGTTCGGCGTCGAACTCGGCTCCGTCCTGCTCATTTTTACCGGGCAAGTTTGGAACATCGCTTTCAGTTTTTATTCCTCGCTGAAAACCGTTCCTCGAGAACTCCACGAGGCGGCGGTCATCTATCGTTTCAGCCGCTGGCAGCGTTTCGCCGAACTCGACCTTCCTTTTTCCACCATTGGTCTTGTTTGGAATTCCATGATGTCCGTCGCCGGCGGCTGGTTTTTTCTCATGGCCTGCGAAATGTTTGTCCTCGGCAATCGCGACTTCCGCCTCCCCGGCCTGGGCTCCTTTCTGCAAACCGCGGCGAGCCACGGCAACACGCACGCCATTCTCTGGGGTGTGGCCGCGATGGTCGCGGTGATCGTTCTTCTCGATCAGCTCGTTTGGCGGCCGATCATCGTCTGGGCGGACAAGTTCAAATTCGAACAGGTGGAAAGCACCGGCACCGCGCAAACCACGCTGCTCAATCTCATTGGCCGCGCTTCCATCGTTCTCCGCTTGTATCGGCTCACGCTTCAGCCCGTTTTCAACTGGCTCAGTCTTACGTTCACTCTGGGCGCCCGCCGCGCCGCAGAAACTTTTTCAGCCCCGAAGCAGCACCGTGCGCGCTGCTGGATCGGCTATCTGCTCGCCGCTGCAGTTCTGGTGGGTTTGGGCTTTGCGGTTTTCCACGCCGCGCGCGAATTGTCCGGTCTTCACCGAGAGGACTATCGCGAACTTCTGGAAAGCGCCGCGCTGACTTTTCTGCGCGTCAACGCCGCGCTCATCCTCGGCGCGCTCTGGACCGTTCCCGCGGGTGTCGCCATCGCTTCGAATCCGCGCCTGGCGCGCATCGCGCAGCCGCTCGTGCAAATGGCCGCTTCTATTCCCGCCACCGCTCTCTTTCCGATCATTCTTCTCTTTCTGTTGCGCCTCCGCGGCGGCCTCGAAATTTCCGCTATGCTGCTGATGCTTCTCGGCACGCAGTGGTACATCCTCTTCAATGTCATCGCCGGCGCAACGGCTATTCCCACGGACCTTAAGGAGGCCGCGCAAATCTACCGCTTCGGCTCCTGGGACCGCTGGCGCCACCTCATCCTGCCGGGGATTTTCCCGTATCTCGTCACTGGCCTGGTGACGGCCTCGGGCGGCGCGTGGAACGCCAGCATTGTCGCGGAATATTTTCATTTCCAGGGAAAGATTGTTTCGACCGCCGGTCTCGGCAGCACCATCAGCAGCGCCAGCGACTCCGGCCGCTTCGATGTGCTGCTGGCTTCGACGCTGGTCATGGCCACGATCGTGGTCCTCATCAACCGACTGCTGTGGCGCCGCCTCTATCGCTTGGCTTCCTCCCGCTTCAAGCTGGAGAGTTAACCGCGTTTTTCCTCCGCCGTTTCCCGCTTGTTCAATATAGTACGATATCGTATAATCGGGAATCGAAGTACAGGAGCGCCTTGATGTTAGCCAGAAGAGCCGTTTGGTTTGTCTTGCCGCTATTGCTCGGTTCCGCCGCGCTGGCGGCCTTTCAGCTTCGCTCCGAGCAGGCTCCGCTCCTCCATGCCGAACGCAGTTTCACGGTTCACCTGGACGCGACACCCGGCCAGGTCTTTCCGTTATTTGGCCCCATTGGCGAGCGTGAATGGGCTCCCGGCTGGGATCCTAAGACGATCTTTCCCGGCGACGGCTCTTCCCCGGCGAAGGGATCGGTCTTCACCACCAGGGACGAAGATGGCGAGGAAATTTGGGTTGTCACCGGCTACGACGCGCAAAATGGCTTCATCAGTTATGTGGCTATCCTGCCCGGCCATGTCGTCACGGAGATCGAGGTTCGCGTGCAAAAGCAGGACGAGAGCAAAAGCGTTGCCGAGGTGACGCATCGAAGAACCGCGCTCGCCGTCGCCGGAAATCACTTTGTTAGCGCCTTGTCGGAGAACGCCGCCCGACACGCCGCGCACTGGGAGCACGCCATCAACGAGGCTTTACGCAAACGGAGCGAGAATGTCAGCCGTTGATCTGACAAAAGCTAATCCACCGGAAGGCGTATTTCCGGCACGGACCGAGGGGCCGCATCCCTCGTCGTGGAACGACCAGGAATTCCGCGAGGCATTCGAGTCACTCAAGATTCCCAACGAGATGTTCCGCCACCGGGAGCACATCCGTCTGGCTTGGATCTATTCGTGTCGTTTTCCGGAAGAACAGGCTCTCGCCCTCATGGTGCAGGGAATTCAGGCCTTCGCGAAGCACCATGGCGCGGCGTCCAAGTATCACCACACGATCACTGTGGCGTGGATGCGCCTCGTCCGCCATGCGGCGTGTCTGGCACCGGAATCGCCAGATTTCCACACGTTTGCTGCGGCCCATGTTTATCTCCTCAATCGTCGGCTCCTCGAGTCTTACTACTCGAAGGCACGGCTGCTGAGTGATGCCGCAAGACATGCCTGGATCGAGCCTGACCTTCGCTCGTTGCCTTGAACGTTGGCTAGCAGGCCAGTTCTCAGCAGAAGCGGCTGTCACAGCGTCTGGTGCATAGCCGAAGCCGCGTCTCTAATTGTGTTGGTGCGATTCCGCGTCAAGACACAAGTACTTCCGATAGGAGCAAAGCTCGTTCAGGAGATCGCGCGAATCGGCGAGGATCTTTGCTTTCTCCGTTTCACCGACAAGAAGAATGATGACGTCGTGCGGACCCGGCCCCTGAGGCAAAATGAAAGGGTATGGGCTGCCTGGTTTTCCCCCGATGTCAACATTTTTCACGTTCGGGGCGTAAAACATGTAATGAGGCACAGCCATGGTCATGACTTCAACCGCGTCTGGAGCGGGATAGCTCCGCATCAACGGCCCGGCCATATAGGAAATGCCCGAGCGCGCGGGCTTTTGATACGTGCCGTTGTCGAATTTTTTCATGGTCTCGTCGTAAATCTGCTTGGGGTTCAGCCCACGATCCCTCATTTGGGCCACATCCAACCACACGGGCAGCATCTTCCTTGACCCTTCTTCGTCGTAACAGATGGGAACATAAATATCGTCCCGGAAAGCCAACTGCGGCCATGCCCATTCCGTCCGCATGACGATGCAACTGAGGCCGTTCGTTCCTTTGCGATTCACGATGTATCCCGCGACTGGATCGAGAACGTACGCCGTCGCGCCATCACGCAAATGAGGAGGCAACGCACTGAGGGCAAAGCGAACTTCAAGAGACTGAGGCATTGTTTCCAGCTTCGGGCTCGAGACATCCGCGCTTCCGCCGGTCTTACCGGTTTGTGCCAGGTAACACAAAGACGAAAGCAGCAAGATTGCAACGCGTGGTGCAAGGTTCATCATGGGCTCCTCTTTTTCTCCGGCCCGGAGTGGCGTTGGCAGCGCATCCCGCACAAGCGCACCAACGGGGGAAATAGCAAGAAGCTAACTTCGCCGGGCGAGTGAGAGTATGTCGCGATCGGAACGCGATTCAAGTAGGGATAAAAAGGATACTACCGGCGCGAAGGGAGCGACTGTGCTAGCGTCTAGACCGTTGGGGGGCAAAGCAATGAGCGTGCGCGGAAATTCCATGGAAACTCTTAAGAGATTTGATTGCCCCGTTTACGGAATTCAGCGGATCATCAGCGGAAAGTACAAGCTCAGAATCCTGTGGGATCTTCAGCACGGACCGCGGAGATACGGCGAGATTAGAAAAAAGTTACTCACGGGAATCTCCGGGACAAAGGCCGTGACCCCAAGAGTGCTTAGTGGAGAGTTAAGAACCCTGGTCAATTTTGGCCTTCTCAAGCGGACCGACCGCGGTGCGATTCCAAAGAGAGTGGAATACAAATTGACTACTCTTGGAGAGAGCCTGGTCCCTGTAATTTCGGTAATGCATAAATGGGGTGTTGGACATCTTGTCCGAGATTCCGTCCTTCGCAAGCTGGGCCTCTTGTCCGTGCAAAAGCCGGAATCTGAAGGACGACAACTTCTGGATGGTCGCGTGGATGAAAACTGACCCAATGGCGAACCTTGACGCTCTTGCTGGAAACACGCAGAGTACGCATAATTTTACTCGATACATATGCCGGCCAAGCCGCTTCGCCTGATTCCCGAAGTCCATCGCGCCACGCACCGGATTGGCATCTTCCTGGATAGCCTTGGGATTACGCAGGGGGAAGGCCACATCCTTTCGCATCTGGCGGCTTCGGGCGATTCGAGCATCGCAGAATTGCATCGCGCGCTGGCGCATCGACGCTCCACGCTCACCAGCATTCTCGACCGGCTGGCCGAGCACCGCTACATTTCGCGCGAGTCTGATCCTAAGGACCGCCGTTCTTTTATTGTTCGCTTATCGGCAAAGGGCAAGACGGTTGCCGCGCGCGTCCATCGCGAATTGGAGCGCATCGAGGAGAGGGCCCTCAAAGGTGTACCCGGGCTCGAATTTCAATCCGTCGTCAAGGTTCTGCAAACTCTGGAAAAAACGGTGGACCGGGCGTCGCCGCGGAAATCCAAATAACTACTTCTTCTCAAGGATTCCAAACGATGTGACCTTAATATTTGCGGTTCCAGCGCATAAATCCGATGAATAAACCTATCCCCACGATGGCAAATCCCAGGTAGACGTGCCAGCCATGCAGCACCGTTGCCGACACAATCGCTCCCACGGCGGAGAGTGCCAGCAACAGGGCAGCCTTGCCCTTCGTCAGTCGCCTTTGTTCGACCACTCGCGCTTCACTTTTCGCTGGCGCGAAGCCCACTCTGCATCGCGCCGGCGTTTTTTTCCCGGCTTTAAGTTCTCGCTAACTCTCGGCTCAGGTAAATAATCTGCCCTACATGATGATACGCGTGCCCAGCGCAACGCACGAAAATTTGGAAGCGATCCACGGCTTCCGGCTCTCGCTCGGCGGTGTACGCCTTTCCCCAGTCCTCCGCGCGCTGCTTTCGAATTGTCGCCGTCACCATCGCGATGGTCCGGTCAAATGCCCGAAGCGCTTCTTCCTTCGGCGGCGGCCGTTTTTCCGTGAACTCGCGGTCACGCTCGCGCACGTAGCCGGTCTCCGCGACGCGCGCGCCAATGTAGTAGTTCAAATTACCCGTCAAGTGCAACACCAAGTGTCCAACGCTATTTCCGTACGGATTCGGCTTGCGCCAGAACTGTTCGTTCGAAAGGGAATCCACCCACTTGTGCAGCTCCGCGCCAACAAATTCGTAATAGGCGGACAGTGCGTTCTCCACCGTTTTGTGCAATTCAGCCATGCTGAGCCCGGAAATGGAAATCCTGCAAGGCGAACAATAGACGTTCCGCGCAGAATGTCAAGGAATTCGCGGCTGCCGCGGGCCTTAGACCGGTTTTGTTTCTCTCTCGGGGAAAAGGAAACACTGCATTTCCGTGTTGGCGAACCGGATCTGGATGCCGGGGCCGCATTGCGCGGACCAAGCCCTGGAATCTTCCGGGAAATCTCCTGGATCCGCCAGCGCAAACAGCGCGCCGCGAAGGAAGAGCCGCATGATCCCGTCCCCGGCGAAGGAAAGTTGCAGCAGGTCGTCAAGACAAAGACTGACGCGCGCGTTTCGAACGGAAACCACGGCGGAGGAATTCGAACCAAGTACCGCGAGGTAGCTGCTTTGACGCGCCCATTTGGAAAAAAGACTCACCGCCTCGGCGCTTGGAATCTCGGCCATTCGTGCACCTCTTGCATTGCGATTCGCAGAGCCCGCGGCCATTCTATCCGCGTGGCGCGCTTTTGTCCCGGCGCATTCCAGAAGTCTTTTCCGCCTCCCAACGGATGTACACTTTTCCACAGTTTTCGGTAGGGGGTGCTTCGGTACTATTGACGCTGTTACTACCTCTACGGAAACTGGTTGAAGGATGGCTCGCTACTCCGCCTTTCTCGGGCGTCGCGTGGAGGTGCAATATCGCGCCGGCGATATCCTGCTGCCGGCGTCAGGCACTTTCGTCGCCGATTCCGGCCGTTCCATTTTCCTCGAGCAGAATTTCGAGCAGCGCGGACAGCACAAGCACTTTCGCTGGGAAATCCCCTATCAATATCTGGTGCGTATCGAAGAAAAACCAGACTCCGGGGCTGCCGCAAACGGCACCACCATAGCTGCCGCTGCCAAAGCCGCGCCGGAAGCTCCTCTCGCGCCCAAGCCGGAAAGCGAGCCTCTCAGCGCCGCCGCGGCCGCTTCGGCAGGCGGTGCGCCTGGCCTCCTGCCCGGCTCCCACCGTCCCAAGACCGCCTGATCCGCGCATCGAACTCGCTTCGCAGCTACCTTCTCTGGATTCAGCTACAATTGTGTCTTGGATTTTAGGAAATTACCGGCGTGCTTTGCGCCCGCCGTTTTTGAGGAGGCGTTTCTTGGACCCTGCTTCTGGCCCCCAAAAAATTGGATTGATTGGTCTCGGCCTGATGGGCCGCCCCATGGGCATGAATCTATTGAAAGCCGGCTACTCTCTCACCGTCTGGAACCGCACCGCTTCACGCGCTGACGAACTCGTAGCAGCGGGCGCGAAGCTCGCCAAATCGCCGCAGCAAGTCGCCGCTTCTTCAAATTTTCTTCTCACCATCGTCAGCGATCCTCCCGCCCTCGAACAAATTCTCTGGGGCCCCCAGGGCGCGCTGCCGGAGCTCCAGCGCGGCAGCACCTATGTTGACTCCAGCACCATCTCCCCGGCGCTGGCCCGCAAGATTGCCGCCGCCTGCGCGGAACGCGGCGTGCGTTTTCTGGACGCGCCCGTCACCGGCGGCGACTGGGGCGCAAAAAAAGGCGAACTGCTTTTCATGATCGGTGGCGATGCCGAAACGCTGAAAGACGCCGAACCCATCCTCAGCGTGATGGGCAAAAAACTTTTTCACCTAGGCCCCCACGGCGCCGGCCAAACCATCAAGCTGGCCATGAACCTGATCCTCGCGCTCCAGGTGGACGCCCTCGCCGAAGCCCTCGCTCTGGTCACCGGTGCCGGCATTGCGGGCGAAAAACTTGTCGAAGTTTTGCAATCCAGCATGGCGCGGTCCGGCGTCCTCGACGTCAAAGCGCCGAATCTGCTCAAAGGCGAGTACGTCCCCAGTTTTCCGCTGCGCCTGATGCACAAGGATCTCGGCCTGGCGCTCGACCTTGCCAATCAACTCGGCGTGGCCCTTCCCGCCACTGCCGCCGCCCGCGAAATCTACAGCGCCGTCAAGGGCGCCGCCAAACAAGACCTCGACTATTCCGCCGTCATGAAATTCTGGAAACCCTGACGCACTCTCCATCACACTGATACACTTCTCCGCTAAGGAGGCCACTCATGAGCGCGCCTGACCCGTCCAAAATTCAAAAGTTCCGCGAGCATCTTCACCAGGAGTGGACCGGCGACAGGACCGTCGCCGCCTGGCGCAAATGGCACGCCCAGATCGCCGCGTTCACGCAGGGCGCCACCGCGGGCATTCTCGAGGCTGCCCGTCTTCGCCCCGGCATGCGCGTTCTCGATCTCGCCAGCGGCGTCGGCGACCCAGCGCTTTCGCTTGCCGCGGAAGTCGCTCCCTCCGGCCGCGTGACCGCGACCGATCTAGGCCCCGGCATGATGTCGCTCGCCGAGGAACTCGCGCGAAAAAAGGGCATTACCAATATTGAATTTCGCGAAGCCAGCGCCGAATCGCTTCCGTTCCCAGACGAATCCTACGACGTCCTCACCTGCCGCTTCGGCATCATGTTTTTTCCCGATCTCCCCAGAGCGCTCCGCGAATGCTTCCGCGTACTCAAGCCCGGCGGGCGCGCCGCGTTCGTCGCGTGGGGCAAGAAAGAGCAGCCGTTCTTCACCACCACTGCGGGAATCATCCTGAAGCATGTTCCTGTGCCTCCGCCCCCTCCCGATCCCGAGGGCCCGAGTCTCTTCATGTTTGGCGAGCGCGGCCGGCTCCGGCGCGCGCTGGAAGCCGCCGGCTTCAGCAATGTCCATGAGGAAGACCGCATCGTCGCCGGCCGTTGGACGTCGTCAGTCGAGGAATACTGGGAGCAGTTCAGCGAAGTCGCCGCGCCCTTCCGCCCGCTCATCGACCAACTCACGCCAGAAAAATTGGCTCAAGCCAAATCGGAAATCTACGCCGCCCTGAAAAAATTCTGGAACGGCAAAGAGTTGAACATGCCCCTCGAAATCGTCATCGGTACTGGCACCCGCCCTTGAGCCGACTTCCTGCAGTTGTAGGGTCCGCCTTCTGAGGCGGACCGTTTCCTTCCTTGTCGGGATTGTGGTTTCCGTTCGCCTCCTCGAACTTATTTCCCTCGACTCACGGTAAAATCTTTCCATGACCATCGGACTCGTGGCCCAGCCCTGGTGGGTAAACTTCCTCGTCGCAATTCCGCCCCTGGCCTGGTTCTCCTGGCGTCGCGGCGGCGTTCCTCTCACATGGGCGCAACTGCTCTTCAGCGGCATCTTCGCGGCGTCCTTCGGATTCCTCGAAGCCGTGGTGGTTGTCTATCTCCGCGCCGCCGTCGGTCTGCTCCCCGGATATCAAGGGACTCTCTCCGACGTGATCCGCATGTCCGGCCAGTTTTACGTGCAGTCCCAGTCCGTCAGCCAGTTCCCCAAAAGTCTTCTCACCCTCGAATTTCTTCGCGAAGCCGCCACCATCCTCATGCTCTTCAGCGTCGCTTTCCTCACGTCCTCGAAGTCCAGGGCCCGCGCCGCCGTTTTCCTTTGGACCTTCGCCCTCTGGGACATCGTTTATTACGCCGGCCTCTGGGCCACCGTCAGATGGCCGAATTCTCTCAGCGATCCCGATGTGCTGTTCCTCATCCCCGTGCCGTGGCTAGCCCCGGTGTGGTTTCCTCTCATGGTGAGCGCCCTCGCCCTCGCCGCCGTGCTCCTCTCCCGCGTCTCGCCGCCAAAAAGCTGATCAGCAACCGCCTTCAACGAACAGGTTGCTGAAAAAGTCCCGTGGCACAGCCAATCCTGGCTGTGCGCTGAAGTTAAAGCCAATGGATCCAGTACAGGCACGGGCGACTCTTACGCCGCAGCTTTAATGGATTCGACTCTTGGAGCAGCCTGCTAAGGTTTGGTGGGCCGAAAGCAAGTATTGCGATAGTCGCGGAAATTCTCCGCACGCCTCGCAATCCTCCTGCATCCTATAAACGTCATGTCTCGCAGATCTCATCGAAATGCCACGCGCCGCAAAGCGCACCCTTGGGGCGAGCCGCCCTGGACCGTGGATTTCCGCCCCGCCCCGTGCGTTCTCCCGGATCATGTGGATTTCGCCGTTGTTGGCACTGGCTTCTCCGGCCTTTCCGCCGCGGCCTGGTTGCGCAGGCTCGCTCCCGGTCGGTCCGTCCTAGTGCTTGAGCCTGCTTCGCTCGGCGACGGCGCCAGCGGCCGCACCGGCGGCATGGCGCTCGCGGATACCGCTGCTGGCCCGCTCCCCGGACTCGGCGACGTCCTCGCCGGTTACAAGAAAATCCTCCGCGCTCTCCGTATCGACTCGCGGTTAACCCTTCCCGGCGTCTGGGAGTTGGGCCGCTCCGCGCCCACGGCCAAGCGTTCCGGCGCTGCCGGAAAGCGTTCGTCCATCTCCTGGAGCGATTCCGGCGAACTGAGAGTCGTCCGCCGCGTTCCCGGCGGCACGGTTGACCCCGGCAAAGTGCTCGCCGGCCTGGCGCGCGCCGCGGAAAACACCGGCGCGCAAATCGTCGATCACGCCGAGGTCCGCGCGCTGGACTTCTCGAATCCGCTCCGCCTGCAAGTCCGCCGCAACCTCCGCGGCCGCATCCAGCACAAAGAAATCCGCGCCGGCCAGGTCCTTCTCGCCACCAACGCCTTGTCCCTGGAATTGTCCGGCTTGCAAGCCGCCGCCGTGCCGAAACTCACCTTGGCGCTGGCCACCGCCCCGCTCTCCGCCGCGCAGCTTAAAGCCA
>WNFG01000142.1_pt1 | contig 57944 bp, 58 predicted proteins | sample 5400431 | NCBI WGS metagenome assembly WNFG01 (sample SAMN13153346, study PRJNA577476) | soil metagenome | isolation source: 120 cm saprolite under Douglas fir tree site 2 hole 3 replicate 2 | place: USA:California | collected 2015-04-18
CGTTGATGATTTCTGAAATTTCCAGTGAGCGGTCGCCGAGGGATTTGATTTTCTTGGCGGTTGCCTGCACCGATGCGCGGATGCGCTGCATGCCCTCGAGCGTGTCGCGCACGGCGCGGTTGCCTTGTTCGGCGGCGTCCAGCGCGCGGCGTGCCGCTTCGGCGCTCGCTTCAGCGTTATTTGATACTTGTTTCATGGAGACCGTCAGTTCTTCGACGGCGCTCGACGTGTTTGTAATTTCCTGGTCTTGCTGCGTGGCGCCCGCCTGCATTTCATCGGCGGCCACCAGAATGTTGTTGGAGCAGGCGGTCACTTCCATGGCCGCCTTGCGCACGCGCTCGAGAACCTTGGTGAAGTTGTCCAGCATGTAGTTGATGGAATCCGTCACGTTGCCAAGCGCGTCGTTGGTCACCTTGCCGCGCTGCGACAAATCGCCTCGCGCGACCTGGTTGATGACGCTCAGCAATTCCGTGATGCTGCGCTGCAGCGCGTCATTGGCGTCCTGGTTGCTCGTGGCCTTGGATACCTTGGCGACGGCGCGGTTCAGGTTCTCCGCGATGTAGCCCAGTTCATCGTTGGATTGCACTTCGGCGCGCGCGCGCGGATCGCCCGCCGCAAAGCGTTCGGAAAATTCGGCGAGAGCCTGCACCGGCCCCAGCAGCGCTCCGAACCGCCAGGCGAGGATCACCGCCGTCGCCAGCGCAATCACGATGGCGACGAGGATTGTTCCTCCGGCGGGCGAGCCGAAGTCGAACAGCGACGACTCACCAGCTTTCTTCCCGGCGCTGAAGGCCAGCCCGAGAACGGCGAAGCCGGCCACTCCGTTCAGCAGGACCAGTGTCCAGATTGTGGAACTCAGTCGCGATTTCATGCCATCCTCCAAATCTCTTCCGCGGAGCCCGCGCCATCCTGCGGCGGCGTCTCCACAAATCTCAAATGCTAGGCCCCGGAAAAACCTCGAGCAGCCGGCGCAAATCGATCACCAGCGCCAGCCGGTCGTCATGCCGCAACATCCCGATGCAATGCGGCACGTTTTCCGGCGCTTGCTCGAGCAAATCCTCGGTGTTCACCGAATAAGTTCCGATGACTTCGTCGGATGCGATGCCGATGCGCAGGTCCTCGTGATGGTTCTCGCCGCGCAGGGAAGCGACCACCACGTGTTTGGGCAGCAATCCCGGCCGGCGGCCTTCCGTAATCGCAATGTCGATCAGCGGCACGATGGCGCCGCGCAAATTGAATATTCCGATGAGGTACGCCGGGGCAAGCGGCAGCTTGGTCAGCAACGGCCAGTCCAGCACTTCCTCGACGTCCAGGACCGGCAGGCAGAATCGCTCGCGCCCGCTCCGGAACACGCAGTACTGCGACTCCGGCGGCCGCTCTTCGATGGGCCCAAGCGCTTCCAGCAAGTCGCCGGTATCGGCGTCCGCGGGAAGAGGCTCGAGATGGAAGTCTTCGCTCATCGCTTGTTCTCTTGCTTGCAAACTCTCATGCGAACCGCCGTACCGCGCGAAGCAAGTCTTCTCGTGTAAAAGGCTTCGTCACGTAGCCGTCCGCGCCTTGCTGCTGGCCCCAATACTTGTCGCTCGCCGTATCCTTCGAGGTCACCAGAATCACCGGAATCATGTTGAACTCCGCGTTGCCCTTCAGGTCGCGGCAAACCTGAAAACCGTTGCGGTCCGGCATCACCACGTCGAGCAGGATCACGCTGGGCCGCTCGTTGGTTATGGTTTCCTCGGCGCGCTTCGGGTCGTTCAACCCGATCGGCCAATAGCCTTCCTTCTCCAACAAACCCTGCATCAGCTTGATCTCCGCAGGCGAGTCGTCAATGATCAGGACTTTTTTGTGCACAGCCGTGGTTTCTCCATACTTGTCCACAGAGGAGAGGTGCACGTTAGCAGCCAGCTTTTACGTCTCGCGCACCGTTGTGTCGTTTTAGGTTAAGTGCCTGTAATTGAGCAGGTTGCAGCGGTTTAGGAGGGCCTCAGCGGCGCCGCGAGGCGGGCGCCACCGTCTCTTCCGTCTCAGCTTGAGATGCATTCTCAGACTCCTGCATCTCGCTCGCCAGCGTTGAGAAACGCTGCATCACTTCGTTGATTCGCAGCGCCATGCTGTGCATGGTCTTGATCTGCGCCAGCGACTGCGCGGAGAGTTGTCCGGGCTCCAGGAGCAGCAATTCCGCATTTCCCAGCATCGAAGTCAGCGCGTTGTTCACGCTGTGTTTCATTTCCAGCATGTAGCGGCCCAGCGTGGCGTGGTTCTCATTCTTGGCGGCATTGCGCTCGGCTTGCCGCGCAATCTGCAAAGCCTTCGCGCGCCGCAGCGATTCCCCCGCGACCAGCAGGAGCGTTTGCGCCCAATCTTCCCGCAGCGGGATGTGCACCAGACGTGGATATTTGCTGCGCAACTGCCCGAATCCCTGGGAATCTGCGTGCGCACACAAGATGATCGCGGTGGCCGGCTCCAGCGACCGCAACACGCTGTTGATTTTTCCATCGCGCACGGGTCCCACCACCACCAGGTCGTGGGCCGGCGCATCTTGTTTCTGCCACGATTCGCTGTTGAGGACCGTGATGTTGGGGGCCTGGGGCTCGGCCTGCCAGCAAGCCGTCAGCAACCGGGCGAATTCGGTTTCATCGGTCAGGATGACTACGTTGGCGTGTCGCAAGGAAAATCCGCTCCCTGAAGTTTCCGTCCGGCGTGCCGGACAAGATCCCTTTCGGCTACAGCTTTTCTGCTTCGTCCAGCGCCGAAAGCAGGCGTTTGGTGCTGATTCCGAGATTTACAGCCGCTTCCGTATCCTTGGCTTTCTTGGCCGCATCCACGCGCTCCTGCAAGCGCGTAACTTCCAGGCGCGCCATATTCATCGCGCGGTCGAGCGACGTGGCATTTCCCGTTTCCTTGGCGGATTCCATGGCCGAGGTGACCAGAACACGGGCCACTACGGCTCGCCGCAAGTCCTCCGCGACCGGCCCGTCCTGGCTGACAAATGCCGTTACTTCCCACGACGACATCAGAATTCTTGCTCCGCCGATTTTCACGGTGCTCATCGACCTTCCCCGTGAAGGCGGCGTGGCTATCAGTTGCTCCCAAATCTGCTCCATGCAGTTTTCAAAATCGAGTACAACCACGGCATCCGCCGCAACGGCTGGCGCCGCCGCTTTCGCCTTGCCCTGGGAAGTCGTGGGTTCCGCCGCTGGCTTCTTCGCTGTCGGGAGCGGCTTAAGCGCCTGTATCGCCGCCGGTGGTGCCGCGCCTTCACCCGGCTTTCCAAGCGCCTTTTCGAGGGCCTGCTCGACGTCCGTGCGCAGCCCGAGTAGCTTGTCGAACGCCTGGGTGACCGTCCGTTCCGTGTATTCCTTTTGAAAGGGTTGTTTCCACTCCTCGGCAATCGTGCATATTTTTGCAAGCGGTTCGGTGGCCGACAACCCCAGATGGTGGCAGTCAATGACGCGCGCGCCTCCGGCCTGTAATTGCCCGAGTCCGGTGCGGATGGCGATCAAGTCCGCGTGCATCAGCTCGATTAGTGTCCGGCGCAACAGGAAGTTAAACCGGATGAAAGCGATCAGCGCCGCCGGATCGTAGAACATTCCGCCGGCCGTTTCCTTCACCTTGCGGCCCTGTTCGATGAAATTGGTTTTGAGAATCTCCCGCAGGCCGCGGAATCCCCGCAGCGTTTCGATCATCTGCTCCAGCGGGGCGCACCAGGCCAGCGGGTCCGGATCAACGTCGCCCAGGACCGGCTGCATGACCTGCGCGACGTCGCTAAGCTCGATCTGTTTGTGATAAATCTTCGGCGGCACCTCGAGCGCAAAATATTGCGCCAGCATGAAGTCGATTTTGTCCCGGTCAACGTTGCTCTTCTTGGATTTGCGCAAATGCCGCGCGATCAGGGCGCGAAGGCCGCTCTCGCTGTCATTGAGAGTGGTCATCTGCAGAAGCTGGCGAAGTTGATGCACCAGGACGCGCTGGTCCATCTCATCCAGCCATTCGTGTACCTGGCTGAAGAGCTCCATATCCGGTTTTTCCGGGAGCGCGCGCTTTGCTTGCGTAAAGGGGATTTCCAGTTCCAGCTGTTTGGCGAGCGCCAGGTAGATCGGGAACACCGCGCGCGCTTCTTTCCACTGCGCCTGCCGCGGACTTTCCGATCGAGCTGGAGCTGGGATATTCAGCGTCGAAGTCGTTTTGTTCACGGCTGTGTCACCACCCAGTCGCAGGGGCCTTGCGAGAATCGGACGGCCACCGCTTTGCGTCCTTCGCGATACTGCATGCCCACCACGGTTGCCTCCGCTGGCCGGCCCTCTCCATCCGCCTCGATGCGCACGTGCTCGTCGAACTCCAGCGGCAAGGTAGAGAGAAAAATAGCGTGTTCCGGGCTTCCGAATTCCACAACCGCGGCCTCGCGAAGGCTGCTGCTGCCTCCGCGGCGCACCGTTACTTGCACGGGAATGCGAACCCGTCTGGCGTGCGGAAAAAATCGCGCCAACTGCTCGGCGCAGTCTAACTCGGTTGCTGTCAGTGTCAGGCCGCCGGATCTTCCCACGTTACCTCTCGCCCTTGCGGTCAGGTTTCGCCCAGTCTCTCGCGGCGAGGCACACTACTCACCGTTAGAGACACAGACTTCCGAAGTCAGAGATGCACGCTGGACGCCAAAAGGCTGGAAACCGCAGGTTACGGCAACTTGCAGAAAGGGCGAGCCTTACGTTTTTCCCGGCGCGTCTCGATGGCTCACTCGTCTCACCGTGAAACGATTCCGTCTCAGAGCCGGGCCTATCCCGTGTCCCGGGAGAATTTGTTCTGAGACATTTCCCGTACTACTGAGGGGCCAGTTGTGGGTCGACTTCACCGCCGGAGGTGCCGGCCTTAACGGCAATATTGTAGCGCTTCAATTTTCGGTACAGCGTCGCTCGGCTGATCCCGAGCATTTTTCCGGCCAGCGCCTTGTCGCCGTTAGCCTGCTCGAATACTCTCAGAATGGTCATTCGCTCCATCTCCGCCAGCGCCGTGGTGGACAAGTTCGCGGCGTCCTGAGATGTGGCCATCGCCGAATCGGCCTGCTCGCTCCGAATAGCCGGCGGCAGATCGGCAACGTCGATGGTTTTTCCGTCGCCCAGCGTCACTGCGCGTGCGACGCAGTTTTCCAGCTCCCGGACGTTTCCCGGCCAGTCATAGTGCAGCAAACTCTTCATCGCCGCGGCTGTGACCTGCATGTGCGAGCCTTTGGCATAGCGATCCAAAAAATGGTGAACCAGCACGGGAATGTCTGAGCGGCGCTCGCGCAGGGGAGGGAGGTGTACGGTCACCACGTTCAATCGAAAATACAGGTCCTTGCGAAAGGTTCCGGCGCGGTAGGCGGCCTCCAGATCGCGATTCGTCGCCGCGATCACGCGCACGTCGACGTTCACCTTGGCGTTGCTGCCCACCGGGCGCACTTCTTTCTCCTGCAAGACGCGCAGCAGCTTGGCCTGCATTTCCTGGGGCAGCTCCCCGATTTCGTCCAGGAAAATGGTCCCGCCATCCGCCGCCTGGAAAAGGCCGGCCTTCGATTTCGTGGCCCCGGTAAACGCGCCCTTCTCGTATCCGAAGAGTTCGCTTTCCATCAGCGTGGGCACCAGCGAACCGCAATCCACGGCTACGAAAGGCGTTTTGGCCATCGCGCCGCGGAAGTGAATGGCGCGCGCCGCCAGTTCTTTCCCCGTGCCGCTTTCGCCGGAGATCAGCACTGGCGTGCGCGTATCTTTCAGCCGCGCGATCATTCGCAGCACGTCCTGGATATTCGCGGAACTTCCGATGATGCCGTCTAGGTTTTCTTCGGTGGTGACGCGTTCGCGCAAGAATTCGTTTTCCGTGACCAGCCGCACCTTTTCCGCCATGCGCTGCAGCAGCAGCCGCATTTTCTCGACGCGAAACGGTTTTTCGATGTAGTCGTAGGCTCCCAATTTCATGGCATCCACGGCGGATTCGATGGAGCCGTGCCCGGTCATGATCGCGACTTCGGTGTGCGGCAGCAGCACTTTCGTCTGCTTCAGCAACTCCACCCCGGACATATTGGGCAGCTTCAGGTCGGTAAGCAGAAGGTCGGGAGCGTCGGAATCCAGTTTTGACATTGCCGCCTCCGCGCTTTCCGCTTCCGCGCATACATATCCCAGCGTATTTCCGATGGTCATGCACAGGCGGCGGATGCTCTGTTCGTCATCCACCACCAGCAGCCGTGTTTTCATCTCGTCGCTCATGGTTTTCCGAACGTTTCCTCCACCATTGATATCAATTGCTGCACCCGAAACGGTTTCTCGATGCACGGCGTCCCGCTCTGCGCCAGGAACGCCTGCGTGTCGCTGTTCGCCGTGTCACCGCTGATCAAAATAATGCGCTTCTTCAGTTCCGGGCGGTTCTTCTGAATCCACCCGTGAACTTCCGCCCCATTCACCGCTCCCGGCATGCGAATGTCGGAAATGACGCCCGCATACCGCCCGTTCGAAAGCCGCTGTAAGCCCTCCGCTCCCGACGAAGCATTCACCACCGCGTAGCCCCTGCGCTCCAGCGCCGCCCGCAAAAACGCGATCACCGACGGCTCGTCTTCAATGAGCAGGATCGGCCCGCCGGTCCACAACGCCTGTTGTGCCTTCATCGCCCGGCTTCTTTCGCGGCGGCGGCCGCCAACGCCGCTTCCGTGGCCACCGGAATGCGCACCACAAAGGTGCTCCCCGGCCCCGCTTCATTGTTCCAGCATTGAATTTCCCCGCCGTGCGCCCGCACGATTCCGTAGCAAATGCTCAGTCCCAGCCCCGTGCCTTTGCCCACCTGCTTGGTGGTGTAAAAGGGATCGAAAATGCGCTGCGCATCGATAATTCCAGTGCCATTGTCGCTGATCGCCACCTCAATCATGTCCGCTTGCCGCAGCGTTTGAATCCGGATGCGCCCGCGCTGCCCGGCGTCCTGCACCGCGTCGTAAGCATTATTCAAAATGTTCAGGAACACTTGTTGCAGTTGCTGCGAATCGCCCAAAGCCGTCGCCAGCGTCTCCTCGAAATCTTCCACCACTTCCACCCCATGGCTGGCAAAATCATAACTCCGCAGCTTGATCGTCTGTCTCAAAACGCTGTTCACTTGCACGAGTTCCCGCTGCACCGGCCTCTGCCTCGCGAAACTCAAGAGGTCCTGCACGATATCTTTTGTCCGCTGCGTCTCTTGCAAAATAATCTGCAAATCTTCCCGCGCCGCCGCCGGCACTTCAGGATTTTCCAGCAGCAAATCCGTGAAACCCAATATCGCCGCCAGCGGATTATTTACTTCGTGCGCGACACCGGAAACCAGCCGCCCGATCGTAGCCATCTTCTCGCTGTGCGCCAGCTTGGCTTGCAACAGCGCCGCGTCGGTGATGTCCGTCATCACCACCACCACGCTGTTCACCGCATTCTGCTCGTCCCGCATCGGGCTCAAGCTGATCGAAAAATGCCCCATCGATCCGTCGCTCCGCCGCACCCGCAGCTCCAGGTTCTCCACCTGATGCCCGTTCGCGGTAGTTTCCAGCGCGGCATCAAAATCCTCGCGGTGCGAACTCTCCACCCACTCCACGAGCCGGTGCCCGATCAATTCGCCTTCCTGGTACCCCGCCTCGTAGCACCGCCGGTTCGCGTAGCTGATAAGTCCCGCGGTATCCAGCACCAGGATCATGCTCTGGGTCGTATTCAGGATCTTCTGGTTGAAATCGCGTTCGCGCTGCAATTGCGACTGAAAGGTCTTCTGCTCCGTGACGTCCAGCATCAGCCCGCGAATCTGCGCGATCTTACCGCGCGGGTCGCGCACCGCGGTGATATTTTGCAGCGTGTGCAGCAGTGTCCCGTCCTTACGCCGCAGCGTCTCCTCGTAATTGCGCAACACGCCTCTTTCCGAGAGCGCCCGCAAAAAATGCTCCCGCGCTTCCGGCGCCGGATACAGGTGCGGCCCCACGTCCGCGCGCAGCAATTCCTCCCGCGAGGCGTACCCCAGCATGCGCACCATCGCGTCATTCACGTCCAGGAATCTCCCGTCCGGCGTGGCGAAAAATAATCCTTCCTGAATGCTGTCAAACAGCTCGCGATACCGCCGCTCCGCCTCCCGCCGGTCGGTAATGTCCTTCAAGACATGAATGGTCCGCGTATCATCATCGGAAACGCCCGGCGTGCGCGAAGTGGACACGAGAAATATCCGCTCCGCCGATGCCGCCACGTATTCTTCCCGCGTTCGTTGCGTGTCCTGGCAGAACGGGCAAGGCAGATCGCTTCCCGTTTCCGCGATTTGCCGCAGGCTGCTCATGGCCTCGCCCACCAGCCCCACCGGCGGCACGCCCACGTGCGACGCCAGCGACCGGTTCGTTCGCACGATATTCCAAGCTCGGTCGTGCACCACGATGTAATCGCTGATCGCGTCGATGTCCTCGACCCACTGCCGCTTGGACCGCTCCAGTTGCGAGAAACGCCGAAAATTCTCCAACGACAGCGCCGCATGACTTGCCAGCGCGTGCAGCAATCGTTTCTCCGCCGCGCCCAATGTTTTTCCATTGCGAATCAGGCAAAGCGTTCCCAGCCTCTCGCCGTCGCTCGCCGCGATGCGCACGAACACCACCGCCGCCGCTCCCGGCGCATCAACCAGCGCCGCGCTCGCCGCTATTTCTTTTGGTAGCGCCCGCGTTTCCACATCGTATTCGCTGCTCCGCGCAAACGAAATCAGCCAGTCTCTGGCAGCCTCCGCCGCAGCCGACCCTCCCGGCATGGCGTGCAGTTCCGTTTCGCGTCCCCGGTAAACGGCGACGCCACCCCAAACGGCATCCAGCATGCGCGTCGCACGCAGCGCAAACTGTTCCAGAAAATTCGGCAGATGGCGCGACTGCGCTGCCTCTACCGCCAGTTCCATCAACTCTTCCGCATGCCTCGACATCGCCGCGCGAGGCTCCGCGCTTCCACGCTTTCGCGTAACATGCGACGACGGCTTTGTCCTCATTCTTCGCATCGACGAGAGGGAGGCCCGCGCGTCTCAAATTGCGAGCCGCTTGCCCATTCCCACCCTACCGGGGAGTCTCAATGTGAGTCAATTGCCCGCCTCCCGCGTGTAGCGTAATTGCCTACACCCGCGCTCGTCCCAATTCCTCCTTGTCTCAGCCTGAGACCTCTGCCTCTCCGCTCCCCTCCGCCTGAGACAAATGCAACGCCAGTCCGCGCTCGTCCCCCTATTCCGAATCTTCCCTAACTTGCTGCGCTTCTGTTACTTACTGGTGTCGGCGCGCTGCCGATTCGCTTCCTTCCGCGGCTCTCCGCCATGGCATCCGACGTGCCTTCTCTTATGCCGGGCATCTTTCAATCCTCTGAGGAGTAGTGTCGATGAGAACTAGCCGGTGGAGAAAGTGTGCGGTGGCCGCAACTGCGGCAATCGCACTTTCAAGCGTTTTTGGATTTGCACAGTCGGGTACGACCGACGAATCCAGGCGCAAAGTCAAGACTAAGACGGCTCCCATCTATCCGGAACTCGCAAAACGGATGAACGTTGCCGGCAAAGTCAAAATCGAAGTGGTCATTACGCCGGACGGACGCGTGAAGAGCACGCGCGTCGTCGGGGGGCATCCCTTGCTGGTACAGGCTTGCCAGGATGCCGTGAAGGAATGGAAATTTGTGGCGGCCCCGGAAGAGACCACCCAGGTAGTCGAGTTTGAGTTTCATGCCAACTAAGGAAAACAGGTAAGGGTTGTACCGGCAGCCACGGCGGTCTCCACGCCGCCCTGCCGAGTTGAGCGGAGGCATTTCACGATGACCATCAAAAAAAGGCTTTACGGGGGCTTCGGCCTGGTCTTAGGCATCCTGCTGATTTTGTTCCTCGTGAATATTTTCGCGGGATACAAGGAGCGCTCCGCGCGCGCCGATGCCGGCATGGCGCTGGATAGCGTTCGCACCGTCGAATCCGTCCGCTACCAGATCATGTTGAATCGTCTCAACATGAACAATTTCCTTCTCAGCGGCGATCCCCGCGACGAAGACAAAGTGAACAAGGGCCTCACCGACATCATCGACCAGATCAAGCGCGGCGAATCGAACGCCTCCAGCGAAGCCGTTCGCACCGCCCTCATCCAGGTCGAGAGTACGGAAGCAAGCTGGTCCGACAATTTTGCCAAGCCGTTGATCGCCAAGCGCCATCAAGTGGATTCGGGAGACGCTACCGTTTCCGACCTGCAGATTTTCTACCTCCAAAAAGATCCCTCCTCGTGGCTCACAAAATCATCGGTGGTGCTGGACCAAAGCAACGCCGACATCACCAAGTTTCAGGACCAGACCGCAAAGTCCGCCAGCACCGCCAGCTCCCTCAGCACCTGGGTGACCGGTGGCGGCACTTTCATCGCGCTTCTCGCCGGCATTCTCATCGCCTTTCTGACCGCCAAATCCATCACCGAACCTTTGACCCATCTCATCACCGTGGCGCGCGAAATCGGCGACTCCGGGGACCTCGATCAGAACATCGACATCCATCGCAACGACGAAATTGGCGCTCTAGCCACTACCTTCAACAACATGGTCGCCTACCTCAAGGAAATGGCCAGCGTCTCCATGTCCGTCGCCGAAGGCGACTTGACCGTCGAAGTCGTCCCGCGCTCCAAGCGCGACACCCTCGGCAATGCCTTCCTCCGCATGTCCCACGGTTTGCAGGAACTGGTTCGCACCACGCGCGATTCCGCCGGCCAGGTTTCCGCCGGCTCCAATCAAGTCGCCGGCGCCGCCGATGAATCCGCCAAAGTTAGCGTCCAGGCTTCTTCGGCCATCGAGGAAGTCACCAGCACCATGCACGAGATGAGCATCAACGTCCAGAACGTCGTGAAAAACACCCAGGTCCAGGCTTCCAGCGTCGCGGAAACCTCCGCTTCCATCGATCAAATGGTCACTTCCATTCAGCGCGTCGCCGATACCGCCAAGGTTTTGCTCGATATCGCCAACCGCTCCCGCGAGGAAGTCGTCTCCGGCATCCAGACCATGGAAAAGGCCACCGACGGCCTCAATCGCACCAACAAGGCCATTCAGTCTTCCGCCGAGATCATCAATATCCTCGGCCACCGTGCCGATGACATCGGCAAAATTATCGAAGTCATCGACGACCTCGCCGAACAGACCAATCTGCTCGCGCTCAACGCCGCCATCGAAGCCGCCCGCGCCGGCGAGCACGGTCTTGGTTTCGCGGTGGTCGCCGACGAAGTCCGCAAACTTGCCGAGAAGTCCACCCAATCTACCAAGGAAATTGCCGACCTCATCCAAAGCATCCAGCGCGAAGCGCGCCAGGCAGTCGAAAACATGGAGCGCAGCACGCGCATCGTCGAGGAAGGCCTTACTCTCGGCAACGATCTCGGTTCCGCGCTGCACAAAATTTCCAACGTGGTCACCGAAGTCTACAAGTTTTCCCAGGAAATCGGCGCCGCCACCAACGAACAGTCCGTGGGCTCTTCGCAGATCGCCAAGGCCACCAGCCGCCTCACCGAAATCACCCAGGAAATCAATTCCGCCGTCGAGGAACAGGCTTCCGGCGCGCAAGCCGTCGTCCGCGCCATGGACAAGATGCGCGAACTGGTGCAGCAATCCGCTTCCAGTTCCACCGAGCTTTCCGCCGCCGCCGAACAGATGCTCAAGCTTTCCCGCAACTTGCTTGACGGGATGGACAAATTCGTTCTGGACCGCTCCGCTCAAAAGCAACCGCGGCGCGGGGAATCCTACGGCAGCCGCCGCCGCGGTTCGGAATCGGACCGTGACCAGCAACTCGAATACGCCGAACTGGCCCGTTCCTAGCGCGCCGGAGACCTCTCGATGGAAAAAGACCTCCAAGTCGTCGGCTTCCGCATTGGCAATGAAACGTACGGCGTCCGCATTGGCGCCGTTCGCGAGATTGTCCGCGTTCCGGAGATTACCGCCGTTCCCAGCGCTCCCGATCTGATCGAGGGCGTCATCAACCTGCGCGGCAAAATTATTCCCGTCATGGACCTCCGCAAGCGGTTCGGGCAGGCCGAGATTCAGCCCGATAAGAAGAACCGCATTCTCGTCGTCGAATTGGACAACAAATTGATCGGTCTGATTGTCAACGCCGCTTCCGAAGTCCTCAAGATTCCTCCCTCCGAGATCGAAGCCCCGGGCAGTGTCTTTGCCGAAGGCGAATCCGGATATGTCACTGGCGTTGGCAAACTGAAGGGGCGTCTCATCATTCTGCTGGACATCTCCAAGCTTCTGCATCGCCCAGAGTATAAACAGCTCGAGGAGGCTGCGGAACCCGTCGCTACCGTAAGGTAAGGCTCTTTCCGGCTTGCCAGTAAAGCCGCCGGACTGCGGGTCCTCTCCACGAACACACTATGGGAACGATTACCGCCCAGATTCAGCTTACCGAAGCGGAGCTCAAGCTCCTTCAGACGCTGGTCTATCAGGAATGCGGCATGTTTTTCGATGAGCGCCGCTCGCATTTCCTCAAGGATCGCCTCCAGCGCCGTCTGAAAGCTTGCCAGCTCGAATCTTTCTATGCTTATTACCGCCTGCTCACCAGCAGGGAAGGACGCGCCGAACTCGCTCTCCTGCTCGAGAACCTGACGGTCAACGAAACCAGTTTCTTTCGCAATCGTCCGCAGCTCGATCTGCTTCAAAAAAACGTCCTCGAGGAGATTCTCCGCCGCAAGCAGGAGCGCCGCGATTACACCCTGCGCGTCTGGAGCGCTGGCTGTTCCGCCGGGCAGGAGCCTTACACTGTCGCCATTTTGATCTGCGACGCGCTCGCTTACTACTATCTGCGCAATCCGTTGCCCTTCGACATGCCTTCTCCCAAGCCGCTGATTCCTCCTCCCTGGAAAGTGGAAATCGTTGCCTCGGACATCAGCTACGCCAGCCTTCGCACTGGCCAGGAAGGCCTGTACACCGGGCAGCAGATGGAACCGGTGGATTACACCTGCCGCCTTCGTTATTTCGAAAAATCCGGCGACAAGTACACCGTCAAGAAGCAATTGAAGGAACTCGTCCAGTTCGACTTTCACAATTTAAAGACGGAATTCCTGCCTCGCCGCAACGACATCATCCTCTGCCGCAACGTGATGATCTACTTTGACGAAGCCGAACAGAAGCGCTTGATTGAAAAGTTCTGGCATTGCTTGAATCCCGCCGGATACCTCTTCGTCGGCCACGCCGAAAGTCTGTTCGGCCTCAGCCAGAAATTCCGCATGATTCATGAAAACAACGGCACGGCTTACCAGCGCATCGAGGCCACTTCGTGAGCCGTCCTCCCGAGGATCGCGGCGGCGAGTTGCGCGCTCTCTTCTTTGAGACCGCCGCCGAACTGCTTCAATCGCTCAACGAGGCGGGGCTCGAACTCGAGTCCCACCCCGCTGACGAGGACGTGATCCGCCGCGTCCGTCGCTCCGTGCACACCTTGAAAGGCGATTCCGCTGCCAGTGGATTCCACAAGCTGAGCGAGCTGGCGCATGAACTCGAGGATGTGCTCACTCCGCAGGTCGCTCTCGCGCATGGCGCGGACCTCGCGGAGTTGGTTCTCGCTGCCGCGGATGGCTTTGGCGCCATGCTCGCCGCCTATCAGCGCAAGGCCGAACTGCCCGCCGTGGAACCGCTCCACGCCATGATTCGCAATTTGCTCCAGGAACCCGCCTCCTCCAGCCCGGCGGACTCGCCAGCGACTCCCTTGCTCGCTCAATTTGCCTGGACGGAATACGAACAGCTCATGATTTCCGAAGCCGTGCATCGCGGCGAAATTGTTTACAACGTCGCTCTGCGCGTCGATCCCAACAGCTTGATGCGCGCCGCCGCTTTCCAGCTCATTCGCAACGTGCTTCACGGCAGCGGCACCGTCATCGCCTTGCGTCCGGAAGACAATGCCGCCGCCGCCAACGTGGAAATTATCGAAGCCGCGCTGGCAAGTTCCCAGCCGCGCGAAAAACTTCTCCGGCGTTGCCGCATTCCCTCGATTGTTTCGGATGTTCGTCTCGACCGCGCTGCCGCCGCGCACACTCCCGAGCATGAAATGCTTGGCGACTTGCTCGAGGCGCAGGCGGAGAAACTTGCTGCCGCGTCTGCCGAGACCGCGGAAAGCGCTTCGGCCATCAATCCAAGTACTTCCGGCTCTGCTGCCACCGCCGTTGCGGAAAGCACACTTCGCGTGGACGCCGCTCGCATCGATGCGGTTATGAATCTTGTCGGCGAATTGATCATCGGAAAGTCCATGCTCAATCGCACTCTTACCGAGTTTGACCAGAAGCACGCCCGCGATCCCTTGCGCGCCAAGCTCGCCGACGCCATGGCCTTTCAAGCTCGCATCCTTGATGAGCTTCACAAGTGTGTCCTGAAAATCCGTATGGTCCCCGTCGAGCAGCTCTTCCGCCGCTTCCCACGCGTCGTCCGCGACGTCGCCAAGCACTGTGGCAAGGATGTGGCCCTGGATCTTTCCGGCCAGAACACCGACCTCGATAAGGGCATTCTGGATGCTCTTGCCGAACCGCTCATGCATCTCGTTCGCAATTCGGTGGACCATGGCATCGAACCCGCCGAGGAGCGCTTGACCGCCGGAAAGCCCGCGCGCGGCACCATCTATCTCAAGGCCTATCACCAGGGCACCCAGGTCGTGATTGAAGTTCGCGACGATGGCCGCGGCATCGACCCCGATCGCTTGCGCGCTCACGCCGTTGAAAAAGGAATCTTGAAGGTCGAAGAAGCCAAGCGCCTAACCGATCAGGAAACTCTCAATCTCGTTTTTGAGTCAGGATTCAGCACCGCTTCCGAAGTAACCGAAGTATCCGGGCGGGGCATCGGCATGGATGTCGTCCGAACCGTTCTCGACCGCCTCAAGGGCACCGTTCACGTCTCTTCGCAAAAAGGCCGCGGCACCACCATCCAGCTTCGCGCGCCGCTCACTCTCGCGAGTATTCAGACACTGTTGTTCCGTGTGGGCGGCCGGCTTTTCGCCGTGCCGCTCTCCTCGGTGGTGGAAATCACGCGCATCAGCGATCCCGAAATTCACCGCATCGATCAGCGCGAAGTCCTGCGCCTTCGCGAGCAGATTCTCACCCTCGTTCGCCTCGATCATCTCAGTCGTTTGCGCACCATCGATACTCAGCCCGTTCGAAAAAAGCATTTCGTCATCGTCATTGGCGCCGCGGAAAAACGTTTTGGCCTCCTGGTGGACAGCCTTGTCGGCGAGGAAGAACTCGTCATCAAGGCCCTTCCGGGCGAAATCGTCTCTTCCGACTTGGTTAGCGGCGCCTCCATTCTCGGTGACGGCACCGTCGTCCTTATCCTGAATGTTCCTGCGGTCCTTTCGCGCCTGGTTCGTTCTACCCCTTTGGGAGCCATCGCATGAGTGAACGCATCCGTGTCCTGGTCGTTGATGATTCCGCTCTGATGCGGAAACTGATCCCCGCGATTCTCGCGCGCGAACCTTCCATCGAAGTCGTCGGCACCGCCATGGACGGCGCGTTCGCGTTGAAGAAAATTGAAGAGCTCCAGCCTGATGTCGTTACCCTGGACCTCGAGATGCCGCGCATGGACGGCATTGAAACCCTGCGCCTCATCATGCGCCGCGCTCCTTTGCCCGTCATTCTTTTCAGCACGCATTCGAAAGAGGGCGGCTACGCCACCTTCAAGGCCCTTGCGCTCGGCGCCGTGGATTTTCTCGCCAAGCCAAAAGACGCCGCCGCCGGCCGCCTCGACGAAATCGCCGGCCAGCTCATCGCCAAAATAAAAGTTGCCAAGCGCGCCGCTGGCCGCAAGCTTCCCCCCGCCGTCATCGTGGAAACCGCCGCGCCGAAAAAAGGAACCCGCGCCGCGCTGCCTCCGCGCCGCGTCATCGCCATCGGAATTTCCACCGGCGGTCCCAACGCACTGCAATTTGTTTTGTCACAGATTCCCGCGGATTTTCTTTCCACCATTTTGATTGTTCAGCACATGCCCGAGGGCTTTACCGAAATGTTCGCCAAACGCCTCGACGAATGCTGCGCTCTCGAAGTTCACGAAGCGCGTTCCGGCGATCTGCTTCTCGCCGGCCGCGTTCTCATCTGTCCGGGAAATCGCCACATGATGGTTCGCAGAATGCCGCGCGGAGACATGGTGATTCTCTCTGATGGGCCGCCCGTGAACGGACATCGTCCATCCGCGGATGTTTTGTTTCATTCCGTGGCGCAGGAATTTGGACTCGTTGCCGTCGGAATTTTAATGACCGGCATGGGCGATGATGGCGCGGAAGGACTGGGAGCGGTGAAGGCGGCGGGCGGAATGACCATCGCGCAGAGCGAGGATACCTGCGTGGTCAGCGGAATGCCGCGCGCGGCAATTCTCAAAGGATATGCCAGCAAAATTATTTCGCTCGATATACTCGGCGCGTATTTGATCAACAATTACGGCGCGGAACGCGGCGCCGAGAAAAACGAGAAGCTCGAGAAGAGTTACAAGAACGAAAAGAACGAAAAGCTTGAGAAGAACGAAAATAACGAACGGACATCCGTATCATCCCAGCGCTCGTGAAAGCGCGCGCGGGGACAAGGAGAAGGCCATGAAACAGTTTGCCGCTCTACTTCGCAAGGACAATCAGCCGGTTCGCTACCTGGTGGTGGACGATTCCGTCTTCGCGCGCAAGAACCTCATCAAGATGATCGAGATGTTCGGCGGGGAAGTGGCCGGCGAGGCCGGCGACGGACTGACGGCGATCGCGGAATTTAACCGCATCACCCCAGACATCGTGCTCATGGACATCACCATGCCGCAGATGGAAGGGATCGAGGCGGTGGAGCGTATCGTGCGGCAGCACGCCAGCGCGCGCATCGTGATGGTCTCGTCGGTGGGATACCAGGAGAACATCCTGGCGGCGCTGCAGAAGGGCGCGAAACACTTCGTGCAGAAGCCGGTGAAGCCGGAAGTGCTGTACGAAATTTTGCGGTACGTGCTCAGCGACGATCCCAACGCTGTTGGCTCGCCAGTGGCCATGGCAGGAGAACAGCGCTTATGAGAATGGAACTGATCCAGCCGTTTATCAACGCCGCGGACGCGGTTTTCGCCGAATCGCTGCAGGCGCCCACGAAAATCGTCGACCTTTCGATGGACGAGAACACCTACCGGCGCAAAGGAGTTGCGGCGCTCATCGCCATCAAAGGAGACATTGAAGGCCGGGTGATTCTGGACCTCTCGCCGGAAGTGGCCATGAAGGTGGCGAGCCTGCTGGCGGGCACGGAAGTGGAGGCGAGCGAGCAGGTGGTTCGCGAGACGGTCTGCGAGATGGCGAACATGGTCATCGGGAATTCCGTAACGCTGCTGAACGACCAGGGATTTCACTTCAAAGTGTTTCCGCCGGAAATTCACATGGATGAAGCAGGACTCGGGGGCAGCGCGGACACGGAAGCGCTGGTGATTTGCATCGAGACGCCGTGTGGGAACGTGTACCTGAACATTGCCATGCACTATTTGCACCGGCGGCGGCAGGAGCGCAAGGAAGTTCCGGCATTGGATTGAAAAGAAAGTGGTCCGTGGCCCGTAAGTAGGAAGCGTCTGCACATCAAAACGTCCACGCGTCGGCCCGTCCCGAAATGGGAAGAGTAGCCCCACCCCGTGTTTTTTGTAAGTGTTGCATCTAAAGGGTTTAGCAAGGCGGTAAGTCTTTTGTTTGCAACACTTGCGGGGTGGTTCATAAGTGTTGCATCTAAAGGAGTTAAAGCGAGAGCGGGCGTGACCCCGACAGGGTTCCCGACCGGGTGGGGACAGGCGGGGCCGATCAATCCGGGATGGGCCCTCCCCCCACTGTTTTTGTAAAAGATTGAGGTGACAGGGTTTAGTGGGTGGGGGTCGGCAAAAAGATTGAAGGGTAAGGACTTAGGGGCGCAACTCGTTGGAATGTCCCGAAGATGCATCCGGGATCCATACTGCGGATTTAAACGGTGGCAAGTCCCGAAGAGGCGTCCGGGACGCCCCGACCCGGTCGGGGTAAACGCCAGACGCGTTTGAACTTTTCCAGAGCGGGATGATCGGCGAGGATGGGGTTCGACAAACACAGATAAGAATAGCACACCTTAATGCAGATGTTAAGCGTTTTGCAGGGAATGGTCGAAATCGAGGGTTGAACGGTTGCGGGGGCAGGTCGAATGGTTTCGGCGGGTAGCAATCAAGTCTACTCGGTCGAAGGAGCCGCCGCCGTTATCTAGTCAGTCTTGTTCAGACATTACGGGAGCGTGAGCCGTCAGCTTCTTGAGCTTGGCCAGGGTCAGGTCGGCGTTTTTCTTGAGGGCTGGATCGGTGGACTTGTCGCGTATCTCGGTTATGTAGCGAATGGCCGTGGCCAAACCGATTGTGGCGAACGATGGAGTATTCTCGATTCTCCATTCTAGAGGTCCGATCACTTCTCTGGTTTTCCGCCCGTCGGATTCGAACTCCCAGTGTTTGTCTGCGAGCACGAGTGCGTAATGCGCATTCATCCCCTCTCTTATGAGTCCATTGCCGGGTGCCATATGAAGGGCCGCCTTAAAACGGAGGGCAGAATCTAGCGAACCATAAAAATAGGGAAAGTAGATTTCCAGCTTGACGCGGCCGTCGGTCGCGGGAGTCTCGTGGACTTCAAAATTGTCCGATACGATGTCAATAACGTCCGGCGCAGTGGAGTTTGGCCGAACCAAAGATTGAGCAGTCTTCCGCCATCCCTCGGGTGTGAGCCTGTTGCCTTGCAATTCCATCTTGACGAACTCCAGCAAGACGTCCTTAGGAGATTTTGGCCGGTTTGATGGTGGTTGTGCTGAAACGGCAACCACGAGAGCTAAAGCAAGTGAGGGGATCAAGATCATCTTCATTTTCGGCGTCGTCTTCCTCATAGAATTGTGAGCCTCATTGCGGCTGGAAGGGGGTGGGAGTCGGCTTCGGAGCGCGGCCCACTGGAAGCATGTACATAGGTAGGCTGTTAGGAGGAGCGGACTGCCCTCCACCGCTCACGTGGGCATCGTTGGGATTCTGGTTAAAGTACATACCCATCGGGTATGCGTAGACAGATCTGCGCGATTGGTTGGCGACCAATTGAGCGATGGGCGGTTGTCCGGGTGACCAGGATTTGCCAGCGTTGCAGCCGTTCAACGTAATTGTGACGTTAGGTCCCAATTGGGCGTTTGAAAGCGTCCCTACGTTTATGTAGGAGATGTTCGCGCTATCATCGGTTCCCTGACCTACTGAAACCAAGGAATAAAAGACGCCGGGAAGATCCGGCCTTTGTAGCCGGCCGGCGTGGCCAAAAAAGACGACAGCACCATCGATCAGTCCTTTCGTGGTCAATGCCTGATTGAATTGCTGAATGGTCGACACTCTACAAGCGACGACCGGGTGTCCTTGAGCTTGCAGGCTATTGGCCTTGGACTGCGCGGAAAGGTTGAAGAGGTTTCCAACATTGTGGTCGCCTTGGGGGTCTGTACTTGCGTCTCCGACTAGAATGAGATACGTCGAGAGGGTGCCGGGGGTCGACGTACAGCTAGGTGCCTGGTTAGGAGCTAGAGTGCCCGGTGCAAGATTGCAAATCGGACAAGTGGTGGGTGGCGGGGGTGGAGCTGGGTCTGTTGTTTCAACCAGGCAGTCGCAGAGGGCGTCTGCAGCCTCGGTTTGGGATGGATTGGCCCCGGGGATCGGCCAGGTACTTGCGAGATCGATGGCCAGGGGGAGTAGGATCTTCGAAATTCCTGAATCTAGTGATGTCAGAGCAAACCAGTCTCCGGTCCAAGAATAGGATGTCTGGCTAATGGTGTAGCCGGTCGTAATGGAGGAGGGGTTGCCATTGGGATCAAGCTGAATGAGGCCAGCTTGGCTGTTGTTAATAGCGACGCCGCCACCGCTGGTGGCCGCCACTAGGGATAGATTTCCGCCGGTCGAGCTATAAGTCCAGTCAACAGAATTGTTAGCTGTGTTTATCGCGACGGTTGCGGGTATAGACGACCCTTGTGTTGGTCCTGCCAGGTAAACTGTGCTGTTCTCTCCGATGAGAATATTTCCGACCGGATTAAACGAAAGATTGAGCTTTGAGACCGCAGAACCGGTGTCGTGGTAGAAGGCACTGTTCACTGCAACGAGCGTTCCTCCGTTGCCATCTGGGGTCGCTGCACCCAAAGCGCTGCGAGAGAGGATGCCTCCGTTCCCGCGGTTGTTTGGCGGGCCACTTGAAGAAGCTGAATCCAACTGCCTGAATGAATAAGTGCCGTCGGAGTGTATTGCCATTACCTGGAGGTTGCTCGAGAGCGTGTAGAAACCATCGGTAGATTTCACAAGATGCGGGAATCCGGGATGATTGGGATCGGGGCTTGAGTCGCAGGGCATAGCGTCAAAGAAAAACGTCCCGGGACCGACGGGGATATACACAGTACCGTCTGATGAGATCGTGAGACTCCCGAAATTGCCGGACGCGGCGGACGGAGCGACCGCCGTTCCTGGTGTGCAGTATGTCCCTCCGATGGCTGGATACCCGTCGCCTCCAGAGCCTCCGTTCGGATCGTTCAAGATCGAATAATCCACGCCTGTTGACGTCGTAGTTGGGAGTGGAATTGCGAACTTAACTTGGCCTGTGGTTCCGTCCAAGGCAACTACAGCAGTGGGGCTGCTGCCGGTGTTAAGGTAATCTTGCTCAACAAAATAGATCGTGCCATCGGGGTGGATGGCGAGATTGGGAGGGTATGCAAATCCGGGTGTGGAAATGAGCCAGCTTTGGTTGCCATTCTCATCGACGCGACCGAGCATCGGCAAATCCGACCAGTCGTCCTGCTGGTCGAGGAACCCGCCTTGATTGTCGGCTGCTAGTAGGGCCAATTCTTCGTTGCTGGGCGCGCTTGGTGTAAACATCCACTTTTGTTGACCGTTGGCTGTGAACGCTCTGAAGGCACCACTGCCACCGTTTGGAGCAGAGTCAAATACATAGAAAGTTGGGGCCGGGTTATTGCTCGGGGGCGATTGAACTATATTTGTTATGCGTCCGAAGCTGCTACCGAGGCTGGGGATTTCCCATTGGACGGTGCCGATAGGCAGAGACGTTCCGGCCAGAATTGAAACCTGTGCGGTCCCCGTGCGATTGTCCGCGCTGGTTCCGGTCAACGTAGTGTTCCCGATTGCGGATGCTTGCAATAGGGTGGGATCTCCCTGATTCACCGGGGGAACGATGGTGGCGAGGGAAGGATTGGCAGTGGACCAAGTCGGGTTGCCAATGGTGACGCCATTCTGATCGAGGAGCTGAATGGCCTGGGTTTGGCCAACAACCATATTTATCTTGCCCGGACTGACAAAGAGGGATGGCGATCCCGTTTGTACGGTAAAGGTTGTAGGGTTGCTGGCAACCCCGTTCACAGTGACAAGAACAGGGCCGGTTGTTGCCCCCGCCGGTACGTTCGCGACGATGCTTGTCGCATTCCAACTTGTAAGAGGTGCAGTCGTACCGTTAAAGGTGACCGTGCCTTGGGATGTTCCGAAGTTTGTTCCTGCAATCGTCACCGAGGTGCCGACGGGACCCGACGCCGGACTCAGATTAGTAACAGTGGGGGAGGTGGACGTCACAGTGAAGCTGGCGATATTGCTGGTGACGTTAGAAACTGTTACTAGCACATTTCCCGTCGTCGCTCCAGGAGGAACGGACACCTGGATGCTCGTCGGACCCCAAATAGTGGCCGGTGCCGCGGCAACCCCGTTGAACTTGACCGTGCTAAAACCTTGTGTGGCTGCGAAGTTCGTGCCAGTGATTGTGACCGGTGTGCCAACTGGTCCATTCGTCGGATTAAGACTTGTGATGCTCGGGGTCAGAACGACCGTAAACGGCACGCCGTTTGTGTTCAGTCCGCTGCCGCTGACATAAATGACTACATTCCCCGTCGTCGCACCAGCGGGAACCTGTGCAACCACACCCGTCGCGCCCCAAACCAATGGCGTGGCCGATGTCCCGTTGAAAGTGACGGTGCTTGATCCCTGCGATGTGCCGAGATTTTTTCCGGCGATTGTTAGAATGGCCCCGATTGGGCCTGAGGTCGGATTCACGCTGGTGATAGTCGGCGGGGGGCCTGTGACCACCGTGAAGCCCGCCCCGTTGCTCGCAACGCCTCCGACCGTAACGATGACATTCCCCGTTGTCGCAGCGCTTGGGACAGTTACAGCGATGCTTGTTGGTCCCCAGCCGTTCGCGTTCGTAGTGGCCATTGTTCCGTTAAAGGTCACCGTGCCCATCCCTTGCGTTTGGCCGAAATTGGTCCCCCCAATCGTGACCGTGGTTCCAGCGGGTCCTGATGTGGGTGTGAGGGTTGTGATTGTCGGCGGCGAACCGATGGTGAGCGTGACAGTAGTCACCGCAGGCGAGCCTTGAACGCCGGGAGCGGTGACGGTTACGTGCCCTGTATACGTTCCGGCAGTGAGGCTTCCGATTGTCGAAGAAACTTGCAATGTCTGGGGGGCGAAGCCATTCGCCGGGGTGACAGTCAACCAAGATGCATCGCTCGCTGCGGCAAAACTGAGTGTCCCCCCACTGGTGTTCGTGACACTGGGATTGGCCGGAGAAGGATTGGCACCTCCTTGGATGCCATTCATGCTGATGGCCGAAGGAGAGACTAATAAAACTGGTGCTGCTGTGATCGCGTACGCGGACAAAGGGCAAGCTGAATACACGAACCCGGTTGTCCAAGAGCTGGGAAGGGCAGTGAGAGTTGTCTGCGAAGTGGTCTCGCTACTGCACCCGCCCGCAGCGCGATCGTGAAACTGCAGCGTTCCGCTTTGAGCGCCGAGTATGGCAATCCAATAGTGAGTGCCCGCAGTAAGGGCACTGGAGGAAATCGGGATTTGGTTCCACGCACCCGGGACGGGCTGGGTCGTGCTTCCCTGAGCGATCAAAGCGCCGGGATGTCCGCTATTGTCTGCATACAGGCCAGCATAAACTTTGGCGGCGTTTGAAGAAGAGTCGAGGTATAGATTGATTCCCACAACACTGCCACTTCCGTTGGCGGTGGACTGGAAGGCTTCTGCTTCGCCGAATAGATTATTATCCGTTTGGCTCTCAATGGCCTCGTCGCCAAGAATCACAGAAGGTCCGGATGGTGCGGCAGTGAGAGCGTAGGCCGACAAAGGACACGAAGTAAAGGCGGTGCCGGTTGTCCACGTGGATGGAAGAGTAGTTAGTGTGGTCTGCGAACTTGTCTCGCTGGTGCATCCACCAACTTGCCTGTCACGAAACTGTGGCATGCCGCTCTGCGTGCCGAGGATGGCAAGCCAGTAGGCGGTGCCTGCGGTGACGCTGGCTGGGGTGACTGCGATTGCATTCCAAGTTCCAGAAGCAAGCTGCGTGGTGCTGCCTAGCGTCAATAAAGCGCCGGGGTGTCCATTGGAATTGGCGTAGACTCCGATCACGAGCTGCGTGGCGGTGGAAGTGGCGTCAACGAAAATATTGATGTAAGTCACTTGCCCGCTTGTGAAAGCGGTGGCTTGGAATGCTTCGGCGGTCCCTGCGGGGTTGGAGTCGAGGACGCTTTCGACGATTTGGTCACCAAGCAACACGGTTTGGGCGCGCGCTTCTTGCGGTGAAAACAACGAAACAAAGGCGCCGAGGAGAAAAAACACAAAATAAGCGGTCGGCTTCCACTTTCGTCGGCTCATATACGCGCGCATGGGGCCTCCGGGACTTGGGCGGCGGGCCGTTTGGGAGAGGACGGCGGGACGCGGGGAAATGGTCCGGCCGGTTCCGACCCCGGTTGGGATGGGCCGGTTAGCAGGATTGGAGATTCTATACAGGGTAAGAACGAGAGTGTCAACAACTATCTGGAAAAGTAGCTGGGATGAAAAACGTTGGAAGGTTTGAACGTTGGAACGTTTCAACGTTGGGAAGACGAAAAAGAAGAGAGATTCCTCGCTTCGCTCGGAATGACGGGCGGGGCAAGCCCCGCCCCTACAAGGAAAGAGGGACGCGATAAATCGCGCCCCTACAGGGGAGTTTGAGCTCCACCGGCAGCTATTTTTGGTCGGCGTAGAGGATTTGGGCAAAGCCGGTGGTGTTGATGTCGCGGAACATGGGTGTGCGCGGGGGCAAGAGGGAGGGGTCGAGGAAATCGGTGTCGAAGTTGTAGGCGCGCGTGGGCGGCGAGTAGACCGTCTTGCAACACTTGTAGGTGCCCACGGCCTGGCGGTTGTAAAACATGCTTACAATCGATCCTCGATAGTTGAGGGTCTGTCCGCCCCAGTTCTCGATGTATCGGAGGAAGTTATGCATGCCGCCATCGCTGCCGAAATCGGTGCTGGTGCCGGGTACCCACGGGAAACCGGGTCCCTTACCGGCAAGGATGGCCACGCGGTACCAAGTATTCGTAGCGTTCCTTTGGCCCAAATTGTAGGGAAAAGAAAAGGAGTTCAAATCATTGAATTTGTTGGAAAGGAGAGTTACGGCGTCCGCGATCACAGAGGTACCGACGTGCGGATCAGCGAATCCCAAGCCGGCTGAATTGGCGTTGTAATCGCCTTGCACATAAACAAGGTTCTCCGAAGCGATGGACAGACCGCAGACCGTGTTCCCCGGGCAGGGAACGGCGTTCAAATACTGCTTGAGATTACTGCCGTTGACGACTTTCAGAGCCCTGCGGAAGAAGAGCGGGGGATTCATGCGCGCGTCCTGCGCATTGTTCACGTAGAAGGCGGGCCACACTCCGGCGACAGTAACGCAAAGGGAGGGCGACAGTGCTTTGGCTAAGGCATCGCCGAACACGGCGTTGGTTACCGAAGGAGTGGGCTTCATGCCGTACGTGTATAGGACACCGTTTTCGTCCAGATCTTCACCAGGTTTTTCGGCCATTCCGTCGGGGCAGCCGTTGACGGCGTCGTTGGAATTCACAAAGTCATTGAAGCCGTATTCACCGGTTTCATTTCCTGAGGGAGATACCGGGGGCCACGCGCTCTTCAGGCCACCGGTTGGAAGATAATTTCCCCGCCGATCGGAGAAGTACAGCACGTAGTCGTACGGCTGGTTCTGGGGGTCAAAGGCTCCAGGGCCGCTTTTGCCGATCTGACCGGTGAGCCAGCGCCCCAAATTCCTGGCGTCAAGCTCGACATAATGAATCACGCCGCCGAGCGTCACAGCGCTATTGAAGGGCGCGACGTCGCGCGCAAGCCCTTCCCGGGTGTCGAAGAGCACATTCGGCCAATAGTCGTTGGAACTGGTGGGGACGGGTGCAACGCTCGCGAGGTTCACTCCGCAGACACCGTTTGCGGCAGCATTGGAAGGATTGTCGCGAACGCGTTCCAATCGAATGACGGCGTCGGGATTGGGATCGGGGCAGGTCGAAGGAGCAATTTGCGCGCCGGGAAGAGGCGGCTCATTGGGGAATTGAGTAGTGGGTGTGATCAGGAGGCCAGGATTCAAGTTGCGCCCGGCGATGCCGAGCTTCAGGATTTCCTGAGTGACATCCTGCCATTTGCCGCAGGGAGGGTTGTACCCAATTTGGATCTCAATTTTGAGGAAGCCAGTGATGAGGGGATCCCACTTCGGAACCCAGTAACCGTTTCCGGTAGAGTAACCCTTGTCTGGCACGGCGCCGGCCGCCCCACCGATCCTGGCGTTTAAAGCCGCCGACGTGGCGATGGGCACCGGCACTGGATTGGGGTTCGAGGCTGTATACCAATTGGCAAGACTGCCCGGGTTGCTGGCCGGATATGAGGCAGGCATCGAGGGATCCCACGCGAGCGTGGTCAGGTCCACAGCTGGAGTTGTCGGATCAATGCAGGGCAGCAGCATAATGTCCTGCAAGTTGTCGGAAAGAAGAATCTTCATGCTGGCCTGAGAAAAATAACGCTCTCCGAGAAGAACAGGATCGTCGGCCTGCAAGGGGCGGCGGGTGATATCGATGGGCTGTCCGGGGACCAGGTTGTTTTTGGTCAGCAGCTCGATGGGCAAACTGAGCTTTTTGGCGCCGGTCAGGCCGTTGATGAGATTGGAGTTATAACTCGTTTTGGAGATGTTGGGCCAGTTACCGTTTTTGTTTGGTGGGGCTACGTAAGGTACAGGCGGAACTGCGGGCGGCATGCCGTTGACGCTGCCCTCGCTGGCGCCCAAAGCCCGGTAGGAGTTAGCGCCGGGTGAGGTGTTCGCGTTTACCGTCCCCGTCCAACCGCCGGCGGCAAGCTGCAGTCCATTCATGATGTTGGTGCGAACCACTTCGCCGTAGACTGTGACTTTGTCCGAAAGGGTGAGGGTGCCGCCGCTACCTTCGGCGAGGAATAGATTTCGATTGGAGTGGATCCGCCCGCCGAAGTTGAAATCAGGACCGGCATGGAAACCGCAGTCCTTGTCACAGAACACACCGAACTCAAATGCTGGAATGCCTACCGTTTGCGTGGTGCGCCGGAGCATGACCTCCGCACCGGAAGCGGTACGGGCGGTGACCGTTAGCGTGTAGGGAGTGATCAGACCGGTCATACCTGCGTAGGGGCCGGACTTGACCTGTGCGTTATTGGCCAAGGGCTTACCGAAAGAATCTGTGGGGTAGGAGAGCACATAGCCGGGGGTGCCGTCGGCCGCCGTAAAGCTCACGTCTCCAAGGTTGGGGGGAGGATTCGCGCTGATGTTGGTCAGTTCGGCAGCGGTCGGAGAGTAAGTATTGTCGAACAGGGTGCCAAGGTCGGCAGTCATTTTCTCCAGACCGGCTTCCGCACCGTAGAAGGCCCGCGTTTCCTGTTTTGCTCCGCCGGTAAGCTGCTGGCCGGTGGTAATCAATACGAAGAAGCCTACAAGCAAACTGGAAAGCAACACCAGGAGAAGTAGCGTGGTGATGAGCGCCATGCCGGAATCGGATTTAGTCACTCTGTTGTTTGCTTTCATGTGGCGTACTCCGCTATTGGTACCTATTAAAGTAGGACAGGCTGCGAAGGCTGACCTGCATAGACATATTGTCCCTCAGGTATTTGGAGGTCCTGCTCTGGGGCCGATTGGACCGCGCGCCCAAGAAAATATTCACAGAGCGAATGTTGCCTTCGCTTAGCCCGGGCGGGACAGTGGGTTGCTTTGCGTAGAAGGTAGGCGGCGTGTTCGCATCGACAAAGTTGTAGCGAACCGTCAAAGCTTCTACAACGTCGCCGACGGGCTGAGGAGTGTAAAAGTTCACCTGGCGCATGAGACGCGGACGCAGCGGGTCGGCAACATTGTCCAGGTAGTAGGTGACCATAAAGATGCGCGTTGCAGTGACGGATGGCCAGGCGCCGGGGGGGCTCTGCAGCTGGAGGATCGTGCCTTGAGGAGCGCCAGTCTGGTTGAAGCCAAATACGTCGATGGAAGGGTTCTTCGCGAAGCTGAGCTGTTGACCATTCACAGCGGTGACGGTTTGAATCGCAGTCGCGCCCGCGGTATTCGTGAACAGGATGAGGTCTCCGGGCTGAATGGGCACCCTAGCCTTGCTCAGATCGTTGCAAGCGGCGTCGAAGGTGACCGAATCGCCGGTGGGACTGATCGTGCCATTGCATGCCGGCGTGGCACCAACGGCAGCGCGGGTAATGGGAGAAGAATCCATGGACTCCCCGTTGTTCCAGGTGTTGTCCTGATAGAGAAGCGTCAGAATATCCGAGGGTGTGCCGGGATTGGCGGAGGCGGGAGTGTCGGAGACCTGAACTGCGGGCCCAAGGCCGGTGCCCAAACTGACGGCGGGAAGTGTTGTGCCGGCAAAAGTGAGCGGGTTCAGATCCGGGCGGTTGATGGTGACGCCTGCCCCAGAAGGAATGCCGATGCCGGAAGCCGGAATGCCTGTCCCGGCAAAGAGCAGATCCCTTGAGATTAGGTCTATGGACGCGCGGAGGTTGTCGTTCATATCCGCCGCGAGTGTCACCACTTCGTTGCTCCGGAGAGCGTCGGAAAATGCGCCCACGGCAGCAGCAATGAGCACGAGGCTGATGGCCGCTGCCACCAGGAACTCAACCATGGTGAAACCAATTTGCTTCCTCAAGATCTGCTCCTTCATCAGCAGCTCAGGCAAAAGGCGAAATGTAACAGATGAATGTCTGGGTCTTCTCCCCACCTATAGCCGTGTAGCGCATGATCACGGTAATCTGCCGCAAATTCAGAAGTGTCTTGCCGGCATTATCAACGACGGTGGTGATTTGGATCTCCCTGGTCATGCCCGACAAAGGCACGACCAGGTCATCGCTGGTACCCATGATGCCGTCGGGTCCGGGTGCGATGATCACCACATCGGGATGGGTAATATCGTCGTTGACGGTTCCCACCAAACCGTCGTTGCCGGGGGCGTACAACAGTTGAGGACCATCCTTGAAAATTCCGCCTTGCGAGATGTTTTGAATCTGATCCCAGGACTTCTCCATGGAGTTGCGCGCGGTAAAGATAGCTTCGATGGCCTCTTCCGCTTTCTTCTTGGCAATGTAGTCGTACTGCGTTGTCGTGGAAACCTTGAGTCCTTGCGCCATTACGTCAATCATGGACAGAATCCCAATTGTCAGGATGAGCATGGCGACCAGAGTTTCGAGTAACGTAAACCCCACTTGAGGTTTGCGAAGAGGAGCATGATTCCGGGATTTCATGATCGGCCCCCTCACTCCTGCCATGCAGAGCCATCCCAATGATAGGGACGCACGCGCCCGGTTGCGCCGAGAATGGTCACCGCCCGGGCGGACTGCTTATTTCCGGGAATACAAGTGAAGATGGTGCCGTTAACGGGCACACCCACAGCCCCGCCAAAACTTCCATCGGTGAGGAATTCGGTGACCGCCACCACGGCGCCCGGATTGCCCGCGTTCACGAAATCTACCGGCTGAGGGTTTCCAAAACCCATGGGTGTATCCGGCACGCCCGGCACCAGACAGAACTGGGACCCGGTCAGCAGCGTGGTGGAAAGCGTGATTGGCGGTCCCCCGTTTGCTGGCACCTGCTGCAACTGGATGGTGCCGTTGGCCGGCGAGATGTTGACGATCACGGCGCGCCGCTCGGTAATCGCGGTGTTTCGAGCAAACCGCATTTGTTGAATCACTTGATCCAAGGCCGAGTTGGATTTGAAGGACGGCAAAACGTTCACGGCGCGTATGAACAAGTACCCGGAAATCACACCGACGCAAGCAAGAACAATAAGAAGCTCTATAACTGAGTAGCCGCTCTGGTTTCGAGCATGCAGTTTTCTGTGTGAGCGAACATTCATCTCTACTCCCAAGCTAGGGTCTTAGGAGATCTCCTGCTCACGTGACGGTGTGTTCTTCCATCATCGTGGTAACAAAATTTCCCATGCCACCGGTTCAGTGGTGACCTAAGTACACGTCTAGGTCTAGCAATTCGCATGCTCAGTACGTATTCTTGTTAAGTCATTCTATGGCAACAAGTTACAGTAGAATCCGTACCTGCTATCCGGTGTTCCATAATGGTGCTGGTCACAAAAGGTTACAAACTGGGTCCAGGCTGCTGGTCCCTTCCCCCGATAGTGTGTAGATAAAGCAACAGTTAAAGTAAACTGGCCTCCGGCACAGAAATGGGTCACTGGTCAGAAGGTCCATTCTCTTAATCGGCCACCATTTGCTTGCTTTTCTTAGGGTTACACTGAACGATAGAGTTTGAACGCCGGAGCGTTGAAAAGGAGAGAAGCGAAGCAGCGGTCCCCAATTCGCTCGGTAGGACAGGAGCACAGGCAGAAGAGGGGATCAGGCGTCGAGGGGGCTTGCTATATGCGGCACCGTGGCGGTAGAGGCGGAGAGAGAGGGGTAGGCGCTAGGAGGGTCAGGGGATTGGGGGAAAGGAAGAAATTAGCGAGTGGGGGTGAGGGCGACGCCTAGTTCTTTGAGCTTGGCGCGGGCGCGGCGGTCTTCTTCGGTGCCGGGGTAGCGCTTGACGACTTCGCGGAGATCGCGGACGCCGGCGGTTTTCTGGCCAAGTTCCATGAGGGCCATGCCTTTCTTGAGGCGGGCGGGGGCGAGCTTGAAGCTCTTGGGATAGTTGGTGAGAACTTTTTCGTATTCGGCGACGGCGACGTCGAAGGATTTCTGGGAGTAGGCGATTTCGCCGAGATAGAACTGGGCGTTGGAGGCGAGATCGGTGTCGGCGTAAAACTTGAGGTAGTCCTGGAATTCGGAACGGGCGAGATCGTATTTGCCGCTGGTGATGTCGCGGAGGCCGTTGGAATAGAGGGTGTCGGCGGAGGGCGCGCCCGCGGGAAGGACGGAGGGGCTTGGCGGAGAACCAGCGGAAGCGATGGGCTTGACAGAACCGGCGGTGGGGTTGCCGGTGGCCGGGGCGGACGTGCCGCCGCCGGAGATTTTGGCGTCGAGGCTTTGGACGGTGTTCTGGAGGTCGACGAGTTGCTGATTGAGCTTGCCGAGGCGCGACTTGATTTCCTCGAGGTTGTCGGAGAGGCCCTGGACCTGGGTGGACATGGTGTCCAGGCGCGCGCCGGAATTGGCCTGCACATCCTGGACGGATTTCTGGAGGGAGCCCATGGTGGCGGCGAGCTTGTTGACATTGTCGCCGGATTGCTCGACGAGGGTTTTCATTACGGTGTGATCCTGGATCACCCTGTCAGAAAGATCCTTCTGGCCCTGAAGCAGGGTGGTGACGTCGCGCTGAAGATCGATCAATTCACGGTTGACGGCTTCGGCGGGGCGAGGGCCCACGAGACTACCAGCGAGCGCGCCAGCGAGAACGGCGGCCGCAAAAACAGCGATATGGTGAATACGCATGAACAATCCTCCTAAGGGACTCCGACGGGCTGCAAGCGACGAATGGCCGCGGAGCAGCCAATAAAAATCATACAGGCTTGGGTAACCGCTTTCACTCTAATTAGAGAGCCGCGAGGTGGCAAGAGTTTGCCTGGCCTCGCGGCTCTGTTGGTCAACAATCGTTTACTTCGGCGAACCGGGTTAAACGGCTCAGTTGGCTTTCACGAAATGGCCGCGACGGTTCTGCTGCCAGCAAGCTTCGGTACTCTCCATGCAGAAGGGCTTTTCCTTGCCGAAACTGACGGTGCTGATGCGGTCGGCGGAGACGCCCAGAGAGACAAGATATTGCTTGACGGCGTTGGCGCGGCGATCGCCGAGGCCGAGGTTATATTCCGTGGAGCCACGCTCGTCGCAGTGGCCTTCGATAGTCGCCTTGAACCGCGGATTGCTTTTCAGGAAGTCCGCGGTTTGCGAGAGCGCCGTGCGAGCATCGGGACGAATGTCGGCCTTATCGTAATCGAAATAGGCGTCGCGCACTCCTTGGGCGAAAAGTTGCTCGTCCGTGGGACCCGCAGCCGGAGGCGGCGGTGGCGGCGGAGGAGCGTTGACGGTGACGCTGGCGGTGGCGGAGGTGGAGCCGCCGGGCCCGGAGGCGGTAATGGTGTAGGTAGTGGAGTCGGAAGGAGAGACTTTGGTATTGCCCTGAGCGGTGACGTCGCCGACTCCCGGTGAGATGGTGAGCTGCGTGGCGTCGGTGGAATTCCAGGTCAAGGTGGCCGATTCACCTTTGTTGATGGAAGTGGGGCTCGCCTGCAACGTCACTGTGGGACGCGCAGCCGGGGGAGGCGGGGGTGGCGGCGGTGGGGGCGGGGTAACTTTCTTTCCGCCACAACCAATAGTGAAGAAAACGGCGGCGAGCATCACGAGCCAGCCGGCGCGATAGAGCGAGCGTGAAGCCAATTTCATGCGAATCCTCCTCAGCGAGTAGAATCCCGTGTTCGTCCCACGAGCGGCCATATCGTATCACCAGTGGGCTGGGTTCGGGTAATATCTCGTATCACGATATATTATATATCGTGGCTGGACAGCTTTGCAAAACGTTTAGGGGCCGCATGCACCAAAAAACCAGGAGAACCGAAACAGAAGGCGCCTGCTGGTGAGATGTAGGAGCAGGGCGTTCGGTTCCACGAGAATTTCACTTTGTGGACCAATTGGGGGACTCATTGTGGCCGGTGGTGGTTAACTGGTGGGGCTGAGAGCCATCGGCGAGCATGGTCCAGATCTGGCGAGTGCCGCCGCGAGTGGATTCAAAGACGAGGTGGCGGCCGTCGGGAGCCCAACTGGGGCGCTCGTTGCGGCCCTGGTCGCGGGTCAACTCGACGATCTGGCGGGTGGCGGCGTCCATGATGTAGAGGTCGTAGTTGTCATTGGGGCGGCGCCAACTGAAGGCCAACAACTGGCCGTTGGGCGCCCAAGCGGGGTCGATGACGTAACCTTTGTCTGGTAGGTCGAGTTTGGTTTCGCTGGTGCCATCGGAGTTCATGAGGTAGAGCTGGGGAGTGCCGCCGCGGTCGCTGACGAACGCAATGGTCTGGCCGGTTTTGGGATTCCAACTGGGGGACATGCTGGCGCCATTGGCGATGGTCAGGCGCTTGGGGCGGCCGCCGTTGATGTCGGAGACGTAAAGTTCGGGATTGCCCTGCATGGAAGAGGAGAAAATGATCTGCGTGCCGTCGGGGGACCACGCAGGAGTGATATTGGTGCCGTGGAAGGGCGGAAACGAAACAAGCTTGCCAGTGTCCATCGAGAACATGCAGATTTGTGCGCTGGTGAGGCCGTTCGATGGGCGGAAACAGGTGAAGGCGATGCGCGAGGCGTCAGGGGACCAGCGGGGCGTGAGAGAAATCGATCTCAAATTTGTGAGCTGGCGCTGATTGGAGCCGTCATAGTCCATCACCCAGATTTCCTTGGTGCCGCTGCGCGAGCTGACGAAGGCGATTTGCGTTGAGGCCACGCCGGGAAGGCCGCCTGAGAGCTTACTGATGATTTCGTCGGCGAACTGATGGGCGAATTTGCGGACTTGCAGGTCGGTGGGAGCGCCGCGGTAAACCTTGCCTACCACGGCTTGCGAAGATGGGCTGCGGACATCATATAGCCAGGCTTCGATGGCGACTTCGGTGTTGGATTCGGAGAGATTGCCGAAGCCGAGGAAATTGGCGTTGGTGGGAGGATCGATCCAGGCGGCGGGTTTCAGTTCGGCGGGGACGCTGGGGGCTTGAGGCGGGTAGAAGCTGGGGCTGGCGACCTCGACTATGCCGCTGAATTGGAGGTCATCGCGGACCACCTGGGTGAAAAGGGAAGCGTGCGGTTTGGCGGCGTCGGAGCGAGGAGCGAAATCGGCGATCGCGAGGCGGGGCTTATTGGCATCCATGCCGATGGCAACACGAAACCAATCTTGCGCCGCGGCTGATTCCCCGGTGAACGCGAGAATCATCAAGAGCAGAGAAAAATTAAAACGTTTGAGCTTTGCTTGCACCCTCACCTCCGAGAATATGGCAAATCCTGGGACTCGAAAGCACGTCCTTAGCGTATAGACGGCGGATTGAAATCCAAAGTAGCGACCACGTAAGCGCCGGAATAGTCGCTGGGCAATTTGGTGACGGGAGTGGAGCTAAGGACGGCGCGCAGGGCGGAATTGTCATAGGAAGTGTTTCCGCTAGATTCGGAAATGTGGGCGTCCTTGAGGGAGCCGTCGCGATTGATGGTAAAGGTGATGGCGCAGTGCATGGTGCGGGAGGCGCGGGCGGCAGCGTCAATGGTCCATTGCTGCCAGTTGCCGTAAATTCTGTTTTTCACGGCCTCGATGTACCAGCCATAGCGGGAAGCAAAATCGGCACCGCCTTGGCCCTGAACGGTAACGCCACTTGAGCCTTCACCCGGAGTCTGAGAATAGCCGGTCGGAAGATCGGGATTGCCGCCTTGGCCGTAATTGACGTCGTTATCGTGAACAGGGGTCTTGTTTTCCAGAGTTCTGGATTTGGGTGAGGGGGGCAGACGCTTTTCTTTCGTGAAAGTCGGAATTTTGGCGGCGTCTGTTTTCGGTTCGGGCGGTTTCGGAGGTTCCTCCTTGTGAAGGCCTTTGGTGGGATCGGGGGCCTTGCTTTCCGTGACGATCGCTTCCTTCGGCATCGGTATTCCGGCAGCGCTGACCAAAGTTACTTTGGTGCCGCCGAGCTTTCCCCCGACGCCGCCCCAGGCGGTTCCGCGATATTGAATATAGGCAGAGACGGCGATAACGAAGGCTAGGCTGGCGTGCATGATGACGGAGTAGATGAGGAACTGGCGAAGGCTTTGCTCCTCGGGTGGCGTGCGCCCGATGTAGTCCATCGAATTGGCGACGGCTTGCGACATCTTTATTGGGTACGGGCACGGGTGGTGATGGGCTCGGTGACGATGCTGATGTTGTTGATGCCGGACTGGCGAAGGGCGTCGACGACGGCGGCGAAGCTGCCGAAGGGGACGGTTTCGTCGCAACGGAGGAAGACGCCCTGCTGGGTGTTTTTGAGCTGGGCGCGGATTCGGGAGCCGAGCTGGTGAATGTTGATGGGCTCATTCCCGAGATAGATGCGCTGGGCTTTGTCGACGGTGACGACCAGGCGCTCCTGGTTGATCTCTTTCACGGTGCGCGTTTTGGGGACGTCGACTTCGATGCCAGATTGGAGAATAGGGGCGGTGATCATGAAGATGATGAGCAGGACGAGGACCACGTCCACGAAGGGGACCATGTTGATTTCGGAGAGGGAGGTTTGCGTCGATTTGGAGAGTTGGGGCATGGCTAGAAGAGGTTGAAAGTTGAAAGTTGAAAGTTGAAAGTTAAAGGAAAGAAAAATCTCGATCTGGTAGCTGGGCTGCTTCTAGCATGAGCGGGCGGGCAGGCTCGCTTACGAAGCATTGATTCGGATTGTAGGGCACGGTTCATCTTGCTTGCTCAACAAAAGGATCAATTAAAAGTTTTCTCGACCAGCGCGGTGAATTCCAGGGCGAAGGTGTCGAGGCGCTGGGCGAGGTCGCGAATATTTTGCAAAAAGTGGTTGTAGAAAATGACGGCGGGGATAGCCGCGAAAAGACCGGCGGCGGTGGTGACGAGCGCTTCGGCGATGCCCGGAGCGACCGCGCGCAAGCTAGCGGCGCCGGCGCTGCCGAGGCCGGAGAAGGCGTCGATGATGCCCCAGACGGTTCCGAAGAGGCCGATGAAGGGGGTTACCGAGCCGGTGGTGGCCAGCCAGGACATGCCTTTTTCGACGCGGCGGACTTCATCGGCGGAGGCGAGCTGCATGCTGACGGTGACGGCTGACAAGCTTTTCAGCTTGGGTGGATGCGGATTGGCCGGAGCGCCGCCAACCTGGCTCTGCAGTTCGCGATAGCCGGCGGCATAGACGTTGGCGAAGGGCGAGCCTACGGTGACGAGCGACTGAGGGTTGGCGACGCCACGCGTGGCTCGAAAAATGCGCAGGAATTCGTCGCTCTTGCGGCGGATGCGGCCGAAAAGGCCCATCTTCTGGAGAATGATGGCCCAGGAAATAATCGAGAACAAGAGAAGAAGCAGAAGGACGCCGCGGGCAACCCAACCAGTTTGCGTAAGGATATTTCCAATGTCGGTGACAAAAATCGTGGTGAACAGAAAAATGATGTACCCCTCAGTGAGAGCAAGCGATTTGTGACCGCGCGACGGTCAACATTTTTCTGGGCTTAAGAAACGTAGCACACGCATCCAGAGCACGCAACCAGTAGGATGCGGGAGTTTCTCATTTTGCTGCTTATCGGGTAAGGGGTGGAGACCTCAGGGGATTCCGGCGATCCGCCGGGCAGACAATTGACCTTGGAGCGCGAGCATAGCAGCTAGTGTGCGCTGCGCATCAGGAAAAGTCCGACCAGCCCGGCCATTAGAATGAGCACGGGCTCCGGAACTTTTTTCAGCAGCAAAAGGATACCCAGAGAAGCGCCGGCAATGAGAGCGGAATTCCAGTCGATCAAAGTACGCGAGCCCAGAATGAAAACTGCGCCCACGATAGCGCCGACGGCGGCGGCAGTCACCCCTTTTACAAACGCATTCACGTAGGGATTCTTGGTGAAGCGGCGATACAGCGGGGCGGCGATCAAAACAATGCAATAAGGAGGAGCGAAAACGGCGAACGCCGCGAGTGCGGCACCCACGGGACCGGCAACAAGATAGCCGATAAAGCCAGCGGTGATGACGACGGGCCCCGGAGTAATCATGGCGACGGCCACGGCGTCGAGGAATTGACGCTCCGTAAGCCAGTGAGAGTGGACCACAAGACCGCCGTAAAGGAACGGCACGATGGCCAGACCGCTGCCAAACACGAAGGCTCCCGCTTTCAAGAAAAAAGTGAATAGGCCAAAACCAGTGGTCAAGCTTGCAGGGCCGTGGATTCCCGTGGTGAGCCATGCCAGACCGGCAGGCAGAGCAACGGGTACGCCGGAGCGCAAGTGGGTTTTGACAAACATGGCGGCGAGACCGCAGACCACAAACAGCCAGATGATTTCTGACTTAGTCCAGGCGGTGGCGACGGCAGTTACCGTGAACAAAAACCAAAGCAGGTAGTCGGTTTTCAAGGTCGTGCGCGTGAGTTTGTAGGCGCTGCGAGTAAGGATAGCGATGACTGCCGCACCCACTCCGTAAAAGATGGATTGAATTGACGACAAGCTTCCATAGTGGAGATAAAGGGCGGCAATCCCCAAAACCATGAGGAATGACGGCAAAATGAAGAATGCGCCGGTCAAGGTGGCGCCCCAAGCGCCGTAGCGGACCCATCCGAGATACATGGCGAGTTGCGCCGCGAGCGGGCCGGGGGAGAGCTGAGAAAAGGCCAAGCCTTCGGTGTAGTCCTCTTGGGAGAGCCAGCCGCGTTCTTCGACAAGATCCTTTTGCATGCGCGCGGCAAGGGCGATCGGCCCGCCAAAACCAAATGTGCCCAGTTGCGAGAAATAGAAGACGAATTGCGACAGGGTGCCCTTGGCGCTTACGCCGCGCGGGATTTCGGCATCAGGTTCGGGTTGCTGGCGCAAATTCCTGTGAACTCACTTGCTCTGCGGTTTGGCTGTGCCGAGTTGATCGAGGGCGGCGCGGAAACCGGCGGCGAGCTTTGGAGCTGGGCCGCGGCCCCAGTAGTGGAGAAAAATCACGGTTGGCTGCGTATCCAGCATGTGGTGGTGAATGGCCACGATATTCAGGCCGTGTGACCGCAAGGCCTTGAGCACGGCGTTGACTTCACTCTCGCGCATGGCGATATCGCCGGCGGCTTGAGCATCGTCATCATTTCCCGCAAAGGCGGCCCAGGAGTTCAATCCCATGCGAGCCTTAATGGCGGCGCCCATTTCGGTGAGATGCAGGTCGTCGCGGCCCGCGGTGAATTTGTAGACGGAGCCTAATTTCTCGCCCTCGAAGCCGGCAATTTTATTCAGTGCGGCGGTGTCGAAGGGAAAGGTGGCGGACGCAGCAGCGGGTGCGGGTGAGGACATTGCTCCAGCGGGCACGGAAGAAACGTGTCCGATGAGATCGAGTGCGGGCTTGATGTTGTGCGCAAGATTCATCGCGTCACCGTGCCCGTGGATATGCATGTAGAAGAGGCGCGGCTCTTCAAAGAAGAAGTGATTGTGCAGCGCGGTGACTTCAATGCCGTGGTCGAGCAAGGAGGAGAGGACCGGATTGACTTCTTCCTGCGTCAGAACGAGGTCGCCCATCAGGACTTCCATGCCGGTGTCGGCTTTGGTCATGGCCACCCAGCCGCCAAATCCAAAGGGTGTCGGCGTGGATTGTCCGTCAATAGTCACATGCAAATCGTTCCGGGGCACGTTCACCTTCAGGACGTTTGCCTTGAAATCTCCACTGCGGCCCAATTCCTTCAACACGGTTTGATAATCAGCGGGTGTCTCTTGAGCGGACGCCGCTGAACTGAAAATGAGGGCCAGGGCCCCAGTCACAAGATAAAAACAGACGGTCAATCTCGCTTTCTTCATTTCTATCCCTTCTTATAACAATGAGGCCTCTGGGGGCCCCGAATGTACTTGCCCGTGAAACAAAAAACAAAATTCTCGCTTATTATCACTGCTCAAATCACTTGGCCTTCACTACCAAGTCATCGAAATAGGTTACTGAGTCGGCCTTCGTCCACAGGCCGACCTTGCCCGCATCTTTGAACGTGTCGTCCGTAGCTTCGATTTTCTTTTGGCCATCGTAGTAGCAGATGATCTTGTTGCCGACGCACTCGACCCTGAGCTCGTGCCACTCTCCAGAAGTGACCTTGAAGTTCGCACCCGCAAATTGCCGCCGGCTCCCCTTAATGACGTGGTACAGCCTGTAGTTATCTTCCAAAGCGTTCGCGCGGACGATGTAGTAGTTGTTGGCATCTTGCAGGCGGAACACCAGACCCGCGGCCCGGTCGACGTCCCCGGCGACAGCTTTGAATTTCACGCTCAACTCCAGGTCCTTGAAGGTGCCTTCATCGGAAATCAAAAGCGGGAACCGATAGTCCGTCCTGTCCGTGGAGGTTTGGGCCACGACGTTCGGCTTCGACGGTGCCGACGGATCAGCCATCACCACCCATTTCCCCTCGCTGCCTTGTCCGGTGCGGGCGGCGTGGAATTTAGCCGGAATGGCGCCGGGGATATCCTTGTCGAAGTCGTAGGAGATTGCCGTTCCAGAAGCCTGCGGCGGAGCCGGCTGGTCAGGAGGGGCTGCGGAGACCTTCGAAGAAACGAGACGAAGAATCATGAAAGTCAGAACCAGAAGAATTAACAGGAAGCCCGAGATGATGCTTTTCCGCATGGTCATTTCTCCTTTGCAAGCACACTGCGAAGACTAGAGCTCAGGGAAGTGAAGCGTAGAGGCCCTGAGCCAGTTGGATACCGCGTTCCAGGATTTCCCGGTCGGGCAAGCCCGTCCGGCCCCAGCCTTTAAGCACTTCGTCGATCCCCAATCCTTCGGCTCGTCCAAATTTCTGATCGCTGAGGTCCGCGTCATGAACAATCTGTCCCATGATGCCCACTCTGCGGTCACGAATCCGGAAAATTGTTTGCAGCGTTTCAAACGTACAGTCGTCGCCGCGGTGGCCAAAGCCACCCTGGTACATATCGTAGGGAACAGCATTTCGAGGCGGTTGATTTTTCGTCGCAAATAGGAAACGTGCCTTGGGATCGATGAAGCGGCGGATCAGCCATGCGGAGGTCACGCGGTCGACTCCCGGACGGGGCCGGGTAATCCAGAAGCGTCCGCGATAGTTCTTGCGCGCGATCTCTGCCGTTTCTGGGGAAGCTGGCGAAGCTTTTCCGTCGGTATGCAAGTGGTCCAGCATTTCTTCCACGCGCTCGCGCAGTGGACTGTGAAAGAAGTCAATCGCCAAGACTTCCTGGAAGTGTTGGCGAAGCCGCCCGAGACGGGCCACAGGCCGGTTCGCGCGTGATATAGAGCCGAACCGGCGTAGTTCCCGCAGCAGCTCCTGATAGTCCTGGGTACGCGCCTTAACGAAGCGTTCAACGATCTGTGCCCCCGAGAAATTGTCAATGGACTGAACTTCCATGACCGATGCGTTGCCGCGGTAGCTCCGGATCGCTGTGGCCAGCCACTCAAAGCGCTCGCGATTGGAGGAATCGTTGGGCAGCAGATAGCCGGAGTTTCCGAGAGAGACGGAGCCAAGGCGCTGTAGCTTCCGCCAAACCTCTACACGCTGACTGGCGCGCCGTGTGGGCAGACTGAGCACGAGAAGAAGCCAGGGAGGAAGCCCGGCACTCTTTGTTGTTATAGCCATTACATTGATAAGATATAGAAACAACAGAATAAAATCAATCCGCGCGCCATGGCTTCTGGCACCGTCGCAACTCGTGCGTCTGAACAGCTATGGTAGAATTAAGTTGTCGGCGATGACGCTACCTTTCCATGTGCGAATTGAAGATCTGAAATTGCGCGGCCGAGAACTGCGCAATCCCGGCCTTCATATCTCTGTCCCCGCGGGTGAGTCCGGAAAGGCGTTCTTCCTCGAGACGTTTGGGTGCCAGATGAACGACCATGACTCGGAAAAGGTTGCGGGCCTGCTGCTTTCGCTCGGCTACCGGCAGGTGGAGACGCCGGAAGCCGCTTCCTTGATTCTTTACAACACTTGCAGCATTCGCGAAAAGGCGGCGCAGAAAGTTTTCTCGCGTCTGGGTGAATACCGGGAGAAGCAGAGCGAGGGCAAGGTCATTGGGGTGCTGGGCTGCGTGGCGCAGCAGGAAGGCGAAGACATTTTTAAGCGCGCACCGTGGGTGAGCCTGGTGTGCGGCTCCGCGAGTTACAGCAAATTGCCGGAAATGATTGCGCAACTTGAAGCTGGGATGCAGCGCGTCACCGGGCTTGATACGGACACGGATGAAACGTTTGAGACGGAAGTGACGCGCCGCGACAATCCCTGGCGCGCTTACCTGACAATCATCGAAGGCTGCGACAAGGCGTGCACGTACTGCGTGGTGCCGTTCACGCGCGGTCCCGAGCGTAGCCGCGCGAGCGATTCCATTCTCAGGGAAGTGCGGCAACTTGCGGAACTTGGCTATTCCGAAGTACAGCTTCTGGGGCAAACCGTGAATTCTTACGCGGATCCGACGGCGCGAAGGATGCGTTTTTCGGAGTTGCTGCTGGCGGTGGCGGAAGTGCGGGGAATTCGACGCGTGCGGTTCACTACCTCACACCCCAGCGATTTCACGCCGGACATCGTGGAAGCGATCGAGCGGGAGCCGAAGATCTGCGACCACGTACACCTGCCGGTACAGTCGGGTTCGACGAGGGTGCTGCGCGCGATGCAGCGAACCTATTCGCGGGAAGAGTACCTGGATAAGATCGCCTTGATGCGCGGGGCGAACAGGCCGATCGGCATCACCACGGATATCATCGTGGGATTTCCGGGCGAGACGGAACCGGAGTTCGAGGAGACGCTGAGTTTGCTGGAGGAAGTGCAGTACGACAGCTTGTTTTCTTTCAAATACTCGCCGAGGCCGAATACGCCGTCGCTCTCGATGAGCGATTCCATTTCCGAGGAAGAAAAGAGCCGGCGGCTCGCGATACTTCAGGACAAACAACGCGAAATTCAAGCGGCCAAGAATGCGACTTTAGTTGGAGAACGATTCGAGGTGCTGGTAAGCGGAAAATCGCGGCGCGAGAACCAGTGGAGCGGGTATACCACCGCGCACCGGATGATAAATTTCGCTTCACAAGAGAGAGAGCTTCTGGGAACCTACGTGCAGGTTCGCGTTACAGGAGCGGGTCCAAATAGTCTGTTGGGAGAGCACGCCGTTTAGCTCCGGGAGGCCTCGATGGAAGTAGAGATGAAGATCCGTGGCCTGATGATGGATCCCGTCACGAACATGCCCATCGTGGTGCTGAAGGACGTGCAGGGCCAGGCGATCCTGCCGATCTGGGTGGGGGTGTACGAAGCGAACGCCATCGCTCTGGAAATCGAAAAAGTGCAAACGCCCCGCCCGATGACCCATGACCTGCTAAAGAATGTCCTGCTGGGGCTCGAAGTGCGAGTGCAGAAGATCGTGGTGAACGACCTGAAGGACGACACGTTCTACGCGCTGATCTGGGTGGAACGTGAAGGGGAGATGATGACTATCGATTCGCGCCCCAGCGATGCCCTGGCGCTGGCGCTGCGCATGGACTGCCCGATCTTCGTGGACGAGGCGGTGCTAAAGAGCTCGAAAATATCGAGCGCCTTCACCGAGCGGAATTCCAACGAGCAACTGCGTACCTGGCTCGATGGACTTTCCGACGAGGACCTCGGCCGCTACAAGATGTAGACAGCCTGACTCCCTCCGCCCACTACGAAGGCCGTTCCCGCCCAGGCAGATGCGGTGACCTGAATTTCCGTAAGACAAAAAAAAGGTGGCGAGGGAAGAACCTCGCCACCTGACGGCGAATGCGCATTCCTGGACTTGGATCGTTCAGGAACTGGTTTCCTTCATGTCATCCGCAGCTTGCTGGTTAGCTTTCTTGGTCTCGGATTTGGCGTTAGCGTTCGGCGAAAGTTGCTGAATCGCCTTGCCGAGACTCACGGCGCCGCTGCCGGTCATTTTTGCTCTCAGTGCTGCGAAGCCTCCTGGGATGTCCAGGTTCTTGGCCACGTGAGCCGCTGCAACGCATTGGCCCAAATTCTTGAAGCCGCTGCATGCCGCCTGAGCGTCCTCGCCGGTTAGCGATTTGATCTTGCCGGCGATGGCGGTGTTGTGGCTGAGCGCGTCGTTCGGGGAAGCGTGTGACATATCGGAATGGTTCATTGCGCTACCCTTATTCGCATCACCCATGCCCGCAGTCGATGCGCCGGAGGGCCCACGGCCCGCAGGCGGACCGCCGCCGGGACGCGAATGTTGCGCAAAAGCCGGCGAACTGCATGCGAGAGTTAGAGCGACGAATGGAATGAAATGTGTACGTTTCACGGATGCCTCCTGAAGTTTGTGTCGAGGGCTGATGGGCAGCGCAGGGCCGACGTGACCTTGCCAAGGATCTCTTCTATGAGCCTTAGGATGCGCTTAAAGTGGGAAGGGATGCAAGGCCTTGCCTTGCGGCGCGCAACCCCCCGCGCCGTGCACACGATTATCCCGACGAGTTCTTATTGCGTGGCATGAAGTAGAGACGGGCTTCTTGCGGATGAACAAGAAAGAACCGCCGGGGAATCAGGCTTCGACCGGCAAGTCGTTGGCCAGCGCCGGCGCCAAGCCGCGAACCGCACGGCGCCAGACGAACAGCAGGACGATACCGATCAAAATGAGCGCCAAGCTGAGGCCAGCCCACAAGCCGAAAGCGCCCCAACCGCGGCGGAAACACAGCCAGGAACCCAGCGGAAGACCGATAAGCCAATAGGCGGTGAAGTGGCAGAACATAGGAGTGCGCGTATCGCCCGCGCCGCGCAGAGCGCCGGTGGCGACCGTCTGGATGCCGTCGAAAAGTTGGAAGGCGGCGCCGGCAGCGAGCAGGAGAATGGTGCTGTGAATGACGGCTTCATCCGGCGTGTACATTCGCGCGATCCATCGCGGAAATAAAAGAAGCGCCGCGCCGGCGCAGGTCATGAACGCGGCGCCAAGAAAGATGGCAGCGCCGCCGGCGTCGCCCGCTCCTCGGGGATCTCCGCGGCCAATGGCCTGACCAACGCGCACGGCGGCCGCGGAAGCGATTCCGAGCGGGACCATGTAGGTGAACGCGACGGTGTTCAAAGCGATCTGGTGGCTGGCGAGCGGAACGGCACCCAACTGGGCGATGAGCGCCGTGACGAGGGCAAAAACGCCGCTCTCCAATGTGAACTGAATCGCCGCGGGCAATCCCAGGGTAATGAGGCGGCGGATGCGCGGCAGATCGACATCGACGGGAGTACGCAAAAGGTCGGTGCGGTGTTTGCGGTCGTACCAAAGCAGGTAGCCGACCAGCACAGCGGCCATGTACAGCCGCGCAATCGCAGTAGACCACCCGGAACCAACAGCGCCCATCGCCGGCACTCCCCATTTGCCGTAGACCAAAATCCAGTTGCCGAGAGCGTTGATGACATTGGCGGTGATCAATGCGAAGGCCACGGGTTTCACCATGTTCATGGCTTGGAGGCAGCGGCGCACAGCGAAGTAAAGAAGCAGCGGCAACAGGCCGGCGGCCAGCGCTTTGGTGTAAGGAATGGCGAGGGCCAAGACTTCGGCGTCAACGTGCATGCTCCCGAGGAGCGAGGGCAGCAACCAGACAGGAGCGGCGAGGAGGGGCGTCAAGGCGAGGCTCAAATAAATACTGTTGAGCAGGGAACGATGGCAGTCCTCGCGGCGGCCCGCTCCGAAGGCTTGCGAGACAAGCATATCCAATCCCATGAGCAGGCCGCCGCCAAAGAGAGCCAGCACGATAAAAATATTGGAGCCCAGGCTGACCGCACCCATGGCGGTGGCACTGTTGGGGAGCCGTCCGACCATCATGGTATCGACGATAGCCATGCTCATCCAGCCAAGCTCGGCAAGGACCAGAGGAATGGCGAGCCGCAGAGTGGGGCGGAATTCGGCGCGAAGTGTTTGGAGTGCATTCATAGGAAAAAGATAAAGAAACGAGTGTAAGCGGAAGGGAGAAAAGGAGCAAACGGACGCGTCAGCGAAATGAAACGAATGCCAGGGAGCAGCGAGCGAAGCCGGGAGAGACTATTCGCCGGGAATTGAGTGCAAGAGAAATTCTTGCAATCTATCACTGTCCTGCAAATTTAGCTGGTCCAGTTGAATTCCCATCTGGTTGCCGCCCAGAATGCGCACGACGGAACCAGCCGCCGCGATTGGCCGCATTCGTTGAGAGAGATGCAAGCTCATTCGCAGGGTGGAGCCGATCGGAGCGACCCGGGGTGCGCGGACCAAGAGGCCGCTCATGCTGACGTCAACGGTTTCGCCTTCGAATTCTTCGTCGCCGAGCTTGAGGCGAACTTTGGACTGGATGGGGACGCGGCGGGTGCGGCGGCGCTCGTGTTCCATAGCGCCTTGGGTGGCCCGAACAAGTTTTAAGAGGCGATCCTTGTCAATGGGCTTGTACAGAAAAAAGCTGGCGCCGGCGGCAAATCCTACCGAAAGAGCGCTGGGACGCTGGTCGTCACTAATAAGGATGATAGGCGTGGTGCGGTTGAAGCGGGAGTTGCGCATCTGCCTGGCCAGCTCGATTCCATCGGGCGAAGGCATATGTAAGTCCAGGAACACTACGTCAAACTTTCTTTCCTCGAGAATGTTAGGAGCTTCGGTGCTTCTGGTAAGGGTCAAGGCGTCCATGCCGGCGGAATTCAAGACTTTTCCGATCATTTGGCAAACCAGTGGTTCATCGTCCACGATCAATCCACGTCTGAGCATATTAATCCTCCGGATACTAACAATCACCCGCTTGCTGGTTCTACCGAGTTCTGGTGGCCGACGGCCACGTGTCAGCGAATTGGTCTAGATAGAAATGGAGACGTGGTCGCAAGGCGTGTCTCAATTTGCCTATCGGTCAGCAGTCTCTAATTGAGCAGCCACCTTTGACCGCAAAATTTCGTAATAGTCAAACTCGACGCCAACACCCGTTTTGCCCTGGGGTGTGTCGACCGGTTGGAGACGCACCACGCGGCCCGAACATCGCCATTCCGTCGTCGGTTTTCCAGTAATTTCCTCTGGCATTCGCACAAGGATTTCGACCGCCGATCCGACAGGTATGGGTGCGTCCGTGGCAAAAAAAGTTCCTTTCTCCGAGAGGTCCAAGGATTCTGCTCTGTGCTGGGCCGGGCCGGACTTCCAGACGCGCACGCGCAAGGAAGTTTTTAGCTGTAGCCGACGAAAGATACGCCGTTCGCATACCGGAACTTCCATGGAGGTCTCCTTACACCAAGGAGGGGAGGTGGCGCAGGCTGAGACTTGCGCATTGTAAACACTGTGAAACAAGAATGCTGCGGTGGGAAGTCTCAAATCGGTACTGCTGTTTGCAAAGAGCCGACATGAATACCAATATCCGGTCGACCTCAGGTCAGGGTAACCGACGGAGCGTACTGGGAACTAAGTTCCATTGACCGCGCGGGGAAACACCCATAGGCTAATGATACTGTTGGGTTTGTGGACTTCTGCACTGGCAAATCCACTTGCTTGATGGCAACGTGCGCCCAATGAGTGAGTTGTCCTCGAAGGCGGGTACTGAGGAGATGACCGTGGGGCTTTTGAAGGACACAAGTTTTGGGGCGCGGCTGGGGGACGTTCGCAGCGGTGCGCGGCTGAACTCGCGCGTGGCGGTGGCAGTCGAGTGGACCGACGCGGGACAGAGCTTGCGCGCGGAAGGCTATACAGTCGATATCGGCCCGAAAGGCTGCCTGGCGATGGTGCCGCATGGATTTGCCGTGGGGCAGAAATTGCGGCTCGTCAATCTCACCAACCAGATTTCCTGCGACGCAATCTTGATCTGGCGCGGGCACGAAGGCCGCGCGGGCTGGGAACTCGGCCTGGACTTGCAGGAGCCGTCACCCGATTTTTGGGGACTCGATTTTTAGAGAGCTCCTGAAACAGTAAGCAGTTGTCGATCTCCATCCGGCCCTCCCGATTTCCACCGCGGCGCCGGCCGTTCCGCCACTTTTCCCTTGCCAATGAATAGGCTGCAAACGTAAAGTTAGCCTAGGCCTTGGGGGTTTTCTAAAGGCGGCACCCATATATAGGAACCCAGTTGCCGGATCGCCGCGGCTCGATTTCCCGTGCGCGGGCGGAGGCAGAAACAGATGACGGCCATCATCACGGTTGCGAATCAAAAAGGCGGCGTGGGAAAGACCACCACGGCGATCAATTTGTCCGCGGCGCTGGCGCATCGCGGCAAGCGCACGCTGTTGATTGATCTGGATCCGCAGGCCAATTCGACGATTGCGTTTTACGATTCCGGCGAAATTTCCACGAGCATGTTCGACGTGCTGAGCGACAGCCGCGTGACGATGGCCGCGGTAATTAAGCCGACAAAAGATCCGCTTTTGTTTCTCGGGCCCGGCCGGCTGGCGCTGGCCAAGCTTGAACAGGTGCTTGCCGGACAATTCGACGCTCCTTTCAAATTGAAAGACGCGCTGACGCCGGTCCTGAAAGATTATGAATATGTAATCCTCGATACGCCGCCGTCGCTGGGGATTCTTACGGTGAACGCGTTGGTGGCCTCGACGCATTTGCTGGTGCCCATCCAGGCGGCGTATTTCGCGATCGAGGGAACCGATGATTTGCTGGAGACTTACGAGCGAATCCGCGCGCGTCCCAATCCGGAGCTGAAAGTTTTGGGCGTGGTCATCACGCTTTTTGACAAGCGCACGAATATTTCCAAGGACACGCACGGGCAAATTCGCTCGGTGTTCGGTGAAGTGTTGTTCAAGACGAAAATCACCAAGAACGTGCGGCTGGAAGAGAGTCCGGCGTACAAGGAAACGATTTTGACATTTGCGCCTAAGTCACCCGGCGCGGTCGAATACAAGAAACTCGCGGGGGAGGTTATCCAACGTGTCGAAGAGAATCGGGCTACCCATCACGCTGAAGATGCGGCATGACGCGCACTATGTAGAATCGCTGACCAGCTATAGCGGAGCGGCGGTCGGGCGCATGATCCGCGTCGACCAAATCCGCCCCAATCCGGACCAGCCGCGCAAGGCGCTGGGCGACCTGCGCGAACTTACGGAGTCGATCCGCGAAAAGGGCGTGCTGGAGCCGTTGCTGGTGCGCTACGTCCCGCGCGAGGACTGTTTCCACATCATCTCCGGCGAGCGGCGCTATCACGCTTCGCGCGCCGCTGGCCTGCGCGAAGTGCCCTGCATCGAAAAGACTGCCGACGATGCGGAGACGCTGGAAATCGGGTTGATCGAAAATATCCAGCGGAAAGACCTGACGCCGTTTGAAGAAGCGGATGGATTGCACCGCCTGAGCACGCAGTTTGAGTATACGCACGAGGATATCGCCAAGAAGATTGGCCGGGCGCGGTCCTCGGTGACCGAAACTTTGTCGCTGCGCAATATTCCCGACTCGCTGAAGAAGAAATGCATCGAGCACGGAATACTTTCCAAGTCGCTCTTGCTGCAGGTGGCGCGCCAGCCCACGGAAAAGAAAATGATCGAGATGTTCCACCGCATCATGCAGGGCGGGTTGACGCGCGATGAGGCGCGGCGCGAGCGTCGGGAAGAGAACGCCGGACCGCAGCGGCCGCAGCCGTTCATTTTTCAATTCGAGCCGCCGACGGAGACCTTTAAGTTCCGCATTCAGTTCAAGAAGAGCCACGTTTCGCGCGATGAGCTGATTGGCACCCTGCGAGAAATCCTGGCGCAGCTCGAAGGTTCTTCTTCGGCAGCCGATTCAACGGCGGCTTAATTCTTGCCCAAAGAGCGGGACAAGCCCCGCCCCTATAGTCCATGCTTGAACTGACTCCACAGCAAATGCAGGTGATGGAACGGCTGTTTGCCGCCGGTCTTCGTCCCATTGCGATTCCACCTTACGAGAATGCGCTGTGCATGAGGAAGGGCGATTGCGCGGCGGTGCTCGCGCCGGTTCCGAACGGTGGATTGAGGTTGCTAGCGCCTCCGTCGTACCTGGTGGAAGGAAACCTCAGCGTAAAGCTGAAGCGCGCTTCAGGGGAAGTGTTCGTGTGGAAAAAGAAGGAAGTGGCAGCAACGCCAGAAAAACTGAAAGAGCTTGATTCGTTCCGCGCGGACATCACGAAAATCCTGGATGTACATCCGAAGCAGTAGAGTTGAGGTCATTTGCAATTGTAAAAAACCCGCGGCAAACTGACGTTCTTATGGATGCCTACGACATCATCTGCATTGGAGCGGGGCCGACAGGCTTGGCCACGGCCATTGAAGCCAAGCGCGCCGGAATGCGGCCGCTGGTCATCGACAAAGCCGGCCTATGCAATTCCATTTTCCACTATCCCGTCAATATGGTGTTTTTCACCACGCCTGAGCTGCTGGAAATCGGCGACTTGCCGCTGGTTTGCGCGGCGGAAAAGCCCACGCGCGTCGAGGCGCTGAAATATTACCGAAGAGCCGCGGAGCGTTATGCGCTGGAATTGCGGCTGTTCGAACGCGTGCTGCGCGTCAATGGTCGCGACGGAGGCTTCACGGTACTAACGGCAACGGAGAGGGAACCGGAGCAAAAATACCGTGGCAAGAAAATCGCCGTGGCGACGGGTTATTACGACCTGCCGAACCAACTGGGAGTGCCGGGCGAGAGTCTCCCGCATGTTTCGCACTACTACACGGAGCCATATGAGTATTGGAATCAGGACGTGGTGGTGATCGGCGGAAAAAACTCCTCCGCGGAAGCTGCGCTGGATCTTTATCGCAATGGCGCGCGGGTCACGCTGGTGCATCGCGGGAAGGATCTGGGCGCAACGATAAAATACTGGGTTCGCCCGGATATCGAAAACCGTATCAAGGCCGGGCAGATCCAGGCGCTGCTCGAGGCTCGAGTCCAGGAGATTACCCGGGATGAAGTGGTGTTGGAGCAGCATGCGCAAACAAAAAGAGTCCCCGCTAAGCAGGTGTTCGCGCTCACCGGGTATCACCCGGACTTTTCGTTTATCGAAAGCCTCGGAGTGAAGCTCGATCCGGAAAGCCGCCGGCCCTCGCTGGATCCGAATACGCTTGAGAGCAACGTGCCGGGAATTCATCTGGCTGGCGTGGTCATCGGCGGGCGGCACACGGGCGAGATATTTATCGAAAATGGGCGTTTCCATGGCAAGCAGATCATTCAGGCGCTCAAGCCCTGACAAGCTTTGGGAAATGTTTCCGGGGTCGAGTTTGCTCGCCCTGAACTCGTTTGCTAAACTCGTAGCTTATGGCCTCGATCATCCGGGAAGTGGGCGAGACGTTTGGCGCGCTTGTAAAGGGCTTCAGCGTAACCTTCCGCAATATGTTTCGTAAAACGGTTACGGAAAATTATCCGTACGAGCCGGTGCATTTCCAGCCGCGCTACCGCGGGATCCACGTGCTCCACCGGGACGAAAACGGCCTGGAAAAGTGCGTTGGCTGTTTCCTCTGCGCAGCCGCCTGCCCCGCAAATTGTATCTATATCGAAGCGGCGGAAAACGTCGATGCCAACCGCATCTCCGCCGGCGAGCGCTACGCCAGCGTGTACAACATCGATTATTCCCGGTGCATTTTTTGCGGCTACTGTGTGGAAGCGTGCCCGACCGATGCCATCACCCATGGTCATGGTTTCGAATTGGCGACTTACGATATCAATTCACTCGTTTACCGCAAGGAACAGCTTCTCGAAAAACAACCTGCTGTTGCAGTCTCCCCCGCGCGGTAGTTTGTTAACTACCTAAGCCGGTAGTTTTTTCCATGTACCACCTCAGTGTGTCCGTATTCGCCGCGGAAGTATCCCGCCGTGTCCTCATTGCGTCCTCTAATAAATACAAAGTAGCCAAGACGTAAGTCGAGGGGAGTGGCGTGCACGTGAGGGCTGCGATGCTTGCTGAGGGAAGAGGCCGGGCGCGGTGCGGCGAAGCGTTTGAGGGGAACGCAGGACCGAACGAGTGGACGTCGCCGCAGCACACGACGCCGGCCACACCTCCGGAGCCAATCGGCCACGGCTTCGTGAGCGAAAAAACTGCCCGCAAACTTCTCATGGAGCGCCGAAAAATGGCTTTCACCTCAAGCGGGGCCCCGGTTTGCGGACGGCGGGACGGTCCGATCCGCAAAAAGATTATCGGACACGGCGTGTCCGTTTTTCGGAAAAGCTTCCACGGGAGAAACGTCTTGATGCGCCTGCTGCGGACGTTCGCGCTGCTCCATCAGCCAGCGCGCCAGCATGGCCGCGGAATTTTCCTCCATCCAAAGATCGAGAAGCGCGCCAATTTCCTTGCGGAGATTCGCGGCATGGCTGAGACGCGAGAGTTCGTAGCTCTGCAGCGAGTTGCGCGAAGCGGAGAGCAGAAACTCCCACGGAGGTTGGGTTTTGCAATGGTTCACGCGAGCCTCCTGGCGATTGGTTCGCGCACATTAACACTGCGTTACTTACAGTCAATGGTACCAACGGGGTAATAGATTGTGGAAATATGTGAAAAACTTCGGCGGCCTGGTGGGGAAGCCATGCAGCGAAATGTGCAGCAAGGCGAAGTCTACTCGATAAGCGAAGCCGCCGCCAGCGTGGAGATACGCGCTTGCAGCGCCTGCGCGGGAGATTACGAGGATCCGGACCGCACGGCGTGGGCTCCGGACGATGATGAAGAGGATGAAGCAGTCGGCGCACCGCGCGGGATCACGGAAGAGTTTCCTGCTGAAGACAGATAGGCGGCGGGAAAGGAGGCGAACATGCGAAAGACTCGGAGAAGTGGACTCAAACGGATCGTGCGGCGCAGGCAACGCGACGTGTTGTGCGACGTGATGCTGAGCGCGCGTCAATGCGAGACGTGGTTAACCCTGGATGAACTGGCGAAGCTGACGCATTACCCACCCGCGAGCATTTCCGCGCAGTTGCGGCATCTGCGCAAACCGGAGAATGGCGGCTACCTGGTGGAGAAGCAACCACGCGCGGTGGGCAAGGTCTTGCGGGGCGAGGATTTTGGAACGATCTGGGAGTATCAGCTCCGGCGCGCGATTCGCAGGAAGTTCGTGAGTGCTCGCGTCCGCGTCGGCAGAACGCGGCTTTCCCGGCGAACTGTCGCCTGCTGAATCACGGCAACGGTGAGCGAGCGCAGCGGCTTCGGATGGAAACCGACAACCGGTCTTTGAAACAAAGTCGGGTGAGGTGACAGCGGAGGAGCCATGGGCGTCAAGCCGGAGCTGGCGTTTGATGTGTGCTGGGAAGTGTACCGTAGCGCGCGCGAGGTGCTGGAGACCAAGCGCGGCATTTCGGCGCTCAACTGGAAGGACACCGCGAAGTTCCTGTGGCGCCCGGATTTTCGTGCGCGGCTGAATGAGTGGGTGGCGGATTTCGCGCTGGCCGGCAAGTCCGCTCTCGATGGGCCCGACTGGGCATCACGCATGGTGCTCTTCCGCCTCTACTACCTGGGGCTGGCGCCGTATGAAAATGCGCGGCACTTTCTGGGTTTGAGCGAGCACAGTTGGGTGACCTGGACAGAACAGGTCCGCCACCGCTGCGGCAAGGAACTCCTCAGCCGCGGCATGTTCCCACCGCGGAAATACTTTCAGAAGGGATCGTAGCCTGCGGATGTTGGATCCCCATGCCGACGGCAGGAAATGCAATCTCGTCGGGGGAGCGGCGCGAGCAGTAGATACTGGTTGCGATTATGCCGCGACATCATTTATGATATTACAATGCGAAAGCAAAAAAAGAGGCGCTTGGCGATAGCGTCCGGCGCAACACCTTCACCTCGCAAAGTGCAGACTACGCTGCGCCTGTCGCGCCAGCTTTACGAGCGGGCCAAGCTGTTTGTTGGCCGGGGAGGCAAGGGCAGCGTGAATGATCTGATTGTGAACGCCTTAACGGCTTACGTCAGAGCCTTGGAGCGAAAGACGATCGACGACGCGTTCCGGCCCATGGCCACGGACAGGCAATATCAGCGCGAGGCCCGCGGTCTGGCAGAGCAATTCTTTGCCAGCGACGCCGAGACAATTGAAATCGGCGAACGCGACCTGATCGGCGCTTAGATGCTGCGCGGAGAAGTCTACCAGGCCGACCTTAATCCCATCGCTGGTTCCGAGCAGGGCGGAAAGCGGCCTGTTCTAATCGTCAGCCGGAATGCGCTCAATGTTAACGCTCCCATCGTCATCGTGGTTCCGCTCACCGGCCGGGAAAATAAGCGGCGTCTCTATCCAACGCACGTGGAACTCACCGCGGGCGAAGGCGGATTGGCGAAAGACTCCGTGGTGCTTTGCGAACAGGTCCGGGCGATTTCCAAGAATCGGCTGACAAAGAAAATCGGGCAAGTTTCAACGCAAAAAATGTCCATGGTAGATGCCGCGCTGAAAATTTCCATGGACTTGTAGGGGCGCGTCAAAGAGGGATTTTCACTCCGTTCGCAATTATCGCGGAGCACGCGAAGCCAGCCTCTAGAGAAGAAGCGAGTCGCCGACGCGCAGAACTTTGCCGGCTTCGCTGGAAGCGACGCGCGTGTTGGTGGCCAGGCGGTAGTAGTGGTCGAAGCGGGCCTCGGGCGTCCACGCGGGAACATGCGAGCGGCGGTAATCGCTGAAGATTTTTTGGAAGCCGGGAATGATTTCTCCGGTGCGCGGGTCGCGCGGGGGCACGGGGCAGCGCGCGCACGGATTGCTGCCCTCGAAGTTTACTTCCCCGATGCGGAAGCGGACGGCGCTGCGTTCTTCTTCGCCGAAGAGCTGATCCTCCCAGAATGCGGGCACGCCTTCGATCTCGAGCGTGGTGCGGAAGCGCTGGCGCGCTTCGTCGAGCTCCATGCCGCGGAACAAATCGCAAACCGCCTGCAAGCTCGCGGTGGAAACGATGGTGGGGCCATTGGCGATGGCGTCATCCGGGAATCCCTCCGGAGAATACCGGACGGTGATCGGCTGTTCGAAGTAGCTGGAAAACCATATTGATGCGGGTTCGGTGTCGCCCGGGAAATCGAATGTCTTCGCTGGGATTTTGCGGCGGCCAGCAGGGACCGAAAGCGTGACCGAGTTGACGTTGGGCGCGAAAGCCGCTCGGATCAAGTGGACAGCGGCGGTGCGTTTGCCGTTTACCCACTGGCCGTCAGCCGAGTAGAGCGCCCAGGCGCGGTCGAACTCCAGCCCGCCGCCCGGCCCGATGCGCGCTTCCTTAACCGAAACAGGGTCCAGTGCTTTGATGGGATGCAGGCGGATGTTGGCCAAGCGCGGGGCAGCGGTTGGGAGGTTCACGAAAAAAATTTTATCAGAGAACAAGCACTTTAGTTTCCTTTACTTCCAACCAAGAGCGCAACAAAAAACACCAAAAAGAGTCCAGGAGAGGAAAAAAAGGACTTGGACCAAGAATTTTTGCACCGAAAAAAAGGCCGGCGAAAGTGATTGAAAACACTAGACTAAAAAATATTTTTGAAAAAATTAAAATTTCACTTGACAATACGTATTAGTGTGATACAATGGGTCTCGTAGAAAAGTGCGTCCCGACCCAGTCGGGACGTTTTGCTTTTCAGGGCGTCTTTTCCCCGCTTCCGCCCTCCTCCACTTCCAGAAAATAAAGACAATTGCCGCCGTAAAGCCTGCGCTTGCTTGCACCTCAGAGCAAGGCTGACCACTTGCCAGCGGGCCCGAGCGGCAGGAGTCTGCCCAGACCAAATTGTTTCTTGAACGAACGTCGGAGAACTTACAGCCGAAGTCTGAGAACTGCGGCCCGGGCCGCAAGGAGCCAAGATGCCAAGTTATCAAAACCTTACGCCGCCGATTTCCCTCATGCCTGGCGACGTGGGATTCAGTTTCAACAACGAAGCATTTCCGGGAAGCGCCCTAGCGGGAAGCCAATTCGCGCTCCCAAGCTACGCCGGACAGCCGGACACCGGTACGGCCGTGCGCTGGCAGACCATCTTCGGCACGGCGCCGACCGCCGTAAGCCTGATCTTGCAAGGCGCCATGGCCGACGTCGACGCCGAATACCAGACCATCGACACGACCACCAACACCGCCGGCGAGGCGCGCACCGTCACCGGCGTGCAAGCGAAATTCCTGCGCATCCGGTTTGTCTCTTCGACCGGCGGCGCCGGATTGACCGCCAAACTGATGGTCTGAGGCGGCGCGCGCGGGTGTTGCATCGCCCGTCGCGAAAATTGTAAACGGTGAACCATGTTTCGCGGCGGGAGCTATCACACCAAGGCGTCGATGTGGTCGCATGGGCGGGTCCTCACGCCCGAACAGCGCCTCTGGCGCGCCGTGCTCGTCCAGGCGTTTGAGGACGCGGAGATGACGCCAGTCGATGGCGAAACTGCGGCGGAACCTATCGAAGCCGCCCAAGCGCGCTGCTACTTGCGCGCGGATAGCCCATTTGAAGCTGCTGACCTTAAGCTCGTCTGCGACTTCGCAGAGTTGCCCTCGGACCGCGTCATCTTGTCAGCCCGGTGTAAGTACCCGCCGGAGCAAATGATCGAGAACAGTGTGGAGTGCGGCGGCTCGCCGCCGCTTTTCCTACTACCGCAAGCTCAGCCTTCCTCCGGTTCTCTTCTCCCACAGACGGAAAAGCGGGAGCCAGGCTTCCGCACTCCGAAACGCGCCGCCACGCCGCCAACCCAGGCGTCAGCCTGATTGCGGCGTGGTTTTTTCTCACTGAGTACCAAAAACGAAAAACCAAGAGCTGCCTTTATGTCGAGCCGCAAATCTTCAGTGAAACCGAACGGACATGCCGGAGCGCAAGGCCGCCCAAACGGCCATGCCCTGGCCTCCACGGAGCGGGGCGTGATCCTGGCGGGGCGGGATCAAGCTGCGTCCGACGACGATAGCAGAGCCTCCGTGACAGGGGCCGCGGGCTCCGGCACCGCGCCCGGCACGGACTGCCAAGCGTACGCTGACGCGGCGACGCCCCCTCCGGATGGAGCGCTCGATAAGACTAGTTCTAAACGACGCGATACTGTCAAAGAATTCCCGCCCATCCCCGGCGGAGAATTTCCCCTGCCCGCTGATCCCGGCGAATTCGTCGAAGAGATTCACCGCAACGCGGATTTGCTCATCGCTTGGAAACGCTTGCTCAACTCCAAGGACGAAAAAATCAGGCAGCGCGCCGTCGAGAAGCTGACCGAGATGCACTACAAAGGTGCAGCCGCGCTGGCCGACGAGCCGCGGCGGATCATCATCGATATGCCGGAGCCGAATCGAGATTGAACGAGTGTGGCGCGCGAGCGCCGCGGAGGAAAGAAAATGGCAAACGCCAAACTGAATTTCATCGGGGAGATTGCCCAAATCGCTGGTGTCGCCGCCGTGGTCGCGGGTGTGGTGCTGAGCCTGCACCACTGGCCTGCGGCCGTTGCGTTGATCGGCGGCGGCGCCGCGTTTTACGTGGGAAAGAAGCTCCGCGCGCAGTAGCACACCAAAGAGAATCGAGCCGGGCATGGGCGGACCAATGACACCTGAAAAAGATCCGCCACGCATCAGCAACTACTACAAGGCTTTCGCGCGGCAAAAGGAATTCCACGAATCAAAAGCCAAGTACCGTCTTTTTGGCGGCGCGGCGGGTCCGGGAAAGACGAAAGCGTTGCTTTGGGAAGCCATTCGGCAAGCGCTTGTAGTCGACGGTTGCGATACCTTGCTCTTGCGGCGCACGTATCCCGAGCTGGAATCATCACTGCTTTCCTACCTTCGGCGGGACGTGCCGCGCTCGATGTACAAGAGTTACAACGCGTCGAAGCATGTCGTGACCTGGCAAAACGGCTCGACCACGCGCTTCGGCTACTGCCGCAACGAGAACGACGTTTATCAGTACCAGGGCGCGGAGTTCCTGTTCATTGGGATCGATGAGCTCACGCACTTTACGCTGAAGCAGTGGCAATTCCTCACCTCGCGCAATCGCTGCCCGGCAAAGGTTTACTCCGACGGGAAAAACGCGGGGAAGAGAATCGTGCCGTGCATGGCCGGCGCGACAAACCCGGGTAATGTCGGCCACGCTTGGGTGAAGGCGCTGTGGGTGGACCACCAGCCGGCCGCCGGATTCGAGCGGGCGGATTTGTACGACCCGCGCGACTACGATTTCATCCGCGCGCGCCTCGACGACAATCCGATCTACGCCAACGACCCGGAATACCGCCGCACCCTCGAAGCGCTGCCGGAGCATTTGCGCCGCGCGTTTCTCGACGGCGACTGGAACGTTTTTGCCGGGCAATACTTCGACATCTTCGACATCGGCCGCCACACTGCGCGGCCCGAGGAACTGCGGCTGGAACCCTGGTGGCCGCGCTGGATTTCCATCGACTGGGGCTTCCAGCATCCCAGCGCGGTCTACTGGCATTGCGCGGTACCAGTCGACAGTCGGCAGTTCAAAGTTGAAAATAAAGACGAAACTAGGGTTAGAGATTCTTCTTTCAACTCTCAACCTTCAACTTTCAACTCGTGCATCGTCACCTACCGCGAATTCGTGCAAAACGGTCTTTCGCCGCGCATGCTGGCGCAAGCCATCGCGGAGCGCAGCGGCCGCGAGGGCATCAGCGAAGTTTTTCTTTCCCCGGACGCCTTCGCGCACCGCACTTCGGAATCATCGATCGCTGAGCAGCTCGGCGACGTGCTGGTCGCCAATGGCTTGCCGCGGCCGGCGCCCGCCGATGACGACCGCATCGGTGGCTGGCAATGGATGTACCAGTTGCTGGAATCGGACGCCTGGGTCATCACCGAGAATTGCGCCAGGCTGATCGAATGCATCCCTCAACTGGTGCGCGACACCAGCCGCATCGAGGACATTCGCAAAGTCGACGGCGACGACGCCGCCGACGCCGCGCGCTACGGATTGGTCTCCGGCGGAAGACTCGCCGGTGTTGGGCTGGCCTATGTGCCGGCCAGGGCGGGGCAGACCCCGCCCTTTCATTCGCCGCCAGGCACGCCGCGTTTTGTGACCGGCATGCCGCTCGATGAACAAATCGCCCGGCAGATTAGCGCAACGGATCCAACTTCACGCGCGATTCACACCCAGCGCCTCGAATCCGAAGCGCGCAAGCAGTTTCGTCCGAAACCGCTCCCGCGCCGCCGCTGGTAGCCCCGGAGGACTTAGGGTGCGTCGGGGTCGTAGCTGCGGCGAATCGCGACGCACAATTGACGCATGCGATTGGCGGACAGAGCGCGTGGGAGCCTCTCGATAAGCTGCGATTTTGGCAACGTCATGATGAAGTGTCCGCGCAAACAGGAGATACCCGGCAGACCGGTTTCACCGGGTGGCAGCACCAGCGTGCTCGGTGTTTCGACGATGCGCGAGGCGAATGGTACGGCAAGGACAGTAAACGCATGATCGCTCAGGTTCCGCGCATCCAGGGACACAATCAAGACCCAATGGCGTTGCTTAAAGGGTGCTTCCAGATAGGCGGTCCAGATTTCTCCGCGGCGCGGGGCGACACGCTGTGTGCGCGGATTACTCGCCATCGAAATCCACGAGCGAGGAAGCGCTGCCCGCAGCTAGTTCGAGCTTCTTCTCTTCCTCAAGAGCTTTGCCGGAAAGGGACGCATAGTAGGCGGCGGTAGCGGCTTCCAGCCGGCGGCGAGATTCCGCGCGCCGGGCCACGGCCACCGCCCGGTCAACAGCGTCCGCCAGGGAAGATGCTTTCCCCTGACGAATCAGGGACTTCAAAAATGTATCCGTCTCCGGCGCCACGGTTGTTGAGATTTTCCGGCGGTTGCTGCGGGCTGGCATAGTGGTGTCCTCCCCTAGAAGTATACCATGGTTTGTCTGAATCTTGCAGGACAGACTGTCCTCCATTTTAGGTGACATGCGAAACTTTCTTCAACGGTTATTTCACGGGCGTTATGTCGGTCTGCTTGAAGCTGATGTAGCGCGCCTGCGGGCGGAGAACCGCGCGCTGATGAATTCGCTGCTGGGTACGGCAGGATTTCCTCCGGTGGAGTTTCCCGAGGCCCCCAAGCCGCAGCCGTTGCCGCGATTGAGAAAGCGCTCCTGGCACCAACTCCAAGCTTGGCGCCAAACGGAAGCGCACCGAAACACGTCCACGAATTCTGACGAAAGAACATTTGAGAGGCCGAATGGACCTGTATCGCACAGCTGAGTCTTGGAGCGGCATGCCCGGCACGATCGCGCCTGCCGATGGAAACGCCGCGCGTGTAGCGCCGGCGTCCTCGCCGGCGGGTCTGTCCTACGGCAACGCATCGAAAAACTTTGCGGACGACGCCTCGGCTGTAGGGGCGC